>Ga0255775_1000635_pt1 | contig 35189 bp, 28 predicted proteins | sample 011ome_26_FD_179973 | JGI IMG/M metagenome (GOLD analysis project Ga0255775, IMG submission 179973) | Coastal salt marsh microbial communities from the Groves Creek Marsh, Skidaway Island, Georgia - 011511BT metaG (version 2) | ecosystem: Environmental > Aquatic > Marine > Intertidal zone > Salt...
ATCTAGCGCCCTTTTCGACGGTGCGCAAAATGGCGTAGCGGATGTTCATCCCATGAACGGCATAAAATATGTAAAAGTTTTAGATGAAGATACGTTCGAGATATATGATGACAAATTTCTAAAGGACCACACTTCTTCTGCAAATCTAAGGACTACTGATGGTGTAACTTGGAAATGTGTGGCTAATAACTTTGGAACCAATGGTCAGTCTTGGGATTACTATGGTACAATGTTTTCCCCCACGGGAAGAAATGGTTATAAATTTGTTGATTTTGCTTCTTCTTCCGCGCTGTCTCCGAGATCTCATTTTATCACCACTCAAAGACCCAGCAAGATTGATTCGCCGGAACATAATAATAGATCCGATGAGGGGATGGTTCTTGAGTTTGATCTTCCTTATAATGAGTTAATTAACTCTTACTTTGGTAGAGATATTGATCGCCATATACCAAGGTCTTTTGGTGTTCACTCTTCTAATCTTGACACACCATTAAATGATCCAAAGCGTGGTTTTTGGGATTTTTATCCATATGATGAAGCCTCATCTACAATGGGTGCTAGATTTGGTTGTGACTTAGATATAAAATTTTCTCACATGTCTGGCGGTAGTCGAGTCTATACTCTTGCTGTTGGTGAAAGAGGCGCAGATTATTCTGTTGACCTTTTTGGCGTTTATGACCAAACAGACACTTACGCCCCGCCCACGGCAATCGCTCGCGGCAACAAGGTTTACGACATTTTCAGGAGAAAAGTTGTTCCCTATTCATTACCACATGGCAAGGCACACATATTAAAAATTACAGTAGATCAATACAATAGAATAAGTGACATTTCCCATGCAAATACTATTTTTGGTGGCGGTAAGTCTCTTGTTGATAGTTCTACATTTGATTATGCAAGAGAAGAAAATCCTTGGGAGTACAGTAATCGAACACAATTCAGACAAGACTATGAGTTAAAATGTCTATATGGCAGGGGTGCTGGAAGGACTGTAACTCTTGGATCGTCGTTTGATGAAAATCAAAACAATACAACGCCAGCTTATGATAGTTCATATTGGGTGAGAGCGGCTGTTGTTCATTGGTTTGCCCCTATTATACATGATTATAAAGTTAAAAATTATGCTCAAAGGTCTACGCAATACATAAGACGTGGGCCATCTGGAACAAGAAAAAACACACCAGTAAAGGCAGACAACGTGAACAATAGATCAAGATTTGGGTCTGTTGGTTTTGGCGGTGATTTTACTCCTTATCAAAGAATTGATAGACACGGCGCGGTTTTGTCTCGTTATAATCCTTACTCTAATTATTTCTTTTTTCCTTGGGTTGATAGTTTTGGAAAAAGCGTAGCGCTTAAAAGCACCACCGGATTAACTTCTATGGGCGGATTTGCTGATTCTGATCCAAAAACAGTTTTAGTTTCCGCTTCTACTTGTAGATCCAACATAGAAAAAGATGCTAGAGATTTTAATTTAGCGCTTGTTGATTCTACCAAGCTAACCGAAGCTGATACTATTTCTCAAATCGGTCAATTACAAGCGAACTTTTTGTATGGCGATTCATATCTCAATATGGATTTCATGCACCTAAATGCCGCTGGCGCAGACTGCGATAGATCGTTCCAGAATATGAATACCAAATATTCAAAACGCGCACTTAAAGATGGTAGCGTTGCTGGCTATGGATACTATGAGGTTATGGCTTCTTGTTCTCTCTCTGCGATGAGTGTTGAGTGGGTAGGAGATAACTTAATATGGGCGGATCAGGAGCTTTATTCTGCCAAGTCTGTGGTACATGGTTTAATTTTTAACGATGGATTTGAAAAAGATTTCACAATAACAAAAAACTTTATTGATCCTAGAGATCCAGTTCCTTCTCTGTCTCTTCCTTCGGCGTTGAATACCGGCGATGGGTTTGGTGTTGATTTTAGATATGAAAAAGATTTATTTATCACCAACTCAAGAAGTAAAACAAATGAGACCGGTGCCGTAATTGCTGATTATTTTTCAGATAGAGATAGGGCGGATTATGTTAGAGTATATGAGAGATTTAGGGGTGGTTTTATAGAATCACAAAAAATATCTTCTACAATCAATAAATTAGATGAAGAAAAGTATAGTCTTAGTCTTCTTAATTACTCTAATAGACTGCTTAATATTCCCGGTTCTGTTAATTATGACAATAGTACAGTAAATTCTTTAACTTGGGATATTGACTTTGCAGGAAGATATGATCTTATTAATGGTAAGATATTAATCAAAGACCCTATGGAATATTCTTTGTTTTCTAGAAATTATTCTGTGTCTGAGCAGGTTCTTTCTAGTTCTATAGAACAAGAGCAGGCGCAGGCGTATTTGGCGGTTGTTGAAAAAACAAAAATTTCTAATAAAAGATCAACAAGCTCATTATCATATAATTACATATCTGCGGATACCACAGAGTATTCCTGTAGGGATGTTGGTGGTCCTGATTCGGCTTTTATATTTAATGAAGTTCCTTTATTTTTCTTTAACGTGCCAATATCTAACCTTGATAACGTTCAAGATTTAACAATAAATTTTGACATAATAAACGAGGACATATTTAGTTATTTTGATCTCAAGGGTAATATTAATTTAGCAGATCAAACAGACAATATTATACCTAGACTTGTTCTTTATGGAAGAGACCCTAGAACAACAATCATTCAAAACGGCCCGGCGGACAACGGTTCTAGCAACGCTTTTCCAAAATATGATGGCGGCATATGGAGCGAAACAGAATCAGTGACCGATCAGGGGCAATATTATTCTCATCAGTTTCCGGGTTGGTATCGCGGCGGCGCTCAGGATATGTTCTTTTACGGAAGGATACCGGGCGATAACGTGAGAACGGGTTCGGTATCCATACCATCAAATCCTCGCTCGTATCTGTGTGGCGGCGAAAAGAACCTTGGAGAGTTTTATGACTTAACCGCTGGCAGTAGATTGTCTGGCGGTGCCGGTGAACCCGCTTGGGCGGCTCCAGATGTTTTCCAAGATATTGACTACAGGAATATTGTTCCCTATGCAGAAATCTTCCTTCCTGTTGCGGATCAAGACGGGTATAGTGTAACAATTCCCGCTGAGACTTTGAAGAATTACATTATTAAGGGTGATTTAACAAAGGATACAGAAAGATCAACTTCTGTTGTTTCTGGATTTAATGATACGGCCAATAGACTGTCCGAGGATTCTGTAGACTATACCGTTGTTATAGGATTTTTACTAACAAATATTGAAAGCTTTGATCTTAAAACTTCTACAATAACATATGAGGAACCTTCTTCAGAGTTCTCTGTTGGTGCGCTGCGTTATATTCTTAAACAAGAAGAAGATAATGATTATGTAAATGCTAGATATCCTTATGCACATGCTATGAATTTTTACAATTCAAGTTTTGATGGCATGGAGTATAATGGCACAAGACTAGAATATGAATTAAGATCGACAATTAAATCTTTGACCGCTTCTGTTTCTAAGTCTGTTAATTCTCAGCCAAGATATACTAACAAGTTTCACAAAGCTGCTGTTTTTGATTATGGTCAAGAGGCCGGATCGGAAGTTTCTGAATCGTATACATTTCGCAATCCTACCACTGGTCAGTTAATAAAAACTCCAGTTGTTTCCGACAGATATATCGCGATACCAAATTCGCGCGAGTCAGAGTATCAATCTTCTACTAGCTCCTTAAAGTTTTTGCCAAATCCGATAATTTCTATAGGCAAAACGTCTACCGCTTTTCCATTCAAAGACGATCACGAAATACTATCAACCGAAGTGGTCTCTTCTTTGCAGTACAATACCTCGTATTATATTGATCCAGAATCTGGAGATATTGTATATAGCACTCCTCCAACCGGCGCGATTATTGGTACGACAGGCTTTAATCAGGCTACTATGCTTGGCGGTTTTGATATAGATCGGGACAGATTTTTATCTCTTACTATAAATTCTAACCCGTCAGAAAAAGATGGAATAGATTTAAATATCTTGCCTCATGGTGTCTCTAGTGGCGTGATAACCTTGAACACAAAGGCTTCACGGGGCAGCAAAAAAGACATGTCTCTTTATACTGGCATAAGATCGAGAAAATCAAACATGCCAGCTTTTATTAATGCTCCTTATAATAGGCCAATGTCTTTGTTTACTTATGAGGTCCAGCCCTCTGGCTCCGCTAGCTTGCTTATGAATGCGCCAGATTCGGACGGTTCTATGTCACTAACTATGTCTACTCCAAAAACTGGAGTCATCCCTCTCAACATTTCTGGACCTCTCCCCTTCTACAATAGTATACCTCTCGCTAGAGTGCCGGAATTTAGCGGCGTTATGACTGGATACATAGATGGTCTAGGAGTGTCTAATTCTGATATGAGCATGGTCGTTGATTCTGTGTCTGGCATAAAAGGATCAATGTCATTAGCGTTTTCGCCCGGAGTCAGCGGGGACATTTCTCTGTTCTTGGCTAGAAATTACGAGGCGTCTGGTTCAACAACTCTTGCTATGCCGAATGTTTTTGGTGTTGCCACAGGCACTATTCCATTAGCCATGAGAAATACAGACAAAAAAGATTCAACATTATTTATAAAACCTCAAAGGTATAATAATGAAGATGCTTCTCTTTATGTTAATTCTCAAGAGATTATTTCCTCAGATATGAATTCGTATATTGCTGGTCCCACATCTAAAAATTCAAATGTAAAAACATACATTAGGTCTATTTTTCCAAGCGGTGAAATGGAGCTTGTGATGAAACCTATCGACAGAACTCTTAATTCTGGCATACCTTTACATATAGCAAATGTTCAATATACAATACCTCTTCATATTAATCAATTTGAAAATACGCCAATTATGACTATGCGTATTGATGGTGAGTCCTTGGTTTACAATCAGGACACAAATTTGTTCCTGAGAAATGAAACAAGCAATAGAAATGTTGATTTGTTTATGGGTTCTATAGGCGATCAAATCCAAGATGTTTCTTTTGTTGTGCAGGGTTCGCTAAACAGCGGGGCCGCTGGTTCTGCTCCTATGTTCATAGGCAAGGAAATAAACGCAGATAATAATGCGTCGTTGTTTATTTCTAATGATAGATATGCTGTTTCGGCTGGTGCGTCTGGTCTAATTTCTTTTGCTGGAATGGCTATTTCTGGCGGCTTAAATTATAACTATACAGATAATTCGTCGTTATATATGCAGGCTCCTCCGTATAATTCTGGGTTGAGTTCGATGGAAATGATGATAAAGACAACAGAGCCAGTCCTGAGTGAAAACGGCAATATCATTGAATCGGGCGGCGTTCGCACTGTGATATCTGGAAACAATGACGCCGGAGCTTGGTTTAAAAATAGTAATAAATCTTCCCTTTACATTGTAAATAGAGATATATACTCTGATGGCACCACACTGCTTATTGATAGGCCGGAAGAAGAAATTGCATCATTATTTATCGGGTCATTCACTGAGTCCGGCGACATTAATGTGTATATTAGTGGGGCCACATTGGGTTCTGGCGTGATGGATTTATTTATTGTTCCTCCATATACCGTGGAGAGTGAATTATTTATCAGGGGTTATTTGGAGTAAAAGATGGCAGTAACTTATAAACCACATAAAACTAAAAAAACCCTGTTGATTGGTGGCGTGAAATCGGGTAGTAGTGGTCTCGTTGGTCCTTTTCCAAGGTTCTCTATAGATAGAGAAGAGCTTCTTACTGGAGATGGAACGTATCTCGGAAGCAAATTTACTATCCAGATAACCGGAACGGCTACTTTAAATCCGGGTGATGCCCAAGACATAATGGTAAAGGGTGAGAGACAGGAGGCTTCTCAGGGCGCAACCTTAACTGCCCAGCAGTTTGACAGAAGCGCATTTCCCACTCAGGGGCGTGGCAGACTGGAAATTGCTCCATATGGAGGTAGGGCCAATATTATAAATTTTAGGGATGCCAAGCTTGTATCTATTTCTCTTCCTGAGCAAGAAGAGCCAGATGCTGGCATTCAAAAGATGGTTTATACTTTTACGTTTGAAGCGATAAGAGATGATTCTAATAATGGAAGTGCTGGCTCAACTGGCGGCGTTGCGGAGCCGCCCTACAAGCTAGCTTCGGCAGAAGAAACTTGGGAGCTAACGGAGAACGAAGGTACATTTCTTTTTCAAGATCACGATCCGTTAAAACCGAGACTCAAGACTTTCACCTTAACGCACACGATTTCTGCTGTTGGGTTGAGAAGATACGGTGGTCTCGGAGCGCTTGATTCGAAGGGCGAGGCGTGGCGACAGGCTGCTGAATGGGTTAAATTAAGAACAAAAGAGAACTCAACGATTCGGGACCCAACGCAAGAAGATCTCACTGAGGATACTGAATTTTGGCCCAGTAAATTTGTGCCAATTATTCTTGATAGTCATGACTATAATATTGCTCAAGCTCCGAATTTAAAAGATGGCGCCCCCGTTCCATACAAAGGATTTAATCATGTTAGGCAAATATCTAGCGATCTTGCCAATGGTAGTTATTCTATAACAGAAACTTGGCTGCTTTCTCAAGATGACATTGGTGCCACTCATAGTATTGATATTAGTGTTGAAGATAATCAAGAGGCTTTTATTACCGTTAATGTTTCTGCTAACATACAGGGTCTCAATACGACGGCGTATGCCAGTAGCACAAATATTAATTCAAAATTTGACAAAGCTTACGAGGCTTTTGGTGTTATAGAAGCTAAGACGTATCTCTTAGCCCTTGATGCATATGCGAAGTCTAATGCTGATGGAAATTTAAGAAATATAAAAACTAGTAAAAGTTATGGGGAAAATAGAGTATCTGGCACTATAACATATAGTGTTTCTTATAATGATTTAGAGCCTGAGCTTGAAGGCGCTATAACCGAAAACGTTACAATTAATTATGACAATGAAGATGGGTCAAATCGTGTAATAGCAAAGATACCAATTATAGGCAAGACAGATGGCCCTATAATTCAAGACATGAGTACAACAACAATAAAAGTTATTTCTGCCACTATTGATGCTAGCATGGAGCGTGCTAAAAGGAGCAGTAAGCCAGATGGTGCCTCCGTTTTAAATAATTATAAACCTTCAAATTCTTTTCAACAATCAAAAACAGAATCTTGGAATCCGAGGACTGGAGCTTATAATATGTCGATTTCTTGGGAGTATAATTAATGGTTCAAAAATTATTGACAGAGCCGCCAAAGATGTTTGGCGCATATATTGAATCAATAAGTTCGAGCATCGGATATGGCGGACAGGGCGGATCATGCCAGATGACATTAGTTGAAGACCCCGCGAATGGCGTAGAGATAAGCCTTCCTGACACCGGTACTGCTTGTTATGTGAGTCTTGGTGGATTTTCTTATGGTGGAATTTTCCAGAGATGGACATACAAAGAGGCCGTAGATGGTAAAAAATATGACATTATTTTAGAATCGCCAGCAAAGATACTGGATGGTGTTCAGGTTATATTAAGTACCTTTGAGGGTACATCTTTTAATGAGGGCGATGGGTACGATAAATTATATCCGTATAATAATCCAAATTTTACAACACAAGTTAAGAACGTCTGGAATCCGTTTGGTCATAAAGAAAATTTTACATTTGGTGGTAGGTTTGGCGCTGCTAATACAAATTCTGCCGGGTTTTTAGCTGGCGAGCTTTTGGATTTACTAGAGCTTATTAGCCGTGGAGAATCTGAATTTGGTGGTAAAATAAATTTTGGTGAAAGTCAGTATACTTTAGAATTTGGGGAACTTAAAGATATTCCACAGTATTTTAGAATAGCTGGACAATCTACAAATCTTTCCAATGTTGTGGCGGAATGTGCTGAGATTTTGCAATATGATTATTTTGCCGCACTGAAAGTTGAAGGCAAAGAAAACGGCGGCGGGGTTTTAGAAGATCCTGTTATACAAATAAAAACCATAAAAAAAGATCAGCAGCCTGTTTCCGGCACTGTTGAGACATTGGTTGAAGAGGCCAAAAGCTCTGGCGTGCTTATTTCTTCAAATGTCGGAGAAGAGCTATCTGACGAAGTAACCAATAGAGTGGTTGTAGGCGGTCCCGCTAGTCGCTATTTTGTTGCTGATATCAATACATGTTATGCGGTATGGGGAAAACTTGGCGCTAAAAGATACTCAATTGGAAGCATAGTTCCGCTTGCATACCAAGAAGATGGTCCTGTGACGGTTTATCTTGACGAGCTTGAGGGTGTTGGTTCTGATTCTGCTGGTCTATTGTCTGGTACTCATCAAGCAACTGTTGCCGAATTAAGGATGGCTACTGCCGGTTTTGATACATGGGCAATGTTTAAGACTTTTGAATCCTATGCAAAAGGAACATACTTTGACGATCCTTGGTGCGCAACTGTTGATATTGATTTGTTTACCTTGCAGCAAGTAGCTAATGGTGTTGCTGGACCTATGACATTTGCCTCTACGTCCAAAGAGACCGGACAGAAGATGTACAATGAAGAGCTAAAAGAATACACTCAAAAGATTTTTAATAGAGTTCAGAATGTTGCTACTAATTTTTATGGTAAGCAATTTCTTGTACCTTTAATGCCTGAGCCGGGCGGGTTTAGCAATAATATTAAATATATTGAAGAGGATATTAGGGAGGAATCTGCTTGGGAATACGCTAATTCTGCTTGGGTTTCAAACAAGCCAATTTCAGACATTGATTTTTATGATGGCGGAAGATTAAAAACTACTGCTATTTTCCCAATTTCTTCTCGTTATGATTATGGTGATCTCGGCAATGAGTATACCGGTTGGAGAACTAGTGGTTTTGGTCAAATTTTTGCAGATGGTGTTGCGACCACAAAATGTTCCGCCCCAGATAATCAGGTTTTTTGGCTCGATGCTTTTGGTAGGCCATTTATTATTATGGATGTTTCGGCGCAGGTTAAGGATTTTGATAACTATACCACTCAAGAATACGGCCTCACATATCTTGCAAAGAAATTTTTTGATATAGACTTACCTCCACAGGCTTACATTAGTCCGGGAAAACAAAACACACAAGTTTCAATACCTCCAAATGTAACATATCCAGCGCTTTTGGGTATTCCGCAGGTTAGCTCTCGTTATGCTTGGGGGCCTTGGTACAAAACAACAAGCGACAAGGGTAAGTCTGAGGTGGTTTTTGATTCCGCTTTGGTGCCTGATTCTTTTGGCTCTGTTGAGAGAATGAATCAAGCTGGTCAAGATACGGCTGGTGCTGGTGTTTCTATTTTAGATGCAAGAGAGAGTGGCAGAATAGAACTTGCAGAAATTCCAAAATTTAATATAGCAGAGAGATTTAATGGTACTGGCCCATATGTAACCAACATGAGTATATCTGTTGGTACTGGCGGCATCAATACTTCTTATGAATTTAATACTTGGACTCCAAATTTTGGCAAATTAACAAAATATAATGCAGACAGAATAGGTAGGATATACAAGGCTACGCTAGATGCGCTAAATAGATTCAGTCAAGATAATCCAAAGCGCCCATTACAGCCGCGCCCATTTAAAGTCGCCAATAGTGGTCAGAAAAAATCTTCTAGATCGGAACAAAATAGAACCTCTGCTGGATTTTCTATGTTTAGCGTGTTGCCCAATTTTGGCGTAGAGGGCGATCAAATAAACCTATCTGATGCTGCCGGTTTTTGTTTTAATTCTTTTTTTGCCAGTTTTGGATGCAGCGAAGATCAAAAATGGTCGCCCATTGGCATAAAATCAAATAAGGGCGAAGACGATAACGGCATATATTTCCAGCTTCCAGCTGATATAGTAGAGGAGGCCGCCACAAGATTTTCCAATGGTATTTTCCCATCTTCTAGGGATTTAGATCCTTATTTTTCGTCTTTGATAAGCAAGGCTATTAAGAAGGTAGATTTTGTTGCTGTTAATAATTCATCAAAAGGTGAATCTACTGATCTGCAAATAAAAAAGGCAAACAGAAAGTCCGAGATAGATGAAGTAAAAACTATTGGACTAAGAGGGCCTATGATGCTTTCTGGTTTTGGTATAGACATAGCTGGAAATCCGGTTCCTTCTGATCCAAACGATATAACCAAGATCAATGATGAAGCTCTTAATAGAAAAAACTGGAACACCGGTCCTGTTAATTTAATGTGGGATAAAGAAAGAAAAATTTGGTCTGGCGGTCTTGAGGTGATTTCTGGTATTTTGACCAGTGAAATATCCGCCCCTTCTGATCCATTAAATCCTACGACTTTCACTATAGAGGTTTTAAGAAAGACGGGCGATGATAAGGGCGCCGGTGCGCTTGAGGCTTCTGGCGAAGAGGTGACTTGTTATAACAGAGATCCAAGCCTTAATCAGCCCGCTGGTGCAAATGTTTTTGTAATAGCCATCAGGATTAATTATGAATGGACCCCTTTATGGGTTAGCTGTCCGTAGGAGAAAAAAATGGGAAGACCTTGCGAATGTTGTGAAGGCGGGTGTCAAACTGGCAGCTCTGTTTTTAATGTTGACAGATATGAGGCAATTACTGCTCGCTCTTTCTATGTCGTGACAGAGGAATATTATAAAGTTGTCTTACTAAAGGCTTGGGGCGCTACCAAGGCTGTTCTTTCTTCTACAAAAATAGAAGATATGACAAAAGTCCAAACTGGTAAAGATGGATCTTTAATAGTCATGAAAGGATCAAGAACCGATCCATATAAAAGCGACTCCTTGGAAGAAACAACAGAAAGAGGACTTGGCGAAGATTATGGTCCATATGATTATAAATTTACTACCTATTATAAAAAAACAACCGTCGAGCGAAAGATAGCCGTAGAGTTTTCTATTGATGATGTTTATGATTGGGGTTCAGAGTTTATAAAAAAGATACTGCTTCATCATCAGTCTGTTGATCCAGTGACTAGGCCCGGAGGAAATGCTTTTGCATATGAACGCTATAATGTGGCTAGTTTTTTTAAAAACCCATTACGTGGATATCGTCTTTATGGTGCGATAGTTGACAAGGTTTTTCCAAAGAATATTAATCAGTTAAATAATTATATTTTAGAATCTGAACTGGCCGAAACCGCCTACTCTAACACGTTTTCAGATATAACTAACAATATACCACAAAAGAATGGAAAATTTTTATTTATTATTGACCATCTGCCAGTGGAGTTGAAAGACCCCATCACGGATGGTCCGCAGGATCAGCAAACCGGCATTACAGATAATCCACAAGAAGAGCCGGTGGAATACGATGGAACTGCTGCTGTTTTTTGCTTTGATTACAGCTCTATAGAATCTGGACAATTTTTAGAGATGTTCGTTGATATAAATAGGGGCGGCTTTAAATCGAGTCCAGAAACAGATTGGCATAATAATTTCACAAGAGAGGCGGAAGGTGTCTATGTTTCAAAGGGGTCTTTTTTAAATAGCACCATTGATATGGGCCAAATAACCTCGCCATATTTTGCGTATGGTGGTAAGTTAGACGTTGAAATATATAGCCCAAAAGCCGGAAATAAAAAAGAGTCCGCAAAAGAGACATATTTTCATGAGACGTTTCGCTATGAGTCTGTGCTACGTTCTTTTGAAATTCAGGCCTATTATTCTCACGAATGTCAATATGATGAAGATGGTGGGGTTGTAGATAGATTAAAAATCACAAATCCCATAACTGACTTAGATAGAAAATATTTTGAAGTAATAAAAGAGGCACCAGAATATTTAGATCCATTTGACGATCCTCCCAATGGAGAGTATTGGGTTCATGAATTAAGACTCAAGCCAGAATATGTTGATAAGTTCTCCGATCCGGCAACAAATTCTGCTTATGGCGAATATGATTCAGATCCTTGTACTTCTAGTCCTTTGTTTTATGGTTATTGGGAGTATCCCTATAAATGGCGCGCTGTGTATGGCGATGGTTCTAATCTGATGACTATGGCGGTTTATCAAAGTCGTATTAAAGACAACGACACGTTGTATCAAAAAACTATTTGTGATGATGAAGATCCTTATAGTTGTTATAACTATAGACATTATAGCTATGATAATATTTACGCTGGGTTTACCTGTTTGGGACAAAATTTGAGACAGCTTTATTCTTCCGCCGGTTCCTGTGATAAAACAAATAACAGCTATATACACTTCAGAATTTGGGATTGTGTTCTTGAGACGCCGGGAGCTTTTACAGAGCCACAAAATAATATTCAGAGAATTGGTCTACCGGGTGAGCCTCAAGCGGCTTCTTCACAGCCCAAGATCTATTATGAAAGAGTGCCATATTACGGCAAATACAAGCCATCAAAAATTAAATTAACGCTTTTAGACTTTAAGAACTACGACATTTCTGTGCAAACGCAGGATGTTTATAATCCTTATACTGGAGACAATAAAGGCTGCCCGGAGGTTCATTGTCTTCTTGGTCCAAATATACCAGATTGGCAGCTTACTTCTGAAGACTTTGATTCGGCTGGCTCGCCTACTGCACATGACTTAATATTTTATGGCGATGTTCGCCCAGAGGAGTATTCGCGTTTTACTGCGGGTCTTTTTTCTAACGAGTGTGCTACAAAAATAATATCAAAAAAAGAAGAACATAAGGTGGGAAGCATAAAGTTTTCTTTTAATTATTCTAGATCAGAAGGAATATATAGTCCCACTGCTGATAAGGTTTATGTATTGCAATCAGAGAAATTAGATAGGGGCTATACATCCGTTACCGGCGGTGGTTTAAAGGCTTCTAGTGATGGTTTTAGCGCTTTATCATCTAGTCAGAGGGGCGGAATATTTGAATTTCAAGAGTGCGTATATTCCGGTTATGACTGGGACAATTTAGATTTTAATGTGGATTTTGGCACTTGGGGCGATGTGTTCTATGGCGCTGGTCCCAGTGTTCCCGGTGCAGCCAAGGATGGCAATGTGTGTTGCGCTGTTTCTAGTTTTGGTCAGTCTGATTATTGGACAAGGCGTTCTATTGGAGGCTGGCGAAAATATGCAAATTATGGACAGCTAGAGAGTTGTGAATCATATGTGTCTAGTGTTGCTGGAAGTTATCTTGTTGCAAATGTGCAAGAACTTGCCTATGTTTCTGAATATAAATACACAGACGTTGAGCAGCGATATGTTGAAGTTGAATTAGATAATAATTTTGCTTCTACTCATCTAATTTATGCTACGCTTGAACCATATGTAACTGTTGATGACTTTGCTGCTTTTGCCATTGCTTCTAAGCAAAGACAGGAGGAGGGCGTTGTTGAGCTTGTTCTTGGCATAGGCTATGAGAGATATTCTAATAATGAATTTGTTGACTATTATGGCTCTAGTACTACTTATCGAGGTGTTAATTTACCAAAAGATCAGCTTTATAGGGCTGGCACGTATATTTCTGGGTCTAGATACTCATTTCGTGTGCCTGTGTATATGCCGGGCGCGGGTCTAAGATTTAGAATGTCCAATGAAACTTTTTCTTTTTCTGTTGAGTCTTACTTTTCTAGCAGTGATTTTGATATTTTGCATCAGGAGTATATTCCCGATATTATTCAGGACGAACAGTTGTCGCAGGAAGAGATTAATAAAATAGCCGGATATCTTATAGATTTTGATTATCAGTACAAAATACTTGGAAAGGTGTTTATAGAAAATCCAGATAGTGAGAACTTTAAAGAGGTCAATAGCGATAAAGTTTATGGTGATTTTTTTGAAAACCATTATTTCTCTATTAGTCCAAATGGGGAGGTCAGCGAGCCTTATGTCGCCCCAAAACCATTGATTAAAAAGAACTATGTTGCTGTTTATGACCAAGTTGATATAGCTATTGACGGTAGTTCTCAAACTGTTTTTGCTGGCATAAATTGTCCATATGAAAACATAGACTCCGATCAGGAGAGTATTGATTGTCTTTTTGCGAGAGGGATAAATGATCTTATTCGCGATAAATCTCCACTTAGAGAAGACTACTCAATAATTGATGTTTATAGTAGCAGTACTCCGAATACTGCCGAATATAGATATAAAAATACCAAAGATCTTAGTGGTGCTAGTAATTTTTCGCTTCCTACATCTTTTAAGACTGACCACAAGGTAGCAAGTCCTTCAAGAACACTTGTATCATATGGAGCGCTGAGAAATCTTGACAGTCCCGAAGAGTGTCCGCGCCAAGAAATTGATTCGGAAAGAACGATTAACGACGGTTTTTACACAGATCCCGGTCAGGTTGTTACATATGCGGTAAATATAGTCATACCAGCTCCAGATGCGGAATTGAGCTTTACTGATTACCGTATTGATAAGATTGACGGCGGTTCTGTAGAAGGAAGACTTCAATACGGAGACGAGTCTCTGGAGATTACAGATTATGGCACCTATAGAACCGAGCCTTATAACAAGTTCAATAATGAATATATTAGAAATTCTCAAGGGACAGTTAGAGAAAATGTCACGACCGAATGGAGGGATTTTCCTATTTCTTCTACTGTTGTTACTGCACTCTACAAGAAAACCATTAAGTCTGATGATTGTGCTAGATTCTTAAATCTAGACTTTGGGGAAGACGACAGAACTATTAGTAGTGGTCGCGATTTTGGCGATTATTTTAGTGAAGACGATAGACCGTCGAGTATTTATATTCAAAGAAAAACCTCGCTTTGGAAAAAGACCGTAGAGGATAAAATATGGGAGTATTATTATAGCGGAGGATATTACAAAAACAAAATAACTCTCGAAGACAAATACTTGAATCCAGCATATGTGGTAGATGGATATGTTAAGCCCATATATATGATTAATTATATGAATTCTTTAATTAGCTCCGTGGAGTATGATTTTACGGAGTTGGGATTTTTACATGGAAAAAGAACACTGGACGAAAACTATGCTAATTTTTCTAGTTACAAAAGCTACAGAGATTTAACATATCCGCCAGACTACACGTACTGGAGAGCCTTAAATACATACTCAGCACAAGAAAATCAAGTATTACGTCAGTTTTATGTCGCTGCCATGCCAGCGGGCAACTATGGCATTACTAGCGCGTTTAATTATGTCTTGATGCAAAAACAGACAGGGGAAGAATTTCATGACTCTTTATCTAGAAGAATAGAAGATCCTGTATATAAAATACTTGAAATCTCTTCTACACAGGCAACCATATCTGAAGACGGCAGCAGTATAAGTATTGGGCATCAAGATGTATTTGGCAGACAGACAGACGAAATAGTGGGAGCGGCGGTTTACGTGCTTAGAAACGGTAAATATACAGGCCCCTATACTGTTGAGGATTATAAAGACACTCCTTATCCTACGCTGTTTATAAGTACCAATCTATTAGGTTGCGACATTGAAGAACAAGAAGAGTTTACTATCAAGGTAATTAAGTTAAGCTATGATCCTGAAGTGAATGACGAATATTGTCCGCCAGCCGTTCTCTCTAGTCCGCATATTAGAGATTTACATGAGGTTGGTTATGGCGGTATTAATAGCTGTAGCCCGTTTGTTGGAGACTTGGGAAATTTGGAAAGAAGCGACAATTATGAGATGATATCATTAAGCGATTATAAATTTACTATAGTAAAGGGGGCGGTGTTTTAATGGAAATTATTTGCAGTAAATGTGGCTTTGGTGTTCAGGGGGCCAAGTGTTCGGTTTGTGGAACCTATGCGCCAGCACAAAAACCAGCGGCCTCCCAGCAACAAAGCAGCGATGTTAACATAGTTAAAAAGGCGACATCTTTCGCTTCTTCCGTTACTAACTATGCGCGATCTGGCTTCAGAAATGCGCCAGAATCTATTAAAAAACAAAGACTTGAGATATGTGGCGCGTGCGACTTTTACGACAAAACAAACAATAAATGTAATGAGTGTGGGTGTTACTTATCTGCTAAGGCTTCTTGGGCTTCAGAGAGCTGTCCTCTTGGTAAATGGCAGCAGTTAACACCTCCTAAAAATATCCCAAAAACATGCGGTGAATGTAATAAAAAATCCCAAAAATAATTTTATTGTGTATATATTTATAGAACTTTCCCTCAAGGAGAAAAAAACAAATGGCAATTATAGATTTTCAAATATTGGGTAGCAACAACGCTGAACCCAGCCTGCAAACCCTTTCAGGCTCTGGTCTTGGCTTCTTTGGTGCTACAGCCGGATCATCCGTTCAAATTGGTTCATATCAAGACTCAACGTATGTGTCTAACGGAGACGGTAGTGTAACAAAAGATCAAACCGTCAATGTCAAGTATGTAGCCGATACTTATCCCAGCGGCATGTGTTCGGTTGATGAGCTTGGTGCTGCTTTTGGTCCCGTTGGACTTAGTGGTGTTAAGTCTTTTCAGTCTACTCTTGGTATTAGATTTGGTCATACTTCCGCCGTTAAAACGCAAAATGCACAGCTTAGAATTTATGACAGAACCAATATTAACTATCCCGCTAGTGGTGTAAATACTAAAGCTGCCGAAATTGTAAACTTTAATGGTAGCTCCTACAATACACAGGGTACTACTGGGGTTAGCTCTAATGCTGTTGGTAGTGGTGACTGCTTCTGGTGGGGCGAGGCTTGGCCTTCCGAGCTTGTTACTACTAACTATTATCAAAACAGTCTTGGCACCAGATTCTATAATGGTCTAGAGACTTCTGCATCGGTTAATGGCGACGTTCGGCTCGGAAACGTTACTGATGACGATCACACCGTTGGCGGCACTGGCGTTATCCTTCCACTTTTGGATTCTCCCGGAAGCGGACAGCGAGGACTCGCAGAAATTACTGACAACGGAGCAGCTTCTCCGGGCTTAATGTGGCCTAAATGGTCTCAGTATGTTGATAGCGCAGATCAAGCTGGCCTGTTCGGTGCTTCAAATAGCTTTGGCAACGGTCATGGTGCTAATATTGCCAGAACATATGGTGGTACTGGATACCACACCCATCACACTTGGGCGGTTGCGCTTAGTGCAAGCCCGCTTAATATTGGGTCAAAAGAGCAATACGGACTTTATGTTTCTCTAGAATATCTATAATTAGCCATCCGGCTGCTCCAAAAGAAAACCCCGCTTTTTACGGCGGGGTTTTTTATTTGATTCAGTGGCTTAGTTTTATTCAAGCTGTTTGCTTTGATTATTCCATTTTTGCCAGCCTTTATCAGCAAGCCAGTTACCATCTGCGTCTTTGCGTTTCGGGAATAGTCCTCCACCTTTCTTCATGACTCCAAATGACAGCCTTGCTCCGCAGTCGTTACATCTGATCTCATAATATTCGTTGCCATCGTTTTCGCGCACGACAAACCTTAGATTCTCAGAGCCACATTTTCCACACTGGGTTTCGCCAAAAACCTCTTGAAAGGTAGAAAGTTGTCCAAAAACCTCTTTAACGGTATCGCACTCAAACTCAACAGTAAGATTTCCAAGTTTATAATTTAGCTTCATTATTCTCTCCAGTTACTTTTGTAGCCCTTTACTTCTTCGGGCATTTCTTTAGAACCATTCTGATATTCATTTAACAGCTTCAACATTTTAGATGCTGTCATCTTCGTTACCTCTGTAATATTTTTATATGTCTTTTCTCCTTGATTAATAAAAGCCAAAACGTCTACGTTTAGTTGTTTACATTTGCCATCAATAAAATTCAACTGCGGAGTGGTGATTGGGTCTTCTTCTGTCCAGTCGCCATCACTAGGTTGAACCTTGATGGACTGTCGCACGATAGCCGCCACATCTTTGTTTCTAGCGATCTCTTCAGCGGCCACACAGCGTATTTTAAGAGCCTTTCTGAGACATCTTGACTCAGCCTTCGTAGCCGCTGTAGCGGCGGGATGAGCGCAAAATAGGTCGTCTGTATTGCCATGCCACACATCAGCAACGTCGCCGTATGTCCTAAGCTGCCCAGAGTTCATCCAGTCAAACACAACCTCGAAACCAATCGTAGCCCTACCGGGACCATGAGGGTCGTCAGAAGCCAGCACATGAGTTGGCCTGCTAACAACAATATCTCCAAGCAAATCTTCTGCAATTCTTCGTAGCCCATGAACCAATGGATTTCCATCAATCAATTCGTGAGGCTCAAACTTTTCCATAACAAAGTCGTTCCATTCTTTAGAACCATATGGCGGCCTATCCTCTTGTACGACTTCAATTACATTCTCAATCATGTCTTCTCTATCAAACAAATCTGTACTAGAATTCATTACTTTATCTCCAATTCAATGAAACGTCTGTCCTTGGGAGGAAATTTCTTGTCAATTTTATATAGCTGTTCAGAAACAAGCTCCCACAATGTCCTAGCTGATTTTTGGGACAATCCCTTCAGCATATACTTTACTCTAATTATACAATATCCTTCAGCCAAAAGCAATCCATTCTTGATAGAATCTAGCTTGATTACTTCTTTTAATTTATCTTGACCAAATAATGGTAAAAAGTGTTGTGGTCCATCTATCTCTATTATAGTCTTAATGTCTGGTAAAAACAAATCTATTTCAAAGTTTCCACTGATAAGATTTTTCTTATGCATGACAACTTCACGACCTTCTTCTTTCATTTGCCTGTAGAGATATTTCTCTGCCTTAGAACCCTCACTACAAGTCTTATGAAGCGCCCTGCCAGCGGCCTCCATCATATCGCGCTTTTTGTCTGCGGGAATTTCGTCCCAGCGCTGTCTAGCTTTTCTGGATATTTCTTTTCTTTCCTCCTTGCTTTTATTTTGCCAATTATTGTATACTCCTTCACTAATATTGACCTTTTCTTCTTTTGTTCTTTTCTTACCCTTCGTAGGATGCTCGCACCTTCCTGCTTTTAGGGCTAGTTTTTGGGACTCGGATTTGCTTCTAAGTTCAATATTATTCTTTTTAAGAATACGCTCTATTTTTTTAGGATAGGTTCCAAGCTCTTTAGCAATAGAATAAGTGCTTTCGTTTTCACTGTATTTATTTATCACAAACTCTTCATCAATTTTCATTGTTGCCTCCTATAATTTCTAGTAATTGCTCGTGGTTCCAGTCGTCCACAATTCCCACGGGCTTTTTATTGCAAAAATTTTCAATTGCTCTCGCGTGACTTTTGCTTCGTGCTATGATTTTAAGTCTTGGGTCTCTTAGGATTTTACAAAATCCGTCGTGGTTCACTGGTCGCTCAGTCCAAGTCAGATCCCACAGATATAAATATCTATCTGAATTGTTGCTGGTCTCTAGCAAAGATTTTGCCTCTTCTACTGTTGTTGCAATTGCCACCCCGTCATATTCTGAGAAAAAGGCCACACTCATACATGAAAACAGTGGTTTTGTCACCATCGCTGTACATGTATTAACGAAAGCCGTACAAGACATTTTTGCATCTGCGCACATCTTATTAAACTCTTTAATTAGATAAAAAGATTTTTGCGATGCGCTCAAGTCGTTAATTACTGCTGCTATCTTCATTTATTCTCCCTGTTGATCTAAAAAATATGGAGCATCCGTTTCTTTCAAATGACTCCCAGTGCATAATCCAATCGTCGCTTTTTATTAGCTCTTGTTTTATTTTTTTTGTTTTTAATAAGTTGGTATCGTCTAGTGCCACAATAGAAACTCTATCTTTTAACAATTGCCACTCTGGATACGTAGAATATTCTCCCCCATCTAAAATCAGCAAATCAATAGATTCTGGAAGTTCGTGTAAAACATTTTTGGCTGTTTTTAGTGCTTCTATTTCCTTTTTGTAATATAATTCAAAATGTTCTAACTCTATAGGTAGACAATTTTTTTTATGATCTTCTATGTCGAACCAGTTTATATCTTCATGAGTAATGATCGTACCATTTAAAAGTTTTACTGGTTTGCCTGATAGATTTTTAACGGCCTGATCGTACATCTCTTTTATTAACTCTATTGAGATAAAATTGGTATTTACATTTATTCCACTTAAAATGCAATTGGTTGATCCCATACCGTTCCATGTTCCGATTTCTACAATCGTTTTACAGTGCTTGGCTGCCCTTTTTAGCTCTTGCCCAAAGTCGCAATCTAGGTTTATTTGTCCGATCTGCATGAATTCCACTCCAGTTTTTTTGAAAATGGTAAATTAGGTCTATCATCATAAAAGTAAAGTTTAGCTATGGGAGACATAGAGTCAACTAGATGAATAAATGATGAATTTATACAGTGTATTTCTGATGCTTTTTCTATAACTCCCATCCAGTCAAACATTGTTTCTTCTACTGGTGTTTTTCGCATTTTGATTATTGGTAAATCTGTTTCTATTTCTATATCAGCAGATCCAGCGCTGGCTGTATCGTGTACTAGTGCAAACTTCGACGGAAGCTGCAAGTAATAAGAGATACGCTTTTCTTGAAAATAGTCCCTTTTGATGTAAAAGGAATTCCAACGCTCGTAAAAATCAACATCTGCCTGTTTATAAAAAGCCTCATCAAAATTTATAGTTCTATCTCCACCAAAGCTCCATCCCAGATTGCCAGTAGCTTCGGTTCCATTGTCTAAAATATATTGTATGTCGCAATCATTAAACATTCTACAAACATTATCAATATTTTTTTGCTTGCAGACAAGTGTGAATTTGGTGTCTGGATTATTTTTAATTAAATATCTAACAAGACCATTACAGATGATATGGTCGCCAAGCCCTAAGTGATGATGTATGATTCTTCTTTTCATTATCTTTCTTTATATTGGTATTCTCTATACTCTTGTCCGTCGCTTTTAAATGAAAATATTTCTCCTATAAAATATTTATCTTCACAGATCGGAGCGGGGAAATCTTTTGACCAACATTCTGGTTTCCAAGGAACCCTATTTAAAAAATCCTGCGCCGTATGTATGGTTGACTTTTCTTGCGTGGCATAATTTTTATAGATTACATCTCGCAGAAAGTCTTGATCTGTTTGCTTGTGCCAATTATCTACATATGGATTGTAATGTTTTCCTTGGTATTTTAATATTTCTTCTCTCATGTCGAACAAGGAGCCTTTCATGCCCCACATTCCTGCCATAATAGCGCATCCGTGATGAGGATGATCGCGCATAATATGTAGTTCCTTGTCTTCACTTTCCCATTCTGCAACAGCAAGCTCTTCTCTTTGACTGATTCTTGAGTCTGTGTCTCTGCAAATGAAAAGCTCACAATCTTCTTCGTTGGCGGCCAAAAATCTCCAAGAGGTTGGAAATATACCTGAGTCTGTCATGTTTTTTAGAATTACACCGTCCGCACTCAAGACTTCAAGCGTTTTACGCAAAACAGAACTATCATAGTACACAATGATCTTCCAGCCCTTATATAAATTATCTTTTAGCTTTACATTTTCAAACATCCCACGAACATACTTTGGATCATTTCCAAACAATGAAAAAGATATATATTTCATACTAAATATTCTCCACAGCTTTCGTCAAATAATTGTTTGATTGTCAATCCTGTTATTTCTGTTGGGGTTGTGTAATAAGAGCAATCAATAGAATGTCTCTTTATGTCTTCTTGTATCATGATCGCTCTCTTTTCGGCGGGAAGTACGCAAACCTTGATATCAAAACAGGTCTTAAACTTAGCGCCGCTGTGATATGCCCGCATAGCCATCTCGCTATCGGCGCAGTAATATTGATACGACGTATTATATAAACCATACTTTCTAAATACATCTTTTTTATAGATGCCATAATTCATACATACTTCTTTAAACTTTTCACCTGCGGCCTGTGGATAATTGTATTCAGCATTATTGATGATAATCCAGCCGTTGTCTCTCATTCCAGAGCAGTTTGTCCAGTTCAAATACTTCATAGACTCTGTATCGCCTTCTTTCCAATTAAAAAGATAGGCATCATGCTCGTCATCAATTGTGTTAAATACATCTTCCCATTTGTTACAAAGAAGAACGTCATCATTCCATTGACAAATGTTTTCGTATTTTGCAGTTTCAACTCCAAGATTCATATAATGCGGATAGGAGCTTCTTTTGCCAACTTCTATTAGCTTGACGCGAGGATGATTTAGTCTCTTGATATATTCTAGTGTTCCATCTGTGCTGCCGCCATCAACAAGGACTAGCTCAAGATATTTTCCATCTGTGGATTCAACTGTGTTTTCAATCAGCCCTCCTAAATACTTAACACGATTAAGAGTTCCTGTTACAATACTAATCATTTTAATCCTTTCAAAATATCTAGCTCTGTGTGGGGGCATTTGATATGTCCGAAATCAATATTCTCTAATTTTATTCTTTTGCCATCTTCGTATTTTTCCAACAAAGAAAACTCATCATATGCATAATAATCTCCAGACCTATTCGCATGAGAGTCTTGTGTTTTATTGTTTGGGCTATTGACAACGGCACTTTGGAATGGGCAAACTATAGCAATGGGAGTCATAGTCCAGAATCTTTGTAACGCGCCTTCAAATTGATTTGGTGTCTGTTTCCATTTTTTAAACTGAGAAACCTTCCATAGCTCAAAAGACATTTCTTTCATGTCTGATTTTTTAAAGATGTGACCATCTACAGACAAATTATATGACCAATATGATCCATATGAATTATATATTTTGTTAACGATTACCCAGCCCCCACATTCAGAAAAACCATATGTGACTGGTTTATCCGGGAAAACACTCTTATCATGACTTCTTTCACATATATTCATACCTAGTCGTAGTGATATACAAGAAACAATATCATTTTCTAGATTTTGTAAATTTACTTCTTCTAAGAAGACTTTATTATACACGATACAATCATCTACAAAAAAGCAAACATATTTGTTTTTAGCTTCTGTCATAGCATCCCAGATGTCACAAAACAATGACTCTGTTTGCTGCCAGAACTCAACATCTGGATGTTCTTTCTTTTGTTGCAAATGAGCTTTCCCAAACTCAACAGAGTTGTTGTGAATCACAATATTCTGCGTTGATTGTGGAAAGTTTTGCTTGATGCTTTTTAAGCATAGGTCTAGTTGGAGTGGTCTATTTTTACTGAATATGATTGAAGTAATCAACAAATTGTTCCTTATTATTATTGTACCAACTTACCGTATCTGATAATCCTCTCGCCAGTCCCGTTCGAGCCTGAAAACCTAGTGTTTCATATGCTCTAGACGTGTCTAAACATCGTCGCGGCTGCCCATCCAATCCGTTTGCATTGAATAAGACATCACCTTCATATCCCATAATTGACGCTATCTTCTCGGCTAGAACAGATATTTTAAACTCTGCTCCTGTTCCAATATTAATTGGTTCAGGGGTAGTGTCTGTGTCTATTGCCAGCCTAATGGCTTCTGCGCAGTCGTCCACATAAAGAAACTCTCTGCTGGCATTTCCGGTTCCCCAAAGTTCTACAGAGCTTTCTTTGTTCTGAATGGCTTTACCAATCTTTAAAATAATTGCCGGAATAACATGACTAATACTTGGGTGAAAATTATCATGCGGCCCATACATATTTACAGGAATAAGATTAGTACAGTTAAGTCCATATTGAGCATTATACGCCGCGAGCATTTCCATAAGAGCCTTTTTAGCGATTCCATACGGAGCATTTGTTTCTTCTGGATAGCCGTTCCAAATATCTTCTTCTTTAAATGGGACGGGCGTAAACTTTGGATATGCGCATACCGTACCAACCATAACAAACTTCTTTAGCGCGCCATATTTTCTGGCCGTTTCAATCAAGTTCATCCCCATCGCCAGATTCTCATACATGAACAATCCGGGGTTTTCCTTATTCGCCCCTATTCCGCCAACCCTAGCGGCAAGATGCACAATGACATCTGGAGTGTTATGAGCGAACAAATATTCAACATGTTTTTGTTTTGTTAAGTCCCATTCGCCTTTTCCTCTTAGTGGAATAATAGTATCATTAGAATTCAATAGTGCCTTGCGAACAGCCTTACCAAGAAAGCCAGTACCGCCAGTAATTACAATTTTTCTAGAGTTCATCAATAATCCCCAATAGTTTTTTAGCTTCGTTTTTGTAACCAAATAAATCCATGATCTCCGCAGCGCGATGATAGTTTGTGTGATTTTCTTTCACAAAGGTTTGTCCTTTTTGGATTATTTCTGACCTATCCATCGTTCCTGCGTCAGTATTTGCATAATATTCAATCTTCTCTGCAAAATCTTTTGGGGAATCTGCAATCACAACGCCATCACCAAACATTTTATATCCTTCTACATTATCAGTAATACAGAAGCCACCAGCATATAAAACCTTAAATATTCTTTCGTTTACATCGAATCCAAATTCATGCGCGTGAGGCTCGCTTAAATTCGGGCATATTTTAGAAGAAACAAATAAATCTTTTACTTTATCGTCCTGTATCATTCCACAATATTGGTTTGCGGGCCAAGGCTGATTGCCAAAGATTTTTACATTATATCTCCCAACAGGATGTAAAAGTGGCATGAGGTATTGATCTATAATCTGTCCTTTGTACGGCCAGTACCCTCCCACAAATCCTATATCACACATAAGCTCTTCTCTTCTTTGTCCGCCGCCATATACAGTGGTATCCGCGCACATCATTAACGATACAGCTTTGATTCCAATATTTTCAAAGTTGCTATGTGTTTGCTTGACGGCCCATTCTGGATAATGGATATGAACAAAATCTGGAGCGCCGGTTTCGTTTTTCAACTCTTCAAGCATCTTAACTTCTTTTGTGGTAAGTGTCAAGATGTTAAATTTATTCTGGTCTATATCTTTTGTTTGATCGCCCCAATCACCAGCGCGTAAACCAACTCTTAGGTGCGGTCTTTCTTTGATACATTTAATCGTTGCCTCGTCTAGATTGTATGATTGACCTAGAAAAATATCTGGCTGAGATTTATCAAAAGCATCAAACGCCGATGTTGTCTGCTTTTCCCAAAAGAACACTTCATGACCAGCCCGTTGAAAAGCGTTGGCCCAAGATAGGCGCTGAAAGAAATGCGCGTGTCGTCCATCGTTACAAATTAAAATTTTCATTATTCAAATCCTTAATGCAGTCTATTTCTACTACGTGTGAACCCTTTTTTTCGTAGCATGTAAAAGATCCTCCGCTTTCTATTACTTTATTGATAAGCTCAAAAGATAACATCTTTCTATCTGGCTCTTTAAATTTAGAAAATATATTTCTTAAAATCTTTAACTCTCTTCCAGTAAAATGACATATTTGACACCACTTCTTTTTTAGACCATAAGACAATATTGAAACGTTATTTTTGCTTATGGTTACTCCAACTTCTTTCTCATCCATATCATCATTAGCATCCAAAAGAAGAAAAGATTTATTATAGTTGGCGTCTATTAGCAGGGATGAATCAAAATATATATCTCCATGAATAAATAAGACACTGTTATTTATACAATTATTTAATCCTAGTCTCATGCTTTCGGAATTATTAGTAGATTCATGTAGTTGATTTTCTACTATCCTAATTTTGCCACCAAGTTTTTTTATTATTTTATCAATATGTGTGCCGAAAACACCAACTATTTCATAGTTCTTAAAAGAATTGTTTACTGCTTTTATTTGATGGTTTATTAGTGTTTCATCATTTATCTTGATTAGACTTCTTGGCTCGTTAGACCTTATTCTAAGTCCAGCACCGGCAGAAAGTATAACTACTGAAATACCCTTTGTGTCTTTTGGAGAGGACTTGATTGTAGTTATTGACCTGCTCAACCTCTACTCCTTAATATTTGGGCGTTTTGTTTAAAGACATCGCCTGTCATTTTCATGGACTGATTCTGACCAGATTCATTAACAATAGACAAGGACTCTGGAACATGACAAATAAGACAGACTTTAGACAATCTGATCCATAAGTCATAATCTTCTGTGCATCCTATGAAGCCTTTACTGGCTGGGCCATGTAGCCGACTGTCGAAAATTTCACCGTTGTGAAGCCTTACGGCCTGAAGATAGTTCTTTTTTATTAGCGAATTGCTATGTACGATGCATTTTTCTAATAATACGCTTCTACTGTACGGCTGTTTAAATTCTTCTTTAACATAGGATTTATGTCCATACATCTTATGAATATCATAATCGCCATAAACAGCTCCGATTTCTGGATATTCAATCAGCTTGTTTACGAACTTTTCTACTTTTGTAGGCTTGTACTCATCGTCCGCATCCAGAACGCCAATCACATCAGCCCACTCCCAACACATTTCAATTGCTGTATTGCGAGCAACACTAGCTCCAGAATTTTCAATTCGCTTCGTGTAAATCTTATCCTGACCTTCTGTTGGGTGACTATAGCGATTAACATAGCCGCAGATTTTTTCCCAAGAGTCGTCAGACGATCCATCGTCTACAACATACAAACGAAGCTCACCTTCGTATGTCTGATTTATTATGCTATTCATGGCGGCAACAATATACCTGCCATAATTATAATTTGCACATATGATAGCTACTTTAGGCAACATTTACTTGACTCCAATCTAGAATACAATTTTCAGATCCTTCCATGTCTTTAATCTTATCTAAAAACAATCTACTATCTTTTGTTTTGTCATCAAAGACCTTTGTCTTGTTTCCATTTAGGAATTTAAACAATGCAGTTTGTAGTAGGAAGCCATTGATGCCTTCATATGGTAGAACTGCCGATAGTTTTTTCATCTTTACATTTAAATGCTGATGAAGATCTTTAAGTAGATTTCTGTCTATAGTTTCTCCAGATGTTGTAACATATAACCATCCATTGAGCGCCAGCCTAAATGCCTCATCAATAATCCAAATCTTATTTGTTGGAGGTTCTAGTATCTGCAAGAGATGGACTTTTGTTTTCTCTTTATCAAAAAACTTGATTAGCATGTTGTGTACTTGCTCGTTATATTCTACTTTTTCGTTGATGACTATAACATATCTAGCGTGAGATTCTGTTTGGTCTCTAATTCCCATGAGGGTTGACTCAAGCCATGTTAACGGATTGCCTTTTGAATGATCTAAATACACTAGGAATCCAACTCTAGGACGAACCTCTTCCATAACAATAGAATCTGCATTTAGTTTTTCATCTAGCGTTAAGCTGTCTGACCAATAATCGGGTCTAAACGTATTACAAAACCTTAAACAAACATCATGCTCTACACCGTCCGTTTCTTGTTTTCTGGTTCCCAGCTTTTGTGTTCTGTTTAAGGCGCATCCATATTGTTTTTTGTTTTTTACTTTAGCGAAAACGCATCCCGCGCAACTGGTTTCAATCATTTGGTTCTCCTAGCTTTTACAAAGAAAGTGCCAAGCTGAGAATCTAGAGAGGACTGCTCTATTAGAAAACTATCATTAAAAGCCGTTGCCACAGATTCTAGATTTAGTAATGACTTTCTAGAGGTTCCGTCAAACAGCAAATCGTTTAGGTCTTTAATAGTAACATCGCCCCTATTATATCTCATTGATAGAATATCTACATCAATATCTACTATAGTTATAGTGCCATTAACTCTCATCTTGCTTAAAATTTTTGATAAAAGTTGCGGAAGTTCACTTTCTGAAAATTGCGATAAATAATTATCAACAATAATGTCGGTCGCCTCACAGTCTAAAACCATATCATTCAGCATCATGATGTTTGAAACATGATTATATGAGTCGTCCTTTGGTTGTTTTACCGAAATGTAAATTTTCATATTATCCTCTGTATAAGTTTGTAGCAAGTTCAAAAGCTTTATTCCAACACTTTATAAATCTGTCTAAGTTATATTTTTGCTCAATGGTTTTTCGGGCGTTTTCTCCTAATTTTTTTGCTACCGCATCATTGTTTAGCAGCATCTCTAAATATGACCTTAGCTCTTTTGGATCATTAGAAATAAGTCCATTTACTCCATGCTGTATGACTTCTGGTATCATGCATGTAGCGGTTGAAACAATCGCACATCCACAAGCCATAGCCTCTAATAATACAGTTGGAACAGGTGAGTGTAAAGACGTATTATAAAATATTTTTGATTTTTGATAAATCTCCCTTAGATGCTCTGTTGACTCAGCCGGAACAGATAATCCGGGACTCTTGCCAAACACTCTAATTGGAAGATCGCACTGCCAAGGGTCTGTCTTGGTTCCAGATCCGCCCTTCATTCCAACCGTATGTCGCCATACGTTGAATCCACAGCACCAATCCCTATTGGGCCAATCATTTACAACAGAAAGACAAAGATTGTCTCTTTGTTCTGATCCGGGGGTCCAGAAATCTGTGTCGATTCCATGCTCAATAACAATAGAATTGTCTTGATTAAATCCCCAAGCGTCTCTAGAAAAATTAGAAATAAACGAATACCAATTTACCGTAGGATTCACGGCGGCGGCCTTTTGTTGATTAACGTCAAAGCGCACGTCTGGCAATACATGATTATGTCTAAGTATTGGAATATGCGTTCTGTTGGAAGATCGGTCATCGGCTCCAGATAAATAACGATGAACGCCCGCCAGTCTTTGACAGTCTGTATGCGCTAAAATTAAATCAAAATCAAGATAGTCAGGAATACTATCAATAATATGATAGTTTTCTGGAACGTCACCGTAATCGGTATCCCAAGTTTTTCCAACAGCTAGAGAATAGAAATTATGACCTGTTTTACAAAGATTTTGTTCATATCTTTCGTGCGTGGCAAAAGTTAAGATATTTAATTTTTTCGGTCTGTTGGCAGACCTCAAGATACTCTTTACGGATCTTCGATTTGCCCTACTTGTCATTCAACAACTCCTTGCATAATTTACCAATGTTTTCATGTGAGTATTTATTTGCTTCTTCTTTGCATCTTTGTCTTGTTTCGTCGCTCAAACCCTTTAGGTACTGGCTCCTCATTTTAATTTGCAGATCGGAAATGTCAATTTCTTTCCAAGTACTGTTCGCGGTATATAGGTTTGGGAGTGATTCTATCCCGCCAAAACAAGGCTCATCTCGGCTGTTCACGGCTTCTCCAACGGCAAATTCTTCCACGGCGATACCAGAAGTATATAGGGATGGAATACCAAGACACATAGCCTCTAGCGCCGGAATACAAAATCCTTCACCTCTACTCGGCATGATAAAACAGTGGCACTGATTAAGAATAGAAATATAATCTTCTTTTTTAATTCTGCCAGAAATAATCAGATCATTTTTATAGTTTGATCTTAGTTTTAGCCCCTTCTTTATTGATCCACAATAACTCTCTATTTTGGAAACTTCTAGACCAGAGGTTTTGATATAAAGATTCACACTCTCTCTTGGATGAAATTCTGTATGAAAGGCTCTGACTAGCGCCCTGATGTTTTTTCTTTCTGTAAACTCGCCAACAAATACAAAATTAAATGTATTGTTTAGTTCTTTTACTTTTGCTCCTTTTACATTTTCTGAATATTCAGAAACGTTTATACAATGAGGAACGATTTTAATTGGAATTGTTACACCGCTTTTAATACATGCGTTTTTGACATATTCCGCAGGAACCCATAGCTCGTCCATCATGTTGATGCTTTTGTGCCATCCGGTTTCAAGGAAATCGCTGGTTTCGGTGTCTATGTATCCAATGTTTTTAAAATTTGCATCGTAGACATAGTTATGTGGTAACGTGTGCTGGATGCATACGTCACAGCCTTCAGTAGATGCTTTTTCTAGCTCTAGTATTGTTTCATCGGTTTCAGAGTCGGAATTATTGTACGATATGGCTCTAGGAACAACATTTACTCCAGCTTTGTGTAGCGCAAGAATATTATTCTTAGCGGCGTCTCCCCATCCTGTACCGTCTTTGTAATGTCCTATGTATAATATTTTCATTTATTTTTCCTTATTGTCTGGATTACTTCATAACAAGTAATTCCATCTACTGATAGGTGTTTGTACTTATCAAAAATTTCTTCACTAACGTACCAGTCTTCTATCGGTTTATTGTTTTGGACACCAACTCCACCAAACAAAAGCTTATATCCAAAAGATTTTAACTTTTCTCTAGATCGCTCGGTTGGCTCTTCCATGTGATCGCCAAAGTAGCGATTGGTTTCGTATGTTATAACTTCAAATCTGTATTTGTCAAAATTAAAGTCGCTAAATACTTTATCTTGAGCGTCATCTACATCTAAAGAAAGATACGTACATTCATCGGGACAGCCATGTTCTTCTAATACATCATTGATATTTTTTTCTAAAAGATCCGCGCAAGACAAATCGCACTTTCTAAAGCCGACAACAGAATCATACCACCTCTTATCGTAATCTATAGCTATCCCCTTCCATCCAGCTTTTTCTAAGTTGAATGTATTACTCATAGCTAAATTGTGATAAAATTGCTGCTCTGGACCTCCAATGCCTGCGCCAATATCTACAAAAAATCCATCTGTTTTACCGTCTAGTATATCATAAACAAATGCGTCCTGTAAAATTTGACCTAATGCTGCAATTCTATTCATTGCCCATCCTTTTTTTCATGATGTTTAGTCTTGCCTCTTCCCACTGATTGATTTGATTTCTAAAATTGGTCATTTCTTCTAGAGCATTTTCTGGAGAGAATGGCGCATTTGAACCCTGAGACTTAACGTGTGACTCATTGAAGTAAAAATCTTTACTCATATTTTCGCACTTAAATCCAAAAGTTAAATCCTTCAACATTCTTTTCCAAATATGATTACCAATCCATTCTGGTTTACATAGCACGCTATTGAACAAGAAATTAGTAATGTCTATTGGATTTTTTAAATGATTTGGATAGCCCTTCTGAGGCTGTTTAATGTCCGGTGTAGACATCCAAGTTTCTGAAATATCCCTAAGTTCAACCTGATGAAAGCGTCTTGCCCAAGCGTCTGCCGCCTTATCCCAAGTATAATGAGAAATAGCCTTTTCTCTAACTTCTTTTCCCAGATTAAGCAGATAGCTTGGATCTTTTTTGTATTCTGCCATCAGATTTTCTAAAGTTTGAACGAATAAATCATTATTTGGAACAGCTCTGTCGCAACCCGTTTCACATTCTTTGTAGTACGATATTGGTTCAATCCCAATGCCGCCTATGTTGTCGATAACAGACTCCATAGCTGAATAGTATGTGGATATAACAGGAAGTCCGCAATGCGCCGCTTCGAGTTGCGGCATACCAAATCCTTCACTATTTGCATACTGAACATAAACATCAAATAGATTATAGATTTTAGATAGCTCAACTTCGTCTATGGGATTGTTAATTCCAACAACTTGGTTCGTGAAGCTCCTACACTTATTGCAAACCTGTGCTGAATTCTGAAAAAAGTCAACAGAAATATGATTACAGTTTTTACATTTATAAGTCATTAGAACTCTACTAGCCAGTTCATGATCCTGTATTAGCTGTGGAAGTTCCCAGCCAACATCTGGATAATATGTATGACAATAAAGATAGACATTGTTTAAATCTGATTTATCTAAAAACCTTTTAAACGAAGCAAGAAGATCGGGATATAGCTTGCGCTTTTGATTTCTCATGACAGTACCAATAATTATACTATCTTTAGAAAGACCCATTTGTTCTTTGTGACTACGTTTATCCTCTACTGGAGAGAACGTCGCGCTTGCCGCAGGAGAGGCGACATCTATAAATTTAATGTCTTTACATTGCGAAGCCATCGTATCTCTACCAAACTCCGAGTAAGCAAACACGGAGTCGGCAGAATTATAGGTGTTAATCCATTGTGGGTTTTGCGGAGAAGCGTCTACCGTTGGCATAATCGCCCAATGGAAAAAATTTCTAAAGGGCGAGCGCTGTTCAAACTCCATCATCCACCAGTCACGAATGTCCATAACAATATCGGGCTGAAAATCTAGCGCGACATGGTTAAAGGACAAATCTCCAAACTGCGCCACTGGATTGCCCTTATATAAATGATAAGATGCATCTTCTTTGACTGGTTTGTTTGGATATGTTTTCCAAGGGACAGATTTTGCCCGCTGATCGTTCCTATCTACATAACAAGACAACTCAGCTACTTCAAAATCATCTATCTGATTTAGTCTACTAAGAACTTCCTTGGTGTATACGGAATATCCGGTACTAAGCCACGAAGCCTCAGAAACAAACAATATCTTCTTTTTTCTCATTAGTCTTCCGATTGAGTAGAGTATCTTTCTTTGTTAAAAATCTTAAAGCTGTTTACTCTAAAATAACAAAAATCATCCTCGTCTCTTTTGCTTCTGGCGGTACATTCTACGAGCATCAGGTCGCCAACTTCTAATTTTTCTCTAATTGTTATTGCCGCTGTATGCCACGCCTCAAACGTCAAATGTTCGACTCGTCTTGTTTTTTGACCGGTTTTATTTTTTCTGTATTCTTCAACTTCAAGTACAAAATTAACCAAATCAACATCATTAGATGTAGTAGAAAAGACAGGCTCCTTGAGCTTGCCTAAAAAAGAGCAATTATTCATAATAATCCTTTTCAAACTTGTATAACTTTATTAACAACAATGGAATTTTTATCCCTCTTAGAAACCTCACCATCTATAAAGACAGTGTTTCTTTCTATTAATAAATCTTTATATTTTGTAAACATCTCTGGAAAAATTGTAACGGAATCCAGTTCGCCGCTCGCATCTTCAACACACAGAAAAGCCATTTCTTGGCCGGGATTCTTTCCCTTTTTGGTTTTATAAGTACGGATAGAATTAATCATCACAGAAAGATTTACCTTACCTCTTATAGTACCCTGTGTCACATCTTTGCACATATTTGTAGAAATATTTATAGAATCTGCCTTACTGCATGTCAAGGCACATCCCATTAATTTAATTTCATAATCTGCAATAGAAGCTGGATCGTCATCTAGACTATAAAATGGTGAAATGAGAGACTGCTTGATGTCCTCTATTGCCTGCGCCCTTCTAGAATTAATCTTAACCCAATCAGAAAGAAGGTCTACACACTGAGCCAAAGTTAAATTGCTTTTGTAATTATCGGCAATGGCATCTTTTTCTCTTGCAGATAGATTGTTCCAGCTATCATATTCATACAGCATTTTCTGACGAGACTCTCTATTGTTCTTCCCGTTAAACGCGCCGACAGAAATCATGGCGATTGCCGCCCGCTTGTTGATCTTGGCTCGATGGACAATCTTGACGAGACAATCCATCCAAGTAAACAAAGATAAATCTTCTGTTTGTTTTAATTCTTCAATCTTGTCACACTCTTTTGTGCCTACATTTTTAATATGCCGCATACCAAAATAAATTTTACCATTCTCATGTAGAAAATTTGTGTGCATATGATTAAGTCTTGGCGGATAGGTGTCTAGTCCATGCATCTTAGCATCCATGATAAGCTGTTTTAGCTCAATCTCAGGCTTTGGCTTGCGGTCAGAGCGATTCATGTAGCTAACATAAAATCTTTCTAACCTGTAGCACTTACAATATGCGCTCCAGTATGCGTCAATGGCATACGAAACAGCGTGACTTTTATTGAAAGCGTAACGGTTCGACTTCTCGATCCATGAAAAAATCTCACCCGCCACCTCTTTTTTGATGATTCCCTGCTTTTCTGCCCCGTCCATAAAGACCTGTTTCATTTCTTCCATGAGTCCAGCTTTCTTTTTACCAATAGCCTTACGAAGCGAATCCGCTTCTTTAAGGTCAAACCCGGCTAGTTGCTGGGCGATCTTCATGCTTTGCTCTTGGTATACCAAAACCCCATAGGTTTCTTTTAGAATAGGCTCCAAAGAATCATCTGGATAATCAACGGCATCAGTTCCCTTTTTCCTATCTGCATAGTGCTGCGTCATGGATTTGCCATCTGTGTAAGCCTTCAGACAGCCGGGACGAATCAGCGAAATAAGAGCCGCTAACTCGCTGATGCTTCTGGGCTTGACCTCTTTAGCCCAGTGTTTACCAAGGCTAGATTCAAGTTGAAAAACGCCCTTTGTGCGTCCTTCGCAAATCAAATCCCAAACTTCTTCGTCTTCAAAATTATTAATGTCAAATTTAGACATAAATATCCCCGTTCGCAAATGTTTTTTCAAATTTAACTTTATGTAGCAATGTTCTTTGCAATTTCATGAACTTAATCATGATATTAGCGGTATCCTTAACGTCTTGCAACGCATCGTGAGCATTATCCTTACTAGCTTGACTCATTCCAAAATAGTCGCGCAAGTAATCCATACCATATCCCTTTACTTCTGTATTGTTTTCAAACCAGCAGTAAATATGTTGCATTACATCAATGGTAAAAATAGGATTAAAGATTCCCTGCCTGCCATTCTTTGCATGAGTTGGACCATATTGTTGACACATTCTCTCCACAATAGGCATATCAAAGCCATTGATATTATAGCCCGCAGCGATAGGCGCATAATAATTAGTTTTCTTAAAGTTGTACTTGTCACAAAATTGAGCAAACTTTTTCCATACTGTTTTCGGTAAAGGTGCTTTTGCTAGGTCGTCACGGTTTTTTCGCGTTATGCGTAGCGCCTCTTCCTCCAATGGGGCGACTCCCGCTTTGATAGCTTTGTCGTCGTCGATAATAGGGCGAATCTCGCTGTTAAACATGCCTCCGGGCTGTAGCTCTAGCCTCCTAGCGTGGATAGCCACAGCCGCGATTTGAGTTGGCTGACACGTATATGGATTAGCGCCGCCGGTCTCAAAGTCAAAAACAATAATATCTCTATAGTTCGCCATGTTACTTCCTTTTCTTTAGTTCAATAAACTTATCAACAGCATCTTCGATATTTTTAAATAGGTGATATTCGTTCTGTCTGTCTGACCATACTTGATATTCATTTGATCTTGCCAATCTTCTATAGTGATTAGCCAAATTACAAAATGTAATATCTTTATAGTCAATACTGCAACCAGAAAAAATCACAGACATATATTCTTCTTTTGTAGCATTCATTTAATCCTCACATATTTCCATAATTTTACTTAACAAGTCAATTCCAAGAACATCAAACTTAACATGACCCATAGCCTCTAGGTCATTCATCTCAAGCGCGGCAATCATTTTACCATTCTTGTCTTTAACCATTGGACAAACCTCTGCTAGTGGATGTTTAGATATAATTACACCGGCAGCATGTTTGCCCTGAGATTTATTTGTTCCTTCAATTTTAATAGCTTGTTCAAAATATCTTGATAGCGGTCCTTCTAGGTTTCCTTCTTCGTCATAATAGCACCAACTCTTTAGCGCTTCTGATTCATTCTCTAGCGCCCATCTGATAATAGACTTATCTTCCATGAGTTCTAGTTGGTCAGAAATTTTAGCTTCGTCTGGAATACTATCTGTAATTGCGTTCATTTCAGAAAAAGATACAGCG
>Ga0255775_1000651_pt1 | contig 34623 bp, 30 predicted proteins | sample 011ome_26_FD_179973 | JGI IMG/M metagenome (GOLD analysis project Ga0255775, IMG submission 179973) | Coastal salt marsh microbial communities from the Groves Creek Marsh, Skidaway Island, Georgia - 011511BT metaG (version 2) | ecosystem: Environmental > Aquatic > Marine > Intertidal zone > Salt...
AACCATCAGAGCTATCTGGAGGGCAACAACAAAGAGTTGCCATAGCTAGAGCCCTCGTAAATAATCCTGCTATCCTATTTGCCGATGAACCTACTGGTAATTTAGATAGCCAAACCGGACATGATGTCATGCAGCTTTTTCACAACTTGCATCAACAAGGCCAAACGATTATCTTAATAACCCATGAGAATGAGGTAGCTGATGAAGCTCAAAGAACAATATTTATTAAAGATGGCTTGATAGAATCAGATATAACCAAGGACTAATTATGAATCAACTTTTATTTAAAACCTTAAGCATTTTTTTTGCTGCTGCATTGATTGTCGGTTGTGGTGGGAGTAAAAAGGAAGAAGAATTTAAATTCTATGCTTTAAAAGAAGCAGGATCTCAGCAATTAGAGCTTACTGTTGAGGCTTCCGGAACCGTTGAGGCTATTTCTTCCATTGAGATTAAGTCAAAGGCATCTGGGCAAATTCTTTTTTTAGGGGCTGAGATCGGAGATTATGTAGATGCGGGCGTTGTTCTAGCAAGAATAGATCAAAGAACACCAACAAATACATTAGCTCAAGCCAATGCAGATTTAGAGGTTGCTAAAGTTCGTCTAAGCAATGCTAAAAATCAATTTGAACGATCAAAAAGACTGCATGATGAAGGTAATATTTCTGATAAATCATTTGAGGATGCTCAGGAATCCTTCTCTTCAGCAAGAGCTCAACTTGTAAGAGCGGAAGTATTTTTAGAAAATGCTCGAATAGCTCTAGATGATACAAGCGTTCGATCTCCAATCGCTGGGACTGTAATAAGTAGGCCTGCAGAAGTCGGCCAAGTTATTACCTCTCCAACATCGGCCGTGGGTGGGGGAACTTTATTGATGGAGATGGCTGATTTAAACAAAGTTAGAGTCAGAGCATTAATTGATGAAATCGATATTGGGAAGATCAGTCTTGGTCAAGAGGTGACATTAAAGGTTTCGGCTTACAGGGATAAAAAATTTGTAGGCGTGGTATCTAAAATCGAACCCATGTCAAAAATTGATCAGAATGTGACAACTTTTCCAGTATTAATAGACATAGAAAATAAAGATAATTTATTACTCATTGGCATGAATACTGATGTTGAAATTGAAATACTTAATGAAGAAGTTGCATTGGCCTTGCCGGCTGCATCACTTAGAACAAGAAAAGATGTTGTTTCGGTGGCGCAATTACTTGGGATTGAAGAAAATGAATTAAATGATTTCTTAGCAAAAAAAGTTCCAGGTGAAAATTTTGATGCCTTTATCGTTCTGAAGCAAACCAAGAAGGGCGCAAAGCCGGTTTGGGTTAAAGTTGGAAAAACTGACTTGAATTTTGTTGAGGTCAGGGAGGGAATTAATTCAAGCGAGGTGGTATATGTTCTACCTAGCGAGGGACTAATCAAATATCAGCAAAGATTTTCTGAAAGAATAAAAAGTAGATTTGGTTAACATATGATATTACAAGAATCTATCAACACTGCACTTGATTCAATCAAAGCAAATTTGCTGAGATCACTGCTGACCACTATAGCTATAGTGATTGGGACCGCGTCTGTTATTGCAATGGTGGGTATTGGCTCCAGCGCGCAAAGAGCAATTGATGATTCTATCACTAATTCATCAGCCAGAACATTAGTTGTCTACCCATCAAGAGGGCGCGGAAGCCAGAACATTAGCACCACACCATTATCAATCTCCGATGCTGATGCGTTGATGAAAGATAAAGAAATTCAATGGAGGGTGGCGCCAGAAATTCGAGGCAGCCAATCACTTAAATTTGAAAATGAAAGTATTAGTACCCAAGTCATAGGTGCTAGATATGATTATTTAAGCATTCAAGGCTATGAAATTGATGGAGGAGAATTTTTTACTGAAAGAGACGATCTTGCAAGAAAGCGATATGCAGTTTTGGGCTCAAGCGTTGGTACCGAACTAAAGACTTCATCCAAAGCATTAATTGGAAAAGACATTGAGCTAGGTGGAGTAACTTTTAAAGTTATAGGTGTTGTTGCATCCGAGGGATCATCAGGTTGGTCTAATCCAGATGAGCAAATTTATATACCTTTATTGACTGCATCCGATAGAGTATTTGGTCGAGATAGGGTAGATGCCATTCGAGTAGAAGTTCCAAATACATACACTCCTGAAGAAGCTATGATCTCAATTGAAAGAGTTCTTCGAAGGGAGCATGATATTGGGCCAGGAGAAGAAAATAATTTTAGGATTAATGATTGGGCTCAATTCACTGATTTACAGAGACAAGCAACAGCAATTTTTACAACTCTTTTAATTGGAATCGCTGGCATCAGTCTTATGGTTGGAGGTATTGGCGTGATGAATATTATGCTTGTATCTGTAACTGAAAGAACAAGAGAGATCGGCTTAAGAAAAGCTCTCGGCGCTACTCATAAGGCCATTCTCCTGCAATTTATAATTGAGGCTATAACGCTTTGTATTATTGGTGGCATCATTGGTGTTATTTTTGGATCTTGTATATATTTCTTGGTAACAGTCTTTCAAGATTGGGTTTTTACTATTCCTCTTACAGCAATTTTTGGCTCGGTGATGTTTTCAGCATTCGTGGGATTATTTTTTGGTATTTGGCCTGCAAGAAAGGCAGCTCAATTGGAACCAGCTGTAGCCCTCCGATACGAATAAAATATGAAAATTATTCAATTGCTTCCCGAGCTAAAAGTCGGTGGCGTTGAACGGGGCACCATCGACCTTTCTGAACATCTTGCAAAGCTTGGCCATGATTCTGCAGTGATCTCATCAGGAGGACAGCTTGTAGGCTTGCTCAGTGATCATGGTGCTAAACATTTCGAACTTCCCATAGCGAAAAAAAACTTTAAAGCTTTATCTCAAATCAGTAACTTAAAAAAAATTTATCAAGATTTTCAGCCGGATATAGTTCATGTCAGATCAAGATTTCCTGCATGGATCAATTACTTTGCATTAAAAAATTTTGCAGGTAAAAAACCTATTATTATCTCTACATTTCATGGTTTATACAGCAAACCTTTTTATAGTAAATCTATGTCCTATGCTGATGAAATTATCGCTATCTCAAAAACTGTTCAAGACTATATTCTAAAAAACTATGACGTGAATGAATCTAAAGTGCATTTGATTTATCGAGGATGTGATTTGCAGGAGTTTAATCAAACATCGTTAAGCAAAGAATGGAAAGAGGCGTGGTTTAAAGAATTTCCTCAAACTAAAAATAAAATTATTCTCTGCCTACCTGGCAGGGTCACAAGTTGGAAAGGCATAGAAAGCTTTATTGATCTTATTTCTCATTTAGATAGCTCAAGATTTCATGGAATTATTCCTGGCCCAGTTGCAAGCAATAAAAGTAGTTATTTCAATTCACTAAATAAAAAGATTAATGAAAAAAAACTTGCTGATCATATAACTTTTTGTGGAGCAAGATCAGATATTGCTGCAGTTTATAAAATCTCAGACATTGTCATGAATTTATCTTCTAAGCCTGAGCCATTTGGCAGAACAATCATTGAAGCTGCTGCCTGTGGTAGTCATGTGATGGGCTGGGATAGGGGCGGGGTGCAAGAATCTATTCACTTAATTAATCCAGCTGGTTTGGTTGAGTATGGAAACGTTGATATGCTTGCTCAAAAAATCGATCAAGTTTTGCAGAGCTCTCCACCTCAAAGCATACCTGAGCAGTTTACAAAAGAGTTTTTAGCTAATGCTACGTTGAATGTTTATGAGGAGGCTTTAAGCAAATTCTCATAAAGTTCTTGTGTTTTTTTTGCTGCGCTTGATATTGAGTAATTTTCAACCAAGGCTTCTTTAATACCCTTCATATTTAATTGACCTAACAAAGGTACCATTTCTTCAAGCAGTATTTGCAAGCTCTCTTGATTTCCAGGAATTGATAGGCATTCCTTTGGAATTAAATCAGGAATGATTCCAACTTTTGATCCCAAGACTGGTATCTCATGATTAATGGCCTCCAACACAACCCTTGGACCACCTTCTCTATGACTAGATACAATCAGCCCTCGGGCAGTTTTATATTTATCTTCAATGGAGTGGTAATCACAATTTGTTGCTAGGTTAATGCGATCTGAAAGTTTTAATTTATGAATGAGCTGATTAAGGTTTTCTTCTTCTGGACCAGAGCCTATGATTTCTAGTTGTTCATTGAGATTAACCCAGCTTTTGATAAGCAGATCAAAGCCTTTAACTTTTTCAAGTCTACCTATAGCAATGATGGGCCCAGTCCTTGAAGATGAAGTGCCAAGATGCGATGGATTGAACCAATTAGGTATATAAGTACTTCCAGGTATATTTTTAATAAGCACTTTATTAACACCTACCACAGCATCCAGTTTAGCAAAAGCATGATTATTTTTTTTATGACCATGTATTGTCGAAACAACTTTAATATTGCTAAAAATTTTTATTCCTTTACCTATAGTGCTAGCTTTGGCGCCATGACAATGCAAAATAGAGATATCATTTTGACGCAAAAATTTAATAAGTTTGTAAGTGTTGTAAAGAGAATATCTTGAACCAATATTCAATGACTTGGTTTCTATTTCCCTCATATGATGGCGAATAGATTCATCGCAGATTATTACTTGTTCGGATACATCAGACATAAATGCTGATAGCTCATAAACATGTTGCTCGATGCCTGCAAAGATTTGGCTCGATATTAAATGAGCAATTTTCATTTTTGTTGATCCATAAATTTCATAATTGAAAAGGCTACTTTTTCAACCTCTGCCAATGGCTCAAAATGCAAAGATGGTCTCTCAAGCTTTGAAATGCAAACGTTTCCCTTTTTATTTAATATGCTGACTACGCCAACTCGCTTAGACAAGACTAGTTCGTTCATGGAATCTCTAATTTTTTTAGCTCCAAAGATTCGTCTGTAGCTTGGATCTTCTATTTGTACTAAATAGGTTTGACCTTGAGTAGAAAGAGATTCAAAGACAAGATTTGCACTATCAGGAGTGACGAATTTTAAAGCTGATTCTTTTAGGCAATCTTCAAACAGATCAGGCGCAGATGAATTGAAGTGGACTAATTTTGCATTTTGATAATTGCCAAGATTATCCGTTAATTTAAGGTTAAGCTCTTTTGGAGTTCTACGAGAGTTAAAAATTTTAAATTCATGCTTTGGATGCATGCTTAAAATATAATGAATTTGCTTCATTAAAATCTCTTGATCAAATTTATAATGCTTGCTTAGTCCTCCTATGGCTATTAGTGCTTTGCCCTCATCAACGGTTTCTTGAGATGTAGCAGCTAAAGAGCCTTGAAATGAAATAACATTTTTAGGAAAACGTCTTTTACGAAAATCATGTTCTGGAGCAATAACTAAATCAAAGGAACTTAATTTATAACTAGGACGAAGCACAGCTATTGAAAATATATCTTCATTAATAAGTTTTTCTAAGTATTTTTTTGCACGAAGAATTCCTGAATAAACATCATGGCCAGCGCCTATTAGCATTGTAGAAGCATTAAATTGATGTTGATTATGAAGCAGCTGTGATAAATCTTTTTGATGAGATAAATTAATGGTAAATAGTGAGAATTTCATCTCTTTTTTTAGCTGATCTAAAAGGGCTTGTACCTGCTTGAGGTGTCCAATTTTAGAATCTTGAAACCAGTAAACGTTCATTAAATTTTTACATATTATCTGATATGCTTAAAATACCCTTTCTGATAAGCCTTGTGAAGGAAATATAACTACAAATAGTTCTTTAAATGACTTCAAAAACCTCCAATCATCAAATAGCCATGGATCTTATTTCTCAGTATGGTGATGATGCCGAATCAATTGCTATGTTGAGGGCAGCAGAACATGCAGCAAACCTTAATACAGAAGAGTGGCTCATTTGGGAGAGGATTATTCTAGAGATTCAAAGCATAAACACTAATCCAAGTCTTCAGTAAGTTGCTGATTAAAAGGAGCGAGCGGGTATGGCTAACCCGCTCTAATTGGTTTTAGGGAAAATTTTAGAGGAAAATTTAACCAACTTGATTATATGACAAACATATTCAAAGAAAGTTCATATTCAATGCATGTTATTCAATTGCTGTATTTTTTATGCTATTTGGATATATAAAAATAATAAGCAATAAAATATGGCTCCAATACCCAAGCCAAAACCTAGCGGAAGCTCCTGATCTTTATCTTTGCCGACAGAGTATAGTAATAAAGTAATACATGATCCAATTAGGAGAATTGGCCCAATTGCTGAGGCGCCAAAAATAGACCCTATACCTCCCAGTAATAAGAAATCACCAGATCCAATTCCATCTCTAGATCTAATTATTTTATAGACTTCATTAATGCAGAATAATAATCCATAGCCAAAAATTAATCCAAGCAAAGAGTCTAGCGGAATTGTAAAAAAACCAGTTGAGATATTCAGGATTAATCCAGAGACAGCTAAAAGGATGCTAAGAGGTTGAAATAAATGCATGGTTTTAAAATCTATCATTGATTGAATGTATAAGCACATTAGTATCAAGACAGCTGCCCATGCTATAGGGTCGTTTAATTGCATTTTATAAAATATAAATAAAACGAATCCAGTAATTAATATTTCATTAATTAAGTAGCTAGGGCTGATCCTTGCATTGCATGCCTGACATATCCCTTGGGAATATACATATCCTACAAAAGGTATCAGCTGAAGCATGGTTAGTTTATTTTTACATGCTGGACAAAATGATCGAGGTCTCAAGATACCAATTGCACCATCTTCCAATGGGAGTCTGTAAATTAACATAGAAGCAAAACTTCCAAGACTACCGCCCAGCGCAATCAATAACAAATTAGTTAAAATCAATTCCACTATCGATTAGTTATTTTTTGCGAGAAATTAAAAAGCATACGATCAATAGACCGACCGTTGGTATAGCATAAAGGGTAATTATTAAAAGTTTATCCAGCATCAATCAAAGTCCTTTGGCACTGGAATCAGGACGTCTTGTATCTCCAAAACCATAAAACAAGTCATTTTTTATTTCTATACTTTCTAATGCTGTTCCAGGTCCAGACATATAAATCTTTTGGCCGAAAGATTCAATTTTGCTAGCATGTTGAATATCAAAGCCTGTTTCTAGCATGAGAACATCTGGTTTCCATTGGTGATGTATTCTAGGAGCAACGGTTGCATCGGAGATTTCCATTTTAAACACAAGAGTATTTAGTAAAAATTGAAGAACGGTTGTAATAATCCTAGAGCCACCAGGCGACCCAGTTGCATAAACAGGCTTATCATCCTGAAGAACTATGGTTGGTGTCATAGAGCTTAACGGTCTCTTGTATGGTTCAATTTTATTTGCTTCTCCTCCAATCAATCCAAATTGATTGGGCACTCCAGGGGCTGAAACAAAGTCATCCATCTCGTTGTTCATTAAAATTCCAGTTCCATCAACCACGACACCAGATCCAAAGCCTGAATTTAATGTGTAGGTGTTTGAAACAATGTTTCCATTTTTATCAGCAATAGAGAAGTGGGTAGTATCTAGGCTCTCTTTTTCTAATGCTGACCCTGGAAGAATTTTTTCAGACGGCGTAATCGAATTAAGGTTAATTTTATTATATATTTTTTTTGCATATTCTTTGCTAGTCAGCAACTCAACCGGAACATCATAAAATTGAGGATCACCCAAGTATTTTGATCTATCAGCATATGCATACTTCATTGATTCTGTGAGTAATGCTGTATATGTTGGCGAGTTATGCCCCATCATATCTAAGTCAAAATTTTCTAAGATATTTAACATTTGAATAATATGGACACCACCAGAGGAGGGTGGCCCCATTGTGATTATCTCGTAATCCTTAAAATTACCATGAAGAGTGTCTCGCCAGATGGGACGATAATTTTTTAAATCTTTCTTGGTAATTAATCCGCCATTCTCTCTCATGAAAGTATCAATCTTCAAAGCCAACTCACCTTCATAAAAGCCTTTAACACCAGCAGCAGAAATTATTTTTAAGGTGTTAGCCAAATCGGGTTGCATGAGTTTTTGATTCATTTGTACCGGATAATTTGAGTAAAATATATTTTTAAAATTTTTATATTTTCCAAGTTTTTTGTATCGCTTATTAAGTGCATCAGCCATAAATGGAGATACAAGGAAGCCCTCTTCAGCTAATTTTATTGCTGGAGCTAGTAATTTAGACCACGGCATGCTGCCAAATTTTTTGTGGACTTCCCACATCCCATAAACTGTTCCGGGAACTCCAATAGATAGGATCCCTTGCGTAGCTCTATTCCTATCTACCGATCCATCTAATGCAAGAAACATATCCTTGGTTGCTGCTTCAGGAGCGGTTTCTCTATAATCAATGCTGTAGCTTTCTTTTGAATCTGCATCGAACATGACCATAAATCCACCACCACCTATATTGCCAGCTCTTGGCAAGACAACTGCCAAAGCAAAGGCAACTGCAATAGATGCATCATAGGCGTTACCGCCTTCCGCAAGGATTGCATGGCCAACATTTGTACCAAGATAATGCTGAGAAACCACCATGCCATTTTTACCAACTTCAGGATGGACTATCGCTTTTGAATTATAAAAAGAAGCTCCTAAATTTAATGAAGAAGCTAGAATCAGAATTGCTAAGAGCCTCATTTTTAAGTAAGCAAACCTCCATCAACTCTCAAATCAATCCCATTAATATGTATCGCATCATCTGATGCTAAAAAAGCAATAGTGCTTGCTATATCATCTGGTGACCTATTTACACCATCGAGAGGCATAATTTTCTTTAACAATCTAGTATCAATATTTTTGGGCATTACCGGATTAGATGACATGGGTGTTTCAATTGATGCAGGACATACACAATTAATATTTAATCCCTCCATTCCATATTCGACAGCAAGTGTTTTTGAAAAAGCGCTTATCCCTCCTTTTGAAGCGCTATATGCAGCCGTCCATGCATGAGCACCCAATGCTGCGGTAGAAGACACATTTACAATGGCGCCCTTAGATTTTAGTAATAGAGGCAGCGCATGTTTGCACATAAAAAAAGTTCCAGTTAAATTGATGTTTAGAATTTGATTCCAATTTTCTAATTCAACTTCATGGGAATTATCAAAACGAAGAATGCCGGCAACATTAATTAGCGCATCAAGCTTCTTGTGTTTTTCTTCTAAATCATCAAAAAACTGCTTGCTGCTATTTATCGATGAGATATCCAGCACATGCGCGGATGAGTTATTGTTACTCAACATATTTTTTGTTGCTTCAAGATCATCTGGGCTCTTATCTACAATCAGCAGATCTGCACCTTCAGAGTCGAGTCTCAAGGCTGTAGATCTTCCAATGCCTGAGCCTGCACCAGTTATCACCACAATTTTATTTTTAAATCTGTGCATGTTTTAAATTTCCTTTGCTAGGTTCTCTTGGGCATAAGATTTAGCCCATTTGTAGTTGGCTTTCCCATTTGGCGCTCTTTGTACCTCATCTGTAAAAATTATAGATTTGGGTAACTTGTATGCGGCTAAAATACTTCGAGTATCCTCAATCAATCCATTTGCCTCAACAATCTTATTATCCACTGTAGATACAACCGCAACAACCTTTTGTCCAAACCTTTTATCAGGCAATCCCACAACAAGACAGTCAAAAACATTACCATTTTTTTTCAATGCTTCTTCTACTTCTTCAGGGTAAATTTTTTCTCCTGCTGAGTTAATGCAGTTACTTCCTCGACCAAGAAGGGTGATACTTCCATCACTTTCAAGCTTTGCATAGTCTCCAGGAAAGCTATACCTAACTCCATTGACTTCTTTAAAAGTCTCAGCAGACTTTTTTTCATCTTTGTAGTACCCAACAGGAACAAGCCCTGAAGTTCCAAGAAGACCAATTTTATCTGATCCAGGTTCTAATATTTCTCCGTCATCAGCAAGGACTATTACACCAGGATTTATCGAAAATTTTGCTGTCTTTGAAGGATTGTCTCTTGTGGTAACTGAGCTGCCTATTCCGCCTTCGGTTGAGCCCATGGTGTCCATTAATTTCATGTCATGATGCTTTAGCAAGCCATTTTTTACTTCCGCACTCCACATAACCCCGCTTGAAATGATTGCTTGAACAGAGCTTATATTGTATGAATTGCCGGCTTCTTTTGCTCTATCTAAAGCATCAAGCATTGGCCTAGCAAAAGCATCCCCAACAATAACAATGTTTGTAATATTCTTATCTTGAACCTGACTCCACAATTGATCAGGATCAAAGCTTAGATTGGGGGTAGTGATTACTGTTCCACCTAAAAGCAATGGAAGAAACGCACCTAACCACATCCCAGTTCCATGCATCAAAGGGCACCCAACCAAGCTTTTAATAAATTGATTATTAAGCTTAGAGGTTTCAATGGATTCCTGAAGATTATTGAGATCTTTTGGAACGTCGTATCCCATCGCTTTTAGTGTTTTAAATAAAAATACTAGAAATTCTCCTTGCTTATACATCACGCCTTTCGGCATTCCGGTTGTTCCCCCGGTATAAAGCATATAGATAGTTTCAGGATCTCTAGTTATTCTATCCATTGGAGAGCAATCCTTTAAGATTCGTTCATAATTGATGCATTGACTAAAGTTAGATTGATTTCCATCAGGGACTTCAATCCATGCTTTTACCTTTGGCAGAGATTTGGCAATCTTATTAATTCTTGAGCTGTAGCATGAGTGATAAAAAACCGCCTCAGCATCAGAATTATCTAACAAATAAATCAGCTCTTCTTCTACATAGCGATAGTTTACGTTTATGGGAATGCCCCCAATTTTAAAGATCGCATTTTGACTTATTAAATATTCATTGCTGTTATTTAAATATAGTCCTGCTTTAGAATTTGGGCCTAAGCCTGCACTAGATAGCGCAGAGGCAACTTGGCTAGACCGCAGATCATAATCTTTCCAAGAAACAACATTTTCTCCACATATTAGAGCATCATTTTCAGGCACCAAATCTGCAACCATTTCCCACACTGAGGCAAAATCTAAATTCATAGTTAGTCTCTTTTTCTTAAGCTTTGGCCTATTCTTCTTCCAGAAAAAATACAATCAGCAATTGAAAGTCCAGATACATATATATTGGAACAAATGCCAACAGCCGTTCTTCCAGCTGCATAAAGCCCTTTAATTTCTTGGTTATTTTGATTTAGCACTTCACCAGTTTCCTCGTTTACCACAAGCCCTCCAAGAGTTAAAGTTGTTAAAGGAGCCAGTTTTGAATCGATTGAAATATCCATAATATGAAAGGGGCCATTTAGCTCCTTTACATCAGCTGGCGCCTTACCAAATTCACATGATGATTGTGATCTAGCTGCCTTATTGTATTTCTCAACTTCTTCGGCAATTGCATCTGCTGGTAGATTATAAACATTAGCTAAATCTATTAAATTACTTCTCTTTCTTGCATTGAAATACATGAGCATCCTTGCCATATCTCGTTGGAAGGGAAGAGCCTCTTTAGATTGTTTTTTTGCATCACACAACAAGCTTTCATCAACTATTAAGTAGGCTTTGCCACCATTATCCTCACACATAGCATCTCCCAGAGTTGCTCCATAAACCATCTCATTACAAAATCTTCGTCCTTCACCATTAACCACTATTCCTTGAGCAAATGCTAATGGAGGATTCAAAAATCTCCAGGCTGTTACTCGTTCCATGTGATCAGTTTTTCCACCAACGCTTTGCCCAAGACGAATCCCTGAGCCTTGATCATTCGGGGTACCTAGAGGCATTCCATTATAATATTTAGGCGCATACTCTTTGACCATAGAACGGTTAAAGATAAACCCTCCTGTTGAGAGACAGATCCCCATCTTAGCCTTGATATATTTTACTTCTCTATGGCTTTGCTCAATTTTCCGTGCTCTTTTGATGAATAGACCACCAATTATTTGCAATAAATTTGAGCCTGGGTAAGAGGGCGGAAGAAGCATCTGTAGCATTTCTCCACGAGAAGTTAATGATTTGTGTTTTTGAGCTAATTTTCCTGATGGCAACATCAGCACTTTCAACCCAACCACTCTTCCTTCAGAGGTTATGACAAGCGAGCGTGCTTCAGTTTGAGAAAAAATTTTTAAACCTTTTTTTATTGCAGATTTTTTTAGGGGATAATAAATTGTTCCCCCGACACCAATTGGCCTAAATGGACCTTCTTCAAAACCTCTGTGCCCCCTTGGAGCAGGTTCTGCATTTTCCATATAACTTGGCACCATTGAGTTATCTGAATGATATAAAAAATATCCAGCTCCTGGATAACTGGTTTTAATCTTGTAATATGAAGGGTCAAACTGAACTCCATTGTCCATAAGCCATTGTGTATTTTCAGCAGAAGTATCACAAAATTTTCTTAAAGTAGATTCTTTTACAATATCACCAGTTTCTTGAATCAGATAATTGAACATATTCTCTGGAGAGTCTTTTACGCCTGCAGCAACTTGGATCGGTGTTCCGCCGCCTGCATAAAAGACACCTCCGCTTTTAGCAGTAGCCCCACCGCCACTTGTTTTATCTACCCCTATAACAGTTAGGTTTTGATCGAGGGCTTCATTTGCAGCCGCAATGCCAGCACCCCCCAAACCCGCAACAACAAGATCAGCTTCATCGTCCCATGCAAATAAGTTTGGATCAGAAATAATTTGTGGTGCCTCCACCTCAGAGAGCCACAATTCATCATTTGGGTTAATTTCAGTTTCCAGCATTTAAATCCGCAGTCTTGCCTCCATCGACTACCAAGCTAGCTCCAGTTATAAATGATGCATCTGAGCTAAGCAAGAAAGCTATAGGCTTAGCAAGTTCAGCGGGTTGAGCAATTCTTTTCAGAGGGATGGTATTTACGGTTACCTCCATCAATTTATCATCTGGAATAGCCCTTTCCGTTGCGGGAGTCATCACAGCTCCTGGAATAATAGAATTTACTCTAACATGCGGCGCTGCCTCAACAGCAGTAGCTCTTGTAAAATTTATTAAACCAGCTTTTGCAGCTCCATAAGCTGACATATATGCAACACCTTTTAAGCCAACAACAGATGCAACATTTACAATTGAACCTTTTTTAGCATCCTGCATCCATGGTAAAACCTTTTTGGTTGTAAGAAAGACTGCATCTAAATTTGCTTTAAAATTTGTTCTCCATGCGGCAAGGTCAAGATCAACAATTCTGCCAGTGTGGATCGAAGGAGCATTATTAATTAGCCCATCAATTTTACCGAAAGATTTGTAAACTTCTTCTAATGAATTATCAATGTCTGATTCAATGCTAACATCAACATTATGGGCAACGACCTTTGATGAAATTTTTAAAAGATCTTGCTTAGCCTTTTCTAGATTACCTTTATTTCTTCCAGTGATAACAACTGTTGCACCATACTGAAGACATAACTCTGCTGTTGCATAACCTATTCCTGCGCTAGCACCCGTGATGTATACCACTTCATTTTCAAATGTAGTTTTCATGTCCCCCCTATGAAAAAATTAGAAATTCATATTAAAACCTAATGACATATACCAATAGTCATCCATAAATTTTATGTGATAAGGGTCTGCTTTGTAACCCAAAGTTAAGCCGAGACCGATGTTTTTATATGATGATAAATATTGAGCTTTTGTATGCATTTCTCTTCCGCTTGGATTGAGATTAAAATTCATTTGATTAAAGAGAACATTTTTTTCTTTAGTTCGGTATGTTGGAACATTGAGCTGAAGTTTTCCAGATTCTATTCTTATAGGTTGATCAACAGTTAGGATCAATTTGTCATTATTGCTGACAATTGAAGATTTCATGAAGCCAATCCCAAAAGCGGAAGAGTGAAGCCTTGTAACTGAGCGCAACATACCTAATTCATTAGACATGTTATTAGATTTACCCCAGTACAATGATCCAAACATTATGCCTCCTGCTAAATCTAATGAATTTGATAGACCCACAAATGAAGTGAGCTGATTATTACTTCCATTGAATGCTCCTGATCCACTTAAGCCTAGGCTAGCATCATTTTCTTTCATAACACCTAATTGCAAGGAAGGCATTTTAGATTTTGGCTGGATTTCCATTAGAGCGACTGTGCTTGAGTCTCGTTTGTTAAAAATTTCATTTGTATTAAATTTATTTCTGCCTGATGAAATTGCTAAGGCAATATCAAATTTATTATTGCCTTTAAATTTTGAGCCGAAGGTTGTGCCTGTAGCACTAAAATTTAACCATGGATTGCTGAACTGAGTTCTCAAGTTTCTTTCTGATCTCAATTGAGAATCTTTAAAAATTCCCATTGCCCAACTCCCATTCAATCCATGGCTTAAAAAAGAGTCGTTGGAATAATTGTAATAGGAAAAAAATTGGTTTTTTTCAGCTTTTGCATTCAGCAAATGATAGGGAGTAACGAGTTCTCCCGAGAGGTTTTCAATGCTGAGTCCTCCAATTTCAAATTCAGACTCATTGGTAATTACGCTGTGAGAGATGGGATTTTGAATGCTTCGAAACCCATCCATATTAATAATTTGATTTCTATAATCAGACACAAGGCTGCTCAATGATCTTCTAAAAGGCGCATCTAGCGCATCAAAGAAAATAACTGAATGGTTCCCAATTCCATTAGCAATAGCATCGCCAAATGAGGGGCTTGTTAATTGTATATTCGAAAATATGGCAGGTGCCATAGGTCCAGAAAGACTAAGTGACATCATTGCGCTTACTTGTCCAACAGGCTCTGTGGCTGCATCAAGGTCCATTAGTCCTTGACCATAAATAGCCTTATCTGCATAAACTCCTTTTTTATTTGCTGTGGCAAACAATCTACTAACAATTTCTTGACTTCCCAGCTGACCTTCAAAATGATCGGCTATTACTGCAAGACCCCCAGATACAAATGGAGCTGCAAATGATGTGCCGCTTGTCACTGCATAGCATGAGTTGTCTGTAATACAATTGTTATAATTATCATCATTTGTATTGCCTATATATATTCCAGTATCAGACGTTGAAGTGGGATAGGCCGCAGTGATTCGCCCTCCAGGTGCAGCAATGCAATAATCCTGAGCAACTCCACATCTGCTTGAAAAATCACTGATTTGACCATTCTCGTCTAGAGATACTACTGCAATAGAATGACCTTGTATTTCTGGAATGTAATGGGCCATACCTGGTAACAATTCAGGACTAGAATAATCAACACCCTGATCTGCATAACCCCCTGCATTTCCTGCAGCCCATACATAGATAGTTTTCTCCGAATCAGGAGTTCCAGCCTGAGACATTTCAGCAATAGTATTTGGGAAAGCGTATCTAACCTGAGCCTCGGTATAGTCATTTATGTTGCCTGAGTAGCCGTAACTATTATTAACAATGTCTACGTCATAGTCATTGTAAATTTCAAAGAGTTGGCTAAAAAAATTATCTATTCCAGTAAAATCAGGCGCTCCAGAAACATTTCCAGAACCATCATCATCTCCGATATCAACAGGATCGTAGTCTGGATCAGGTTCGGCAAGCTGGATCGCAACAAATAATACATCTGCCTCAAAAGCCACACCATGCATTGGAGTTATATCCGTTTTGTCTTGTTTACCAGCTGCAACTGAAGCGACCATAGTTCCATGTCTTTTTTGTCTTGTATTTGGTGTGTAATTTGAATAACTAAGCGCACTATTTGCTGATAATCTTGTAGCGCTAATTTCTATATGCGAATTATCTAATCCAGAGTCAGTTATTCCTATAGTAATACCAGCTCCAGTTGCACCTCTAGCATAGGCTGAGGACGCATTGACCATATTTAAACCCCATTGACTTTGATACTCATAGTAACCCTCATATTGCTCTTTTAGCTCATCAAATGAAAGACTCGGGGGGGTTGAGGGTGGGGTAGGGGTTTGTGATACTACAGGGGTATTATTAGATCCTCCGCCACCACCTCCGCCACAAGAAATAAGAGTAACTAAAACTAAGGCCAGAGTTCTGTTTTGCTTCATAATAGTTTAGGATTATTTCAATGTCATTAAATCAAAAATATGTCTGATAAATATAACGAAGTTTTAGCCAATCTAACAGCAGAAGATCAAATTTATGCATTTGAAGAAGTTACGCATTCTTCGGGGGTTACTTATCGCGAATTTAAAAACACCCCTAAAACCTTAGCAAGTTTTTTTGAATTTGGGCTGTTATTTCCAGAATGGGAATTTATTGTTTTCAATGATGAGAGATATACCTATCAAGACATTCACAAGAAAGCTGCTCAAACTGCTAATGCCCTGAAAAGTGCGGGGGTGAAAAAGGGAGACAGAGTTGCTATTTGTATGGCTAACAATCCTGAATACATCATTTCATTTATGGCGGTGACTTCTATGGGAGCGGTATGTGTATTGCTGAATTCATGGTGGGTGCCTGATGAGGTTTCATATGGATTAGAGAACTCAGGAGCAACTGTATTAATTGCCGACGAGAAAAGATTGAAAGGTTTGGATAAATTTACAGAACTCAAGAAGATTGTTGTCAGGCCAGTCAATGACTCAAATGACTATGAGGATTTTAATGATTTTATAGGCAGCCAATCAGAAAATTTTAGTGAGCCCAGTTTAGATACCCATGACAATGCGACTATCTTTTATACATCTGGTTCAACCGGCTTTCCCAAAGGAGTGCTATCTACTCACAGAAACATACTTTCAACATTGTTTAGCTGGGCTTTAGTCACAACTCTAAAACGAGAAGTTGAAGATACAGATCATAATTCAGAATCTCAGTCTGTAGATGAGATTCCTAAACAACAGGCAGCAATTTTGCATTGCGTGCCATTATTTCACGTCACCGGTAGTCACTCAGGTTTTCTGATGAGCATCATTGCAGGCAGAAAGATGGTCATGATGTCTAAGTGGGATCCAGGTGCAGCACTGCAGTTAATTCAAGATGAAAAGATAGGGGCAATAACAGGTGTCCCAACCCAAACTTGGGATCTTTTAACGCATCCTGATAGAGATAAGTATGATTTATCTTCGTTTAAAGAATTAAGTGGAGGCGGTGCGCCCAGGCCACCTGAACATGTAAAAAAATTGAAAGATGGGTTTAATGATGCAGAGCCTTCAATAGGATATGGGTTGACTGAAACTAATGCAGCAGGGACTTTAAACTTGGGCAAAGATTATTTGTTGCACCCAGGAAGTTGCGGCAGAGCTATTCCTCCGGTAACTGATGTAGCAATTATTGATGAAAATTGGAATTTTATTGAAGAACCAAAAGCGGTTGGAGAGATTGTTATCAAAAGCCCAGCTAATATGGTTGGTTACTGGATGAATCAAGAGGCTACCGATGAAGTCTTTAACGATGATGGCTGGTTTAAATCTGGAGATCTGGGATATATAGATGATGGCTTTGTATATATCGTAGACAGAGTTAAAGATATGGTAATCAGAGGCGGAGAAAATATTTCCTGTATTGAGGTTGAGACTGCAATATATGCGCATCCATCAGTTCAAGAAGTAGCTGTGTTCGGTATCCCAGAAGAGCGTCTCGGTGAAACTTTGTGTGTTGCAATATGCCTAAAACCTTCAATGAAATTATCAGAAGAAGATTTAAGAGATTTTTTGCAAGATAAATTAGCTGCATTTAAAATTCCATCATTAATGCAAATTGCATATGAGGAACTTCCAAGAGTTGCTTCAGGTAAATTTTCTAAGACACAATTGCGCGACATTTTTGTTTCTATTGAGCAAAATTAATCTTAATTGAATTAAATCTCACAGCAATATAATGTATAAAGGGATATAAAATTTTTAGATATTTATGCCATCAAATGTATTAGTTATTGAAGACGAGCCTGATATTCGCAAAACGATTGACTATAATCTTTCAAAAGAATCTTTTAAAGTTATTCAAGCCGCGTCAATAGAAGAGGGTGAAAAAGCCTTAGCTTCAAATAAAATTGATGTGATAATTTTAGATCTCATGTTGCCAGATGGTTCTGGTTTGACTCTTTGTAGAGATATCAAGTCTGAACCAAAAACAAAAAATATCCCAGTCATTATCTTAACTGCAAAAACCGAAGAGGTTGATCGTGTTGTTGGTTTTGAATTAGGTGCAGATGATTACGTTACTAAGCCATTTAGTGTTAGAGAGTTAATATTAAGAGTTAAAGCTATTTTGAAAAGAGGCGCCTCAACAGAAAACAATACTGAGGATGCTGAATACTCATTTGGAGAACTCACAATCAATTTTGAAGAACATCAAGCTTATATAACTGGTGAAGAAATTTCTCTTACCGCTCTAGAGTTTAAATTGCTAAAACACTTAATCAAAAGAAAGGGTAGAGTTCAGACAAGAGATCAACTTCTGGAGGATGTTTGGGGATACAGTTCCAATGTTACTACAAGAACCGTTGATACTCACATCAAGCGTTTAAGGGAGAAGCTTGACCTAGTTGGTGAACATATTCAAACCATTCGCGGTGTGGGTTATCGATTTTCTAGAAGCTCAGATTAATTAGTATGGGTATTCGAACCCGAATTTTCTTTATTACGCTCTCATGCCTATTTGTTGGCATTTCTCTTTCTTTTATTGTTGCTGAAAGAGATTTATCTATTAAGCTTCAAGCCCAAATTGAAACTGAGCTTTCAAGACAAGCCAAAATTTTAAGAAAATCTATATCAGGCTTAATAGATTCTGGTGACTTGGTTGCATTAAAAGCTGAGGCCGATGAGTATGCTTCTGCCTCTGATTCCAGGATAACCATTATCCTAAAAAATGGTGACGTGATTGTTGATTCAGATATTGAAGCTAGCAGAATTAATGATCTTGATAACCACAGCGATAGACCAGAAATCATTTCAGCCTTCAATAATGGCTATGGATCAAGCAAGAGATTTAGCTCAACAGTCAAGAAAGAAATGTTTTATTTTGCACTTTTAGATAAAACTAATAACCAAGAAAGGGTAATTAGAATATCAGTTCCCTATGAGAGCTTAGATCAAGTTTTAGCATCTTTGGGCAATTCGATGACTCTTATAGTAGTTGTGGGTCTCATTGTTGCAATTTTAGCAAGCGTGCTTGCTGGAGATTATATTAGAGCTAGTTTTGTAGAGCTAGAAAAAGCTGCTGCTGAAATTTCTGCAGGTAGTTATAAGAAAAAAAACTTAGAGTCTTTGCCTACTAAACGCTCAGATGAAATTGGTTCTATGGCTAGGAATATTTCAACCATATCTTTAAATTTAAAAGAGCAAATTTCCTTAATTGCGAAACAAAGAGACCAATTTGGCTTGGTCCTAGATGGTTTAGGGGAGGGGATTATGGTTCTTGATGAAGATGGGACTATTACTTTTCGAAACGATCAGATCATGCAAATTCTTGGCTTAGATGAGATCTTAAAAAAATCAATTATTGATTTGAATATACCCCCCTTAAAACAACTTTATAAAAAGGCTTTAAAAAAAGGCCAACATGATAGTGAATTTGAGCTTGATACAGATGGTGATGATACGAGATGGATCTTAGCGCACATGAATAAAGCTAAGGCAACAAAGGAATTAATCTTAGTAGTGCATGAAACAACTCAACTAAGGGAGATGGATTCAATGCGAAGGGATTTTGTTTCCAACTTATCACATGAACTTAGAACCCCGGTAAGTGTTATTAAGGCAAATTCAGAAACATTATTAGATGGAGCCTTGGATAATTCGAAAGATGCTAAAACATTTTCTAAAGCTATTTTGCATAATGCAGACCGCCTAAGCGAGATGGTAACCTCGCTAATAGATTTATCACGAATTGAATATGGAGATTTAAAATTTGTAATAGAGCCAATAATTATAAATGAAGTAATTGAAACAGTTATTTCATCGTTCCAAAGCAAAGCAAAAAGAAAAAATATTGACCTGGTCTTTAATCGCCAAACTGATATTGAGGTTCAAAGTGACACTAAAGCCATCGAAAGAGTTTTAAATAACTTAATAGATAATGCTTTTAAATATAGCCCTGAGAGCTCGCTTATTGAAATTAGAGCAAGAAAGCAGGCTGGTTTTTTACGCATCTCAGTTCTAGACTTTGGTGAGGGTGTTCCAGAGGAAGAACAAAAATTTGTTTTCAAGAGATTCTACCGAACCGCAAAAGCAAGAGCTAATACCAAGCAAGGTAGTGGCCTGGGATTAGCTATAGTGCGAAACCTTGTAAATAATTTACAGGGCGAAGTTGGTGTTGAGACAAGAAAAGAGGGTGGATCTGAGTTCTGGTTTACTCTTCCACTATCTTAGATAAACTATAAAGTTGATCTAAGATTATGAATACTAATTACATTTTGATTAAAAAAGTCCTGATTGGTCTCGTGGTTCTGCTAGCGGGATATGTTCTATATCTATTAATCTTGTCTTTTGTTTCTCGACCTAGTGAAATTAATATAGATTTCAACTCAATTCAGGGATCTGCTCAATTTAGCTCTAGCATCGATGTGAATCAAATTGAATCAACCCCCTCATCAAATTTTGATTATAAGGTTGTTGGATTTAGAGCCGGTCCTTCAAGAGCCTCAGTAATCGTTCAAAAAAATAATCAAACCTTTGTTGTGCAACAGGGTGCATTATTGGAAAATAAATATAAATTAGCCACTGTTAATAGTGAATATGCTACATTTGAATATAACGGAAATCTTTTTCAAATAAGTACAAATTTAATAGTAGATAATTAAAGTGATTCAAAAAATTAAATCCATAATTTTCATTCCTTTTTTTCTTTTATCCATCCAATCTCACGCACAAGAAACTTTCTTGCTTAATTACCAAGATGTAGATATAGCAAAAGTCACCCAAGATATTTCTAAATTTTCTAAAAAAACTTTGATACTTGATCCAAGGGTTAAAGGTAGAATATCAATTTTTTCTGATTCAATTCTTTCGGCTGAACAAGTTTGGGATGTATATTTAAGAACTATTCAGGTGCATGGTTTTGCAGCTCTTTCAGACGGTGGAGTGGTTAGAATTGTCCCTGAAAATGAAGCAACCAGAGATTCAAACGAATCACTGAGCCAGTCTTCCATAGAAACAAAAATATTTACTCTAAAAAATAGAGCTGCAGGAGAAATTCTTAGTCAAATCAAACCTATCACTGGAAGGCAATCTCATCTGTCAAGCATCCCATCGATTAACTCTATACTTTTGGTTGATAAAAAATCAAACATCGACAGAATAGGTAAACTGCTCAATCAAATTGATCAGAATGATAGTGCAGCCATAAAGATTATTAAGTTAAATAATCTTTCTTCAGTTGAGGCGGTAAGAATTTTAGATCGATTAAAGGCTCAAGATAATCCAACTATTAATAACTTCATAGCTGTTCCATTCACCCCATCAAATTCGGTCATTCTATCTGCAGATCAGTTAGTTACAAATAATATTACCAAGACTCTAACTGCGCTTGATAAAGATGCTTTAACGGGTGGTTCAATAGCTGTTTTGTATCTCAAATATGCAAAAGCAGAGGAAGTTGCTGCAATTATTAATGCTGTTTCGTCTAGGTTTGCAAGTGATGATAATGAGAAACCAATTGTTACTCATCATCGTGAAACTAATTCTTTGATTATCTCTTCAGAGAAAACAAATCTTGAGGTTATAAGAAATTTGGTTTCCAAGCTCGATATCAGGAGGGCGCAGGTATTAGTTGAAGCAATCATTGTCGAATTATCTGAAACAGCAGCTAGGAATCTTGGTGTTGAAACTATTTTTGCAGGTGCTCAGGATGGAAATATCCCTGTGGGTGTCACTAGATTTCAAAACGGATCTAATCCTGATTTAATTGCTTTGGCTGGGTCTTTAATTGAAGACGGCGAAAATGCTACTTTGAGTAATGTTGCATCTTCATCTTTGTTGCAGTCTTCTGGTTTGGCTGCAGGATTCGGTGACCTGAGTGGCGGAGATAGCTTTGCTGGAATTATTAGCGCGGTTGCTGATGATCAAAATTCAGACATTCTTTCAACACATACTATAATTGCGATGGATAATGAGCCAGCAAATTTAGTAATAGGCCAAGAAATACCCATTACAACCGGCGAGAGTCTTGGCTCTAATAATGCCAACCCCTTTCGCACAACTTCTCGCCAAGAAGTTGGAATTAAACTTTCTATCACTCCGCAAATAAATGAAGGTAATTCGGTTATTTTACAGATCAAGCAAGAGGTCTCAGGAGTGGTTGGACCTTTGACTGGAACAGCAGATCTCATAACAAACAAAAGAAGTATAGAGACAACTGTTTTGGTTGATAACAATCAAATGATAGTCTTGGGGGGTCTGAACGAAGATGATTTGCAGGAGAGCGTCTCTAAGGTTCCTTTGCTCGGTTCTATTCCAGTTTTTGGAAGACTCTTTAGTTCATCTGCTGAATCCAGAGTCCAAAGAAATCTAATGGTATTTTTGAGACCTACAATTTTAATGGATTCAGCTGATGTCTCCGCTCTCTCAGGAGAAAAGTATAATTATATTAATGCTGAAAGAATTTTGAGATCATCTGATGAAGATATTTTAGATCTCACTGAATAGGATATGGCTGACAATCAAGCTAGCACCTCAAACAATCCCTTGCTGCCATATGAGTTTGCAAAAACTCAAAGAATCATTGCATTCACAATAGATCAAAAATACCAAGTCCTTTCTGAAAAGCCCCTTACCAAGGATCTATTTCAAGAGCTATATCGTTTTCTTGCAAACCATTTTGACTCTCGGACATGCTCTGTCACTGAGTTTGATCAACTGCTAACTGAATTTTATTCCATTGGCGATGATAGTGAGTTTGGTGGTGCAAATCTTTCAGATGATTTTGATCTTCAATCATTTGCAAATACATTGGCTCCAACGGAGGATTTATTGAGCGGCGTAAATGATGCTCCAATAATTAAGTTGATCAATGGGGTTATAAGCCAAGCAATCAAAGAGAGAGCATCAGATATTCATTTTGAACCCTATGAAGAGAACTTTATTATCAGATACAGAGTTGATGGAATTTTACAACAAGTTCTAGTTCATGATTCTAGACTTTCAGCGCCTATCATTTCTCGTTTAAAAATTATTAGTCGTTTAGATATAGCAGAAAGAAGAAAGCCTCAAGATGGTCGAGTGTCTCTATCGTTGGGAGCAAAAAAAGTTGATGTAAGGGTTTCCACCTTGCCCTCATCATATGGTGAAAGGGTGGTCTTAAGATTGTTAGATAAGCAGGCAGCTCAAATCAATCTTGGTGATCTGGGTTTACCGGAATCGATCTTAAGCACCTATAAAAAAGCTTTACAATTTTCAGAAGGCATTATTTTGGTCACTGGCCCAACAGGCTCTGGAAAAACCACAACACTATATTCAGGGCTTAGACATATAAGCGATACCTCGCAAAACATTCTTACAGTTGAGGATCCTATTGAGTATACCCTTCCTGGGATTGGGCAAACACAAGTAAATAATAAAGCTGGATACAACTTTGCTTCAGGCCTTAGATCAATTCTTCGTCAAGATCCTGACATAGTCATGGTTGGAGAAATTCGAGATATTGAAACTGCTAAAATTGCTATTCAAGCAAGCTTAACAGGGCACCTAGTGCTTTCTACTATTCATACCAATAGCGCCATTGGAGCCATTGCTAGATTGAGGGACATGGGCATTGAGTCATATCTTTTGTCATCAAGTTTGCGAGTGGTTATTGCCCAGAGACTTGTTAGGAGATTGTGTGAAGATTGTAAGACACCCATTCAACCCTCGGCTTCAATTCAAAAAGAATATCAAATCAATAAAAACGATAGCATTTATCAAGCTGTTGGATGTTCCAGTTGTAACAACAAAGGGTTTAAGGGTAGGATTGCTCTAGCTGAATGCATTCATATCTCTGATGAATTAAAAGCTTTAATTCATGATGAGGCCTCAGAAGCAAAATTAATTCAATCAGCTTTTAAAGATAATCTGTCGCTAGACTCATCTTCATCACAACTTTTGCGTGATGGTTTAACTACACATGAAGAGCTTTTAAGAATTCAAAATCATCAAGATGCCAACCTATAAATATATTGCAATCAATGAATCTGGAAAAAAAGTCAATGGGATTCTAAGCTCTGAATCTGAGCGTGCCGCAAGACTTCAAATCAAGTCATCAAACTTAACTCCTCTTTCATTGGATGTTACTAAAAGGAAACAATTTTTAAGAGTCAGAGTCTCAAATAAACAGCTGTTGTTTGCCACTAGACAAATTGCAACTTTGCTTGATTCAAGCATATCGATAGATGAAACCTTAAAATCTATTGCTCTTGAAGTAGAGGATAAATCTCTATCCACAGCACTGCATGCAGTAAGAGATGAAATCCTTCAAGGGTCTAGAATTGCAGAAGCTATGTCTTCGCATCCATCAATTTTTAATGAAACCTATAGATCACTTGTTGCGGCTGGAGATGCTGCAGGTAACCTGCATATTGCTTTTAGCAACCTTGCGGATTATCTTGAAGAATCTGCTTTGGTTAGACAGCAAGTTATTTCAGCACTCGCATACCCTATGATTTTGATGGTCTTTTCAGTGGGAGTGGTTTTTGCTCTCTTAACATTTGTGATGCCTCAAGTTGTTGATCAGTTTGTTCGTGCAGGCGCTCAACTCCCGACTTTGACAGCTGTGCTAATGGGCGTATCAAATTATTCTGGATTAATCCTTCTTTCATTTTTATTACTAATTTTAGGCAGTTTTTTTTATTACAGACATCTAATTCAAAATAAGCAAAAAGCAATTTCTGTTCATAGAAGATTCCTCAAAATTCCTCTTATCGGTGCATTTATTTTAAATGCTGAGGTTGAACGTTTTTCAAGAGTGATGCATCTGATGATGAAGTCAGGTTTAAATCTAGATGTTGCTATGCAGCAAGCTCATGTCGTTATAGGTAATAGATATATTGCTAAATCTGTAGAGGATGCTAGGGTTGAGTTGGTAGAAGGTAAAGATTTCATTCAATCACTTAGAGAAGCTAGAATTTTTCCATCTCTTTTTGTACAACTTCTTTCCAGTGGGTACAAGTCAGGAAATCTTACATTTATGTTTGAAAAAGTTGCACAATACATGAAAGGTGAAATAGAAAGCAAAAGATCTACAGTTTTATCTTTACTTGAACCTTTGGTTATAATTTTTGGCGGAGGCATTATTTTGTTAATTGTTTTAGCAATTTTATTGCCCATCATGCAGATGAATAGCATGGCTTTAGGATAAATATGAAAAATAATAAACCTGGCTTTACATTAATTGAACTTATGGCTGTCATAGTCATCTTAGGTATTTTAGCTACTATTGTTGCTGTTAATGTCTCACCCTTTTTGCAAAGGGCTAATCTTGAGAAGATGAGAGCAGATATCTCTCAAATTGAGAAAGCCTTAGAGTTGTACAAATTTAACGAGTTAGCATACCCTTCAACAGATCAAGGGCTTCAAGCATTAATAACACCCCACAGTGAGCTTAAACGTCCTTATTTGTATCCTGAGAATGGGTATATTAATTCAACTCCTTTAGATCCATGGGGTAGAGAATATTTATATCTTCAACCAGGTCAAAAATCTAAAAAATATGATATCTACAGTCTTGGTGCAGATGGCTTAGAGGGCGGCTTTGGAGACGATGCTGATATAGGTAATTGGATTTCAGAAAACTAAATTTTTCTCATGGCTTTACTCTTTTAGAGCTTTTAGTTGTTTTGATTTTAATGGGTATCATTTCAACAGTAATTGTTACTAATACTTCCTTTGTAGATAGGTATCAAGCTGATCAAGTCGAACCTTACAAAGAATTCATTAATTTTCTCTCTGAGGAAAGCGCCTTAACCAAAAAAACTCTTGCATGGTTTATTGGAGAGAAAACCCAATCTGTTCATTTTTTAAAAAAGAATGAATGGCACTCTCAGGACTTTGATTCTTCATACTACCCAAAGATAAGCAGTGACATTCTTTTCAAAGATGCTCGCGGTCAAATATTTATATTTCCAGAGGAAACTGAAATACCGTTTTTAATTTTTTATCCATCGGGTCGATCTTCCGGTGGCGAGATCCAATTTGGTGGGACTAATCAAGAAAGAGTGATTACCATAGATATCTTTGGCAAAGCATCAGACTCTAAAAATACTTATGTTTCTGCAAAAGGGTTTTAGTCTTTTAGAGGTTGGGGTGGCTTTGCTAATTCTTGGCATGGCAGTGACTTCTATCTTTCAATTTATCTCTTCCACCACGTTATCTACTTTTAATCTAGAAGATAGGGCTTATGCCAGACAAATTGCAAACAATAGATTGGCGCTTGCCCAGACGCTAGAGCCAATGATTGGAACTAATGAAAGAGATGGCCAAATAGAGTTTGGTGGAAAAACTTTTTTTTGGTTAGAAAATATGAATCAAGGCAATGAACAGATGAATGAAATTAGAATTTTGGTTGGCAAAAACAAGAAAGAAACATTATATGAATTGAGAGTTTTCATTGAGAAAAAATAAGCACTCAAACCAAGGCTTCACTCTAATTGAAGTATTGATATCTATTGTTATTTTGAGTCTCATAGCAGTTATCACCTCTAACTTCTTAAAATCTTCAATCCAATCAAGAGATTTTGTATCAGGAAAATCTAAAGAAATTTATGAATTTAATTTGCTCACTAGCACGCTAAATGAAGATTTGATCAATGCTGTAAACATTCCTTTAACAAATTTTAGAGGCGATATGGAAAAGGCAACTTTTATTGGTGGCGCTAATACCGACAGTTTCTCATTTATAACCAAAGCAATCACTCAAGATATATCGTCCAAAGACTTAGTAAGAGTTGAATATGTTTTAGAAAATCAATCATTGGTAAGAAGACAATATTATGCTGCCTCACCTGCAAACCCATTGGAATACATTGAAACAATGCTTTATGAAGATGTGGGTAATCTGCAGTTAGAATTTGCTGATAAAACCCAATGGTATTATGCATGGCCACAAGGACCAATTACACAAAGACAAATTCCAAACTTGATAAAAGTTTCAATCACCAATAAGCAAAATGAATCATTTGTGTGGATAGTCAATCCAAGCATCAATACTACTTATGAATAAACCTGGCGTAGTATTAATTTCAACATTATTTATTGTGATGGTCATGTCTATTATCAGCATTCAGATCAGTAAAAGTTTTTTTCTTTCAATCCAAAGGGATTCGTATATAGATTTTAAGAATTATAGTTTGCAATTGTTGTTGAGCTCAGAAAAAGAAGCTATTAAGTCCATTCAAAAAGAAATTATTTCTTCAAATAAAAAATTAACCAATAAAGATCCTGTTCTTAATCAGAACTATTTCTTTTCCAATGAATTAGCCACAATTGAAGTGGATGTTTCCGATGCCTCTAATTGCTTTAACCTTAACAGTATTTTTATTAAGACGGGTGATAACATTCAAATCAAAAAAGACAATCAGGAATGGTTAAAGAGGTTGTTAAGATTAGAAGGTGTTGATACTCCAGACATAGAATCATTTGTTGATCAATTGATTGACTGGGTTGATCTTGATAATCAGCCATTGAATTTTGGTGCAGAAAACTATTTTTACATTGGGCCCTTATCTTCAGTTAATCAATACACCGCTAAAAGATTATTAAACAATCTTTCGGAGATCAAAAATTTCCCTGCTTTAGATCAAATAAATTTTAAAAAAATATCTAATAATTTATGCGTCTTACCGGGGATTTCAAATCAGTTAATTAATGTCAACACACTAAATGATAGCCATAAAAATTTGATAGCAGCATTTTTTGATGAAGAAAATTTAGAATTTATTGAAAGCCAGATATTAGATGCTCCAGAAAATGGTTATGATTCTGCTAATGACTTTGCAAATAAAATCTCTCAATCGGGCCTTTGGCCATCACAGGTGTTGAGCATTAACTCAAAAACTTTGCTTATTTCAACTAAGATATATAATCAAACTTTTTCCAGTGAATTAGAAAGCCTTGTTATATTAGATGTTTCTAACTCAGCAAAGGTTTTGAATAGAAATTTTAACTTTTAAACCCCATGATTAATTACTTTGTAAAATTTGATGATCTGAGTCTTACATCTTTACAGCTCTTTTCTTATGAAGAGAGGGGTGAGAGCAGGGTGGAAACAAAGAATTTAGCAGATGTTAAAGATAGTTTTATTCCAGGCAGCAGCCTCTTCGTCATGCTCCCCTCAGCTTTATTTGGATTCTATTCAACTGACAATGATCTTGGATTAAAAGATGAAATTTTAAAAGCTAATATCCTCAGCGAGTCTGAGGATGGGTTGATAAGCGATATATCAGATTTAAAATTCTTTTTTCATCCGAGCTTAAAGCTAGCATCATGGATTAATCAAAACACCTTCAATTCAGTGGCTGAACATTTTAATGAGTTTGATGGAGATATTTATTTTTATCCCGAACATTTTCTATTGCCTGACGGTATAAATTCTATTTATATATACGAGAATAGCTTTTTTTGCGCATTCAAAGACTTGAGTGGCTTTAGCGGCTCCAATGAATCCCTTGAAAATTATTTACAAGTGTTGGAATCTGATGGGCAAGATTTAAATGCACTAGAAGCTTTTGGTGAAGAGGATTTAGATGCTTTTAACAAATTCCGTAAATTGAATTTTAAAAAGATGCAATTTTCCGACCTGCATATAAGCTTCATTAATAATCAAAGATTTAATAATGTAAATTTCTTTCAAAGAAAATTTTCAATTAATTATTTCAAGCAAAAGCTTAAATTTAATTCACTTGAGTTTTTGGGATTAAGTTTTTCAGCTGTTTTTTTATTATTAGCTCCTCTAGTCATTTCCTATAATTTAAACTCATCAATTAATTCATACAAAGAAAGCACTGTAAAAATTTTTCAGCAATTGAATCCAAGCTTTAAAAAATTAGTTAATCCGCGAGCGCAAATTGACGATTTAACAAGGAATATCCCAAAGCAAAATACTATCTCAAAACAAGATTTAAGCATTTTGCAATATCTTCAGCGATTCAAAGATGAGTCAATTAAAAACCTATCAATTGACTTGCAAAAGCAGGAAATTAATATTTTTTTAGAAGGCATGCCAGTATATAAATTGAATGCACTCAAGCAAATTTTGCAATCTGAGAAACTAACTTTTATTGAATCTGGTCTTGCCAAGAAAAATGAAAGTTTTTTTGGTAATTTATTAGTACGCTATGAATCTTAGAATATTTATTGATTTTTGGAATGCTCGCGAGCGAAGAGAGAGATCTTTGCTTGTATCGGCGCTGCTAGTTTTTGTATTAATCTTATTAATAATATTTTTTACCAAAGCGTATAGCTCTATCAGCATTCAAAATAGAGCTCTCGAAAGTGCAAAAAATGATTTTTATTATGTTTTTGATAAAGCTGAAAATGCAGAAATTTACAATCAATCAAAACAAACTATTAACCAAGGAATCTCCATTGATGAATTTTTTATTTCCCAGGCTCAGTTAAATGAAATATCAGATCTGAATATTTCTGAAGAAAACGGTCAAGCAATGCTCACTTTCTCTCAGCCGTTAATAATAAATATTACTAAATTTATACAAATACTTAATGCACACCCCTCAATTGTCATCGATTCCATGGACATAGAGCTATTAACTGGGACATTTCAAATCAAGCTTTACATCAAAATTATATAAAAACTATTTATATATAGTTTGCTTTTTTATCTATAACTAAGTTTGTACATTAGTATCATTAATTAATTTTAGGGTTTTTGTGTCCTTTAGTAATAAAAGTTTTTTATCAATTCCAGTATTCTTATTTTTAACTGCTTGTGGCGGAGGAGGGGGCAGCACCCCGCTTGAATTGTCTGTTGCACCTTTTGCTCAATTTCAATTGATTGAAAATCAAACTGGTTCTTGGTCAATTGATGCATCTTCGAATAAGACTGATCCAATTTCCTATTCTTTATCAGGTGGTCCTGATTCTTCTTTTTTTAGCCTCGCAGGTAATACGTTGTCATTTGCAGGTACTGCAAATTACGAAGCGCCTGATGATACTAACAAAGACTCAGTTTATGAGGTTAGCGTCACTGTCTCTTCTGGGTCGGTATCCAAAACCCAAGCAATTTATGTTCGAGTGGCTGATGCACCTGAGGCGCCAGCTATTTCTACTGCATCAATTGACAATGTTAAGGAAAATATAACTTCGGTAGCAACAATTTCAGCAAGCGATGAAGATGTGGGATCTGTCCTCACTTATTCTTTATTGGATTCTGGTGGAGCTAAAGATGAAAAATTATTATCAATAAATGAATCAGGTGTTGTCACATTCATAAGTGCGCCTAACTATGAATCTCCATCAGATTTTAATTCAGATAACACTGTTGAATTTACCGTAGTGGTTTCAGATGGCTCTTTAACTGCTCAGGCCGATTACTCATTTGAAATTATTGATGTGAATGAGTCACCATCTATTGCAACAACTGAAATTAGCGATATAGCTGAGGGGGTTTCTAGCATTGCTACTATTTCTGCTTCTGATCCTGATGCTGGCGCATCTTTGGCATACTCTTTAGTTGATTCTAATGGGGCTAAAGATGAAGGTCTGCTTTCAATAGATTCATCGACTGGAGCTGTAGCATTTATCTCAGCTCCAAATTTTGAGATGCCTGCTGATGTAGGAGCTGATAATAAAATTGAATTTTCCGTCTTGGTCTCAGACGGTTCATTGGAGGTTAGTCAAGATTACTCATTTTCTATCACCAATGTAAATGAGGCGCCAACGATTTCAACTTCGTCATTCTCAATAGCAGAAGGCTCAACTGCAATTGGTACCATTGCTGCTTCTGATCCAGACGCATCTTCAACACTGAGCTACACCATCAGCGGAACAGATTCCTCGAAGTTTTCTATCAATGCATCTTCCGGAGCGGTTGCTTTTTTAAGTCCGCCAAATTTTGAAAGTCCCACTGATAATGGTCTAGACAATACTTATAATTTTACCGTGACCGTCTCTGATGGCTCTTTAAGTTCATCTCAATCAATTGCTGTAGCAGTTGGTAATGTAAATGAGGCGCCATCATTCTCAATAGCTTCAGCTCAAAGTTATGTGGAAAATAGTGGCGCAACTATCTCAGTTGTGGCCAATGACCCAGACGCATCATCATCGCTTACCTATACCTTAAGTGGCGCAGATGCCTCAAAATTTACAATTTCTAGTTCCGGTGTTCTTAGTTTTTCATCTGCACCCGATTATGAGATACCCTCAGATTCTGGTTCAAATAATATTTTTAATCTTTCTGTAGCTGTTTTTGATGGAGTCAATTCATCAAGCGTAGCATTGGTTATAAGCCTGACGGATGACACTTCAGACAATTTTGGAATTAGATTGCCTGCACAAGTTGCACTGGCTGAACTTAAAGGGGAGTCTTAATCATGACTATATCTAAAAAAATTCAATTAGCTTTTTGTACCCTGATATTTTCACTTTCAACATACTCTCAAGTTCCTGCTTCAAGCGCTTATGCACTTCAAGAAGGGCAGTTTTTTATGGCTGATGATTTACAAGATAATTTAGGCATGCCGTCCTTCTTATTATGTTTTATGCGGCAATTAGCTGCAGATCAAATGGCAGGACCCTCTGCTGTAACATACTTAGCTTTGGTTGATGAAGCTTCATGCAATACAGATTCTCAAGTGGCTCAAGGTGCCCAGGCAGAATCTAAGGCAGCTGCAGCCAGCGCCAAGGCTGGAGCAGCATCCATTGCTTATAAAAAAGTGACTGTTACGGTTTCACAGGCATCTGGAAATGACCCTATGTTAGTAAAAGCCTGGGTGCCAGTAGAGGATGAAGGAACCTCAACATTAATTTACACCTATGGATCAGTCACGGCTCCAGTAAGTGATTCTGCTCCCTATGGAGAATTTACATTTAATTACACTCAATTTGTTCCCGGTCCAGATATAGATACTCTTAAAGGTCAGATGAGCGCTTCGGGTTCTCAGATATTATGGTATGAAGAATTTTATGACAGTGATGCAAGTGACTGGTTCGATGTAAAAGCGACAATTAATTTGGGCTCTGGAACCTCCGGTAATGGAGCGGTTCAATATTTTGGAGACGCTTTAGAGGTTGCTGCATATGCCTACACAGCTGATAATTTTTGTCGTCAAGTAAAGCTAAGAGACGGTTCCGCAGTTTCTGAAGACGAAGCATGCTTTTTTACAGACGAAATCAAAGGTAAAAAAGAGGTATTTAACTATAGTTTATTCAACTCTTCTACCGGGGCTGCTCATGATTTAGCAGCTGGAGGTTTTGGCATTAAATTTACTTCTGGTGGGGATGTAAATTATGGCTTTGCTGATTTTAATGGTGTTCATTTTGATGAATCAACCAGTAAAAGTTTATCAGATGGCCAAGCATTTACAGTTGCAGATCCTTCAAGCTCAAGAAATGGCGATACGGTCACGCTTGATATTATTTCCTCCAGTCTAAGAAAAATAACTCAATCTAAGGTGACTTTAAATTCCCTTGATGGTGTGAGGATCAATACCTTTTTAGATTCTAACTCTGATGTGACAAATCTAGGTACATCCGGTGAATACAATATGTCATACGACTCAGCCAATAATCGATTTGTTGCAACTAAAAGAGATGGTGCGGTATTAGGCTCAGCTCTTAATTTCTCGGTTTCTGAAATGCTTGCAGCATCAGGCGGTAACAAAATTTGGTCGGTCAGTGGATGGGTTCCTGGGGTAGGAAATGTAAACATTTCAAGAGATGCGCTTGCCTCTCCTTCCAGCTCTTTGGTAACTAAACAGACTGATGAAAGAGTGCTACTTGCCGATATGCCAGCCACATTATATTGTCTTCAGGATTGTCCTGGTTACACAGCTATTGAGGCTGCAAAAACACAAATAGCTGCTGATCAAAATCCTGCATCAGTATATGGTGGCATAGGTTTTGGTGGCAGTTCTTCTGATTTTGTAACATATACTCTCAATAACTCTACTTATAACTATGCAGATACTAATGGAGACATATCTATGGGGTCTGTTTCAAGCAGCTTATATACCAAACTTGATAGTTCAAGTCTTGCTTATGGTATTTATTCGGGGCCATTGGTCACTAGTAAATCTTCATTAACTTGTCCTGAAGGAAATGGCGTTGATTATTGCGGCATTCCTATCTGGGAGGGAGAGGTAACGACTTATTATCAGATAGAAACAGGTCATAAACCATGGCATCAGTCTCGAAGATTATTGGATACATCGAATAATGCGATCTCATTTACTCCGCCTGAGATTCTCTATTTCATAGCTCCGGATGACTCATCGCAATATGGCGAATTTGCTGGTAAAGAGATCATGCTTGAATTTAACGGTGGTTCAGATCTTTGGGGCATACCTGGAAGGTGTTTAAACAAAACTTCAGGCACATTTACTGACAACTGTTATGTTAATGGCTCCGATGGAAGTGATGGTTACTGGCCATGGGTTGATATGTTTAGAATCCCTAAAAATGAATCAACAGGTCGCCTTTATACTGGAACTGGACAAAGTGGATCTTACTATCTTGTCGCACCAAATGAAGGCTTGGTTTTCTTGGGGCTCAATGCTAGTGCAAAGGGCACATTAACTCTCGGAGATATATCAAGTCTGCCATCAACAGCGCCTACCAACATTGGTCCAAATGGTGGAGCAAATTATATAGGAGCAGAGCCAACTCAACCTTCAACGCCTTCGGTGAGGGCAGGGGTTAAAATTACCGAGGATTAAGGCACATCCTGCCAAACTTTATTTAAGACTTTGAGTTTTTCAGGGCTCAGTCCTTTGAGGATTGGCACGCTATCGGTTTCTTTGAAGATTAAAGCTGCAAAACTTTCTTTTTCCTCATCATTTAGCTTGAGGATATTTGAATTATGCATGGCTAGTAACAATGTTGCTAGATAGCTTTCAAACCTTACTATGGCTGTCGGAGTACCTATGAGTCTAGTGATTCTTCTATCTATTTGATCTTTCTTTTTGATGATGTAAGCCAACTTAATTAATTTATTTATAAGCTTGCTTGCCTTAGGCGCTGATACATGTAAATTTTCTTGTATCCAGCCTGGTGTTATGGGTTGAAGTTTTAGTTTTTCTCTTCTGTAAATTTCTAACATTATTAAACGATATTTATAATCTGCAATTGCATACCCTTTATCGATCTGCTCCATGATTACCAACAACTCAAATATCTGTATTGATGCGAGATTTGTAATTTTATCGTTACTTTTCATTTATTTAATCGTAATTTTGCTTGAATATATTTCATGAAACAACTTTATGGCTATTGAGTCTGATATTCCCCATTTAGTAGATGTTATTTGTTGAATTTCTAATTGCTCTGAAATAAATTTAAAAATTTTCAAAGCATGATCTATCACATCGGCTCTATCATGAGAAAATTCATATTTCTTCATTTTTTCCTCAGTACTCAGCTTTGCTATGCTTTGAACTTTCTTTCCAAATTCAGTTTGTGACATCTCTTTGGATTTATGCGCATCAAGAAATGATCTAATGTTACCGCCTATACCAATTATTTTCTTCTTCGGCTTAATTGATTTCAGCCATTTCTCTAAACGAACCCACTCTCTTTTTTCATCTT
>Ga0255775_1000652_pt1 | contig 34567 bp, 22 predicted proteins | sample 011ome_26_FD_179973 | JGI IMG/M metagenome (GOLD analysis project Ga0255775, IMG submission 179973) | Coastal salt marsh microbial communities from the Groves Creek Marsh, Skidaway Island, Georgia - 011511BT metaG (version 2) | ecosystem: Environmental > Aquatic > Marine > Intertidal zone > Salt...
AAGGCTTTTTAGCTCTTAAAACTCCAGAACAAAAGACAAAGATGGGTGAAATTGAAGCAGCATTCGATAAATCCGCCGTTCCTTTCAGTTCCGATAGCTCTGTCTTTGGCAGATTAATGAAGCCGAATATTGATGATGCGTATGGAGCGTATACTGGCGATAAAGATCGATCGGATTACACGGCTGAACAGGATTGGAGGGACTTGAATGCCGTCTGGAAATCAATCCCCCAAAAAGGAGCCACGGCATCTCTGAGCTCCTTGAAACAAAGTAGTCTTGATATGGATGAAATTATTGAAGGCGAAGGCAGCGATCCTGACCAAGGCAACACCGGCAGATGGTTCCCAGATAAAGGTTCCGGGTTAGAAAGCTGGCAACTGAAGGGTGATGAAGTTGGTAAAAATGTATTTACTTCTGTTGAGAATGATAGCGATGCAGTGCCTGATAGCCTCTTCTCTCGAGGTATGTCAGATGGCGCTGAAGCGGATGTGCGCGCGCGCGGTGATATGGCTCTTGACGATTCATTCTTCGAAAAAGATACAGTTGCGCAGTATATCGATGCTTCCATGTACGGATCAAAGGCGCCTTTCAGCTTCAGTGGAGGGAACACCCACGATCCGAAAATGAACCCATCGTCAAAAGGTCCGGAGCAATCAATCTATTTGACGTTCTCCGGAGGCGGGCACGTGCTTGAGTTTCACTCTGATTTATCTTCTAATATCGACGGCTTTAGTTATTCGTGGGCCATTGAAGCTGAGGGCGGTTTTGGAGGCAGCCGGTCAGGCGAATACTCCGTTTCCATCGTAGATGGAGAAGATAACACGGGCTGGGGAAAAGGAAAATCAATCGCTCTCGAACATGCCGTGGCGTGGTCAAAGTATGGAGATTTGGAAGTCTCGTACACACTTGGTGATGGTGATCCGTATGACAAATTCGTGGTTCAGGTTTTGAGCGACAAGCGTTTTGGGACACCAATCTTCCGAACAATCGGGGGCGCGTCAAAATGCCCGGGCGAACCAAACACCATGTGGAGAGAATCTGGCCTAATTATTGAAACCGAGTGGAGCGCTGGCGCAAATAATAAGTTTATCCCCCCTGGTCAAAGGGCTTTGTTTGATCTTATGATTACCAACGAATCGCCTTATAGGGAAGGGCACATCTATGGGTTGTTGCTCACCTCGGGAAGTAAATATGTGGGCGATTTTGGCGGGAACATGATGGACTTATCATTCTCAATCAATGGGGCGGACAGTCTTGCTCCTTTCCATAGCTTAGTTCCTTTACACGACGTACCTTCGGTTGACTCCAACGGAGATTTGAAGTATACGCGTTTATCCTTGAATGTCATGAAAGGACAATTTGCTCATAAGTATTCTTCTATCGGAGTGCAGTTGGTATCTGAATGTGAATGGCAAATGTCGAGAGACTGGTTGTACAGATCGCCCATCTCTTCAACAGCGTTTTTAGGCGATTTTAAATGGGAACGCGAGTGCCCAAAAGTTAATTGGGATCTGACCACGTACAATACCTTCTTGAACGCGGTGCTTTCGAAACAAACTTCGCCGTATGTGAATATGACGCTGATGAATCCGGATCCAATGAATTTGTGGTCTGCCGATGAGATTGAAGGCAACACAAAACATACAAACCATTTGGTTCATCCAAGTGTTGAATTCGTTCGCGTGCAGTGGAGAAAACTGGGGGTCGGCGAGTGGATAAATGCGTGGGACATGATCGGTAATGATTCGGATATCTGGAAACGCGACGTGAAAGATGCTGACGCGCAGTGTAATTCGGCGCGCGGCGAAGGATGCACTTTCAAATGGAATCTTCAGCGTCAGTACTTTATGAACGGTTTGAAAGACGGATCTTACGAAGTCAGAGCTAAAGTCTTCTGCTCCGGGTACGACTCGTTTGCAACTGCAGATGTAAAAGGCTCTGTCACGGAAGAAAACTTGAACATCATCGTTGATGTGAAGAAACCCGAAGCCATTGATATGCGCATGCTCCACAATCGTTTCACGATTGATTACTCCGAGCCAATTGTTTGTCCTCAGCTTCAAGCTGATCACATGACATATGCGATTAGGCGCGTCAAGACATGCGATGGAACGAAGATAACTTCAGGTGGTGAAGTGGACAAAAATGACGTATATTTTCATTACAATTTTGCGTGTCTGGACAGAAATTCTCTCATGATTTCTTTTCCGTACGATGCGGAGCACGGTACTTACGAAATCACCGTAAATGCAGATAAGCTCGGAAGTAAAATAATCGACGCGGGGAATAATCCTGTCGCGAAAGAGACGTTCTCGACGACGTATGGATGTGGGGAAACGATAGAAGGAACACAAGCTTCTAAAGCGCCCACCACCAGCGCTCGAAGCGAGCTTGGATCGCCAAGGACGGTGTCGTCGTCGTCGGGAGTCCAAGCGGGAAAAGAAAATCCATACTTTGCGAAGGGAGGCGATTCTTCCACCGTATTCTACTTGAAAGTGTATGGTTTAGCTGCTACGGTCATCGCGCTGTACGCTCTCTTCTCATCTAATGAACGCCGCAGCTTGTTTTACGGAAGTCCCTTCTCTCTCTTTCGAAACAAAGATGAAAGTTCATATTTAGTGTCAAAGAGCGAAGTATTAGAGAGAGAAAACGTGCAACAACGCTACGGGAGTGTGCTTTAGACGAAGTTTCATGTGTTCATCTCGTCGCTGTGGTGAGTAGACGCGTGTTTGTAAAAAATAATCAATTTTTGAAAACCACGTGTGGAAGATAAAGATAAAAATTCGCTACTTCCCAATGCAAAACTCGGAAAACAAAACATCGAGAACGTTTTCTGTCACATCCAACCGACCAACTACGCGAGAGCAATTGCCCAACGCCTCCCGTAAATCCTCGGCGACGAGTTCAGTTCTCACATGACCCAGAGAATGGTTCAAAGAGCATTTACTTCCTTCATCTTCTGTTGTTTTTTTTACGTTATCATCGCTAGTGGTTTCCTTATTTAGCTCGGAGAGACACGCGCCAAGGGAATTGGATATTGCGCGAGCGTGCGCACGATGACGAGATCGGGCAATGGCAGCCGTAGCGCCGTCGCTGGCTTGAGATGAAGATGACGATGCTGTTATTGTACACTCTTGGACGGCATTAGAGACAGCTTTCGTTAATGCTTCTAGTCCCTGTCCGGTTCGTAAACTGAGACGAAGAAGGGAACGATCATACCTTGAATATACTTCTTCTTCTTCTTCTTCTTCTTCTTCTTCTTCTTCCAAAACATACAACGCGTCGCATTTATTCACGACTGAGATTATTTTAATACCATCCGCACGTTTAATGTTCATATTCGCAAAATCGATTCTCTTAGGATTTGTGGCGTCGATCATTTCGATGATGATATCCGCCATTTTTGCTACATTTTTACCTCTTTCGATGCCTTCTCTTTCAATTTCATCGATTAAATCTTTCGTGTCGTCCGAAAGCTTACCGACTCTTCTTTCGTACTCGTCGTCGAAAAGTGATTCGTCCTCGTCTCCGGCGTCGTAGCATTCTTCCATTATTTCCGACGTTGATGAAGTTTTTCCCGCTATTGGCAAAAATCGATGCCCGGCGGTATCAAAAATAACTACTTTTCTCCCATCTAACTCTAAACTCACCTCGACGACGTCTCTTGTTGTTCCTGGAACTTTCGAAACGATAGCCACGTTTCTTTTCGCAAAGTAGTTCAACAACGTCGATTTCCCCGCATTCGTGGCACCCACTATACACACGCGAACACCGGTCCGAACTAACTCTCTCGCCTCGGCGTCTTTTAACGCCGCGTCAATTTCACCTTTCACGCGGCAAATCGCTGGTAATACGTCTCGGTGAATCAAAGACGATTCGAGCTTTGGATCTTCGCCAGGGAAATCTAAAACCGCTTCGCACACGGCTAAAGCTTTCGTCAACACGTTCGTCCACTCGTCTACTTTCCTCGACAACGACGAAGCAGTCGGAGCACGACGATAGCTAACATCCCCGTCAGCGCTACCGAGTTCTATTTCACTCACAGCCAACGCTCGTTGTGCTTCTGTTTCCGACTCTATCAAATCTGCCAAAGATTCCGCTTGAACTAAATTCATCTTCTTGTTCAGAAATGCGCGTTTGCTGAACTCTCCAGGTTCTGCCGGTCTCAAGTTTCGAAAAGACAACAACGTGGGACTATTTTTTCCATCATCCTTTTCGTCGACAGCGCTCATCGTCGCCAATACCTCCAATACCTTTTTGCACACGGCTATGGAACCATGCATGTGCAACTCGCACACATCTTCTCCCGTGAACGAGCGCGGCGCTTCGAAGAACACGATTAATCCTTCATCGATAACCCCGATGGTATTTTTCTCTTTCCTTCTCGCCACAGCTGGCGCTTGATTTTCTCTTCTTCTTCCTTGACCTTTACCACCTTCCACTTTGTCGAATTCATCGTCGTCGTCTTCTAGTTCTAACTCGTCCATTTCCTCTAATTCTCTCTCTCTTGTTTCAAAAACAAACTGAGCGCGTCGCAGTACCCCCGGTCTCGCCATTTCCCTCCTCTTCTTCCTCCTCTTTCTCGTCGAAGAAATATATTCGTCCACATCTTCCAACCTTCCCCTTTTTTCTTTGAGAAGTCCAGTTAACGTCAGTCTCTCCCCAACTTCCCAGCTCTTCGGGCCGGATATTCGCAAAACGGCCACGCCACCTCTTCCCGGCGGCGTAGATATCGCGTATATCGTCGACCCTTCTTCTTTCTCTTCCTCTTCTTCTTCTTTTACTTCTACTTTTACTTTCAAAGCGCTGCTACACTTCGTCGCAAAAGTACTAAAAGAAGCAGTTTTTCTCGTCGTCGTTTTCGTCGTCAAAAGACGCGGTTTTGATGGGAACGCTGTCTTCTTTGCCTCTGCGCTTTCTTCTTTCTGAGAATTTAAGAATACACGATGTGTTTTGCGTTGTTGTTTTGAGGAGAGAAGATGATGAAGCGAACGATGATGATGATGATGATGATGATGATGATGATGATGATGATGATGATGATGACGACGACGAGGAGGAGTACTTTCGAGAATACTCCGTCGAAGAAAAAGGAAAAGACTTTCAAACGAGAAGGAAGACGACGACGACACATCAAAAGCACACGGTTCAGCGCTTCTCCGCAAAATCCGCATCTTCATCGTCATCTCAAATCATATCATCTTTTTTACTCATAGCTAAATGTACTCTAGGGGATTTGATGAGTGTCGTTAAAATACGTAGCCCAAATTAGATTTTAGGGCATTCTTAGGCACAGCTTTTAGGGTTTGAAAAAAATCAAGAACAAAACACAGAACACATCTCATCTTTCTTTCTTTCTTTCTCTCGAAAGCGTCTCTCATCACAGTTTTGCGCGCGTTGTTGTTGCCCGCGTTTTAAATAATAATAATAAGAAGAAGAAGAAGAAGAAGAAGAAGAAGAAGAAGAAAGGAGTATGGCGGCGGCGAAGAAGAAGAAGAAGATGAAGAAGATGAAGCAAAAATGGGCGGCGATGGAGGAGGAAATGATGATGTCCTCCTCTCCATCGAAGGCGGCGGCGTCGATGGAGAGGAAGAAGAGAGACGAGGAACTGTTCGTGGTAGATACTGCGACAATCACGCACAAAACGTCTGCTAATGCTTCCGCGGGAGGGGGTGCTTTGTTTTTAACGAAAAAACAACGCGCTCGGATGAAAACGTTACGGGTGGATTCGATATTGAGAAGGGAAAAAGTGGAAAAGTCGTATCCGAAACCGACGAAACATCGAGCGGTTGACGGAAACGTGGCGGTCATGAAGAAGAAGGAAAAAGAGGAGGAAGGGGGAAAGAAAACCGAAAGAACACTCGAACGCGCAGACGAACAAAACGGTCTGAGCTTGTGGGAAAAGCACTTCCCGAGGGCCACGGGAATCGCCCGACAGGCGATGAAAATTTTGCGACCGACGGTGGATCGAAAGCACGCGAAACCGGTACAAGTGGACGAGGCTGGATGTTCGTACAATCCACCAGAAGATTTGCGAAACGAAGTCATCATGAAAGCGGCGGCGAAGGAAATCGCAAAGGACTATAAAGAGCAATTGAATCCGGTGCGACCGCCGTTGTTAGGGCAGAAAGCGGACGCGATGCGGATAAAAGAGTTGTATTACGAAACTGGGTTTGGGGATGAGGACGACGAGGACGAGGACGAGGACGAGGACGACGAAGGAAAAGTAAACGCGAAGAAGAACAAAAGTGCAGCGAATACCTCGGAAAAGCTCAACAAAGCCGCGCGAAATAAACGCGCCCGACATCAACAGTTACAAAAAGAAATCGAAGAGAGAAAGCAATTGAAGAAACAACGACGGGATTTAAGCGAATTGAAATCAATAACGAAAGATATCGCGGAAAAAGAAAAACGCGACGAAATGAAACGGCACAGGCTTCACTTAACGCGAAAAGAGCGCGAGGAAACGCAACCTCGGCGGTTAGGAAAGCACAAATACGAGGAAGATTTACCGGAGGTGTTGTTTACAGAACAAGTCAATGGAAATTTACGAACGCTGCACGGTGCGCACGCGTTATTAAAAGATCGTTTGAAGTCCTATCAGAGAAGAGAATTGATCGAGCCAAGGAAAAGACAGATTAAGAAGAAATCAAAGATGTTGATGAAGTACGAACCAGGCGCGAGAGGCGCGAGAGAGAGCGAGAATCAAAAAGAAATCGATGCTCTGAACGCGCAGATCAAGGAGAGAAAAAAAAAGTTTTCTTCCGTTTAGTTACTTTTTAGTTGTAAAAAAAACGCTTCGTTTTTCCTTCGAAAGAAAAAAAAAAGTTCTTTCCTTCTCTTTCACAAAATACGCGCACGATCGATAGATATGCGGCGGCGGCGGCGTTACAGAATCGAAATCCTTGCACATCGAGAAGATCGAATCTTTGCTCCGCAGCGCGATGATGATCTGCAACCGCCCGTCGATATCCCGTTCGCGCCGATCGATAAATATCCCGCGATATCGAATTTACAAACGTGTTGGTCATTTTTTTTCACCTCTTCTTCTTCTTCTTCTTCTTCTTCTTCTTCTTCTTCGAGATCTTTGCCTTCGAGTTGCCTGCTGAAGCAGGCACTGAGCGAGACCTTGAGGTATTTCCCGCTGTCCATGAAAGTGGTGGATTGGCCTGCAATGCCAAGCCTTTCAGGTAGAGAACAATGCGGCGTGTATTGGAAAGAGGTGGACGTGTTATACCATCAGGAGGAAAAGGAGGAAAAGGAGGAGGAGGAGGAGAAAAAGAGAATAATGGAAAGAGTTGAAAGAAAGACGAAACCTTTGAAAATTCCTCGAAGAACGTGCATGGCGGTACAGAAAACGAACGTTCGTTCATTTACTAAGAATAACGAAGAGAAATGGGAAGTTCTGACTTTCTTTGTGAAGCACTACGCGTGCGACGGGGACTCGATGAAGACGTTTCTTTCTTTCTTTTGTCGCATCATCCAAGAGCAAGAAGAGCAACGACAACGACTACAACAAAGAGAATACTTACTTTCTAAGCGACGTTTGAGTGAGATTCACCTGCCAACGAGTAAGCGTTTGGAATACTTTAAACTCTCAAAGAGAGAAGAAATGAAAGTTAAAGAGTACGGCGAGTTTATCGCGTATCCTGAACTCGTCGAACACGGGTGCGTAAAAGTAAAACCGTCTCGAGCGCTTCGCGGTATTTTGGTCGGTGGTCTAAAATTTATCTTTTCGAAAACCACTAGGATTCAAATTAAAGTGAGCGAAACCTTCATTCGCAACATGAAAACGAGAACTGCGCAGTTGGCTCCAGTTGAAGATTACGTCGTCGAGGATGATTACGTGAGCTCGAACGACATCGCCACCGCGTTTTGTTGGAAGCTTCTTTCTTTAGTGAACGAGAGGAAGGAGAAGAAGAAGAAGAGCACAAAGAAGAAACCATCTTACGCCAATATTGCAATAAACTATAGAAATTACGGTGTTCTGCCGAGAAACTATTTTGGCAACGCTTCGTTTGCGCATATTATTGCTGTCGATGATGTGTACGCATCTGTTGAAAAACGAGCGAGAGAAATCAGGAGATCCTTGCAGAAATATCGCGAAGGAGACTCGCGCGTGATTGATTCGCGAACAAGAGTCAGACTCGCGCTCGGATCTTTGGATAATATATCGTTTCGCGAACATTTAATTTCATTGCATTCCATGTTGAATTCGCTCGATTTAAGCGCGACGAATTGGATGACGTTCGATTTTTACAATTTAGAGTTTGGGCGCGGCGTGAAAGCGACACAATTTGATGGATACGTAACGCCGCGCGTACCGAATTCGTGCGCCATCCTTCCTACTCGGGCCGGTGATGGATGTACGCTCATGGTGGAAATGAAAAAGAACAAAGTTAAAAAAGCAGTTGAGATTGTTCGAAGGATGTTTACACTCGACGATGCTGATAATAGCTGATGATGATAAATTAAGAAAAAGAAAAAGTGAGTAACAGCGTTCTGGCACCTCTCTCTCTTTATCGAAATGTCTACGCGCAGATGCCATTCCGCGTTCTCAATTCGTTCATCTTGGCCTCGATGCGTTCCTCGACTCGTTTGCGAGCGTATAATTTCGCCTCAATTTTAATTTTTGCAAACTCACGCAACTCCCGCGCCTCTCTTCTTGCCAAGAACCCTCTCGAATGCGCTTGCAAAAGAATAGCCGCGCGTACTCTCTTTTCATTTTCAGCCTCTCTTTTCTCGAGTGCAGCCAGTAACAATCGCGCTTTGCGATCGTTTGCTACCTGCTCTCTCGTTTTTACACCGCGGTAATAACTTTGGATGTGTGTAGCTGCGTGGTCCCGCGCTTTACAAGCTTTAAATTCGCCGTAAACTTTTCGTTGCTGCATACCTTTGAAAGATTTTTGAATAGTTATCGCGCTCTGCCGTTCGACGCGCTCTCGCTCTCGCTTAGCTTCAAGCGCGACGCGCTCTTCTTCTTTTCGTCGAACTTCTTCACGAAGTTCGGCGATGGTTACTCGAGCTTTACTTCCTCGAAATCTCGATTGAATCTTAATTGCCGCTTCCGTTTCTTTTTCTATTCGCTTGACTTCTTCCTTCATTTCTCGGACGACGCCGCTACGCGCTTTGTTTCCTCGAAAACTCGATTGAATCGTCGTCGCCGCGCGTTTTTGGTTCAAAAAGGCTTTGCGCTCGTTCGATCCTTTCCAGTGTTTCTGCACCGCCGTGGCAGCTTCGTTTCGAATTTTGACGAATCTCACCGAACGAGGCGATGAGGCTAATCTTGACGAGCCATCGCTCGAAGTAGTAATATTACGCTCTTCTTTTCTTTCCTCTTCTTCTTTTTCTTTCACTGAATTGTCGTCGTCATCAACTTCGGCGACAATTTGGTCGATTTCGTTGAGCAGCTCATCACTATCGCTACTACTATTACTGCTACTATTGGTCTCATTACTTTTATCATTGATGTTCGCGCCAGTGGACGATACCTCGGCGGCGGCGGCTTCCGCGATAGTTTCAATTTCATCGAGTAAATCTTCCTCTTTTCCGGGTCGTACCTCTGCTTTCTCCATCGTTTCTTTCTCGTCGGCGCTATTATTCTCTTTATCGCTGTTGCCGCTTTCGCTACTATTCGTCGTCGCCGTCGCAGTAATGCTTTGCACCCACGTTCCGATTTTATTCAATCCGGACGTATCGATAGACTTTAACAAACTCGTCGGACTGGAAAAAAGCGACGAAGATGTCGTCGTCGTCCTTGTCTCCTCTTTTGATTCGCTATCCGGCGTTCTCGGTTCATCGCCGTCATCTTTTTCTTCTCGTTTGTTCTCGTCGCTCTTTTCTTCTTCTTCTTCTTCTTGTTGTTGTAGTCGTTCCTCCTCCTCTTCTCTTCTTTTCTCCTCCATCAACTCCTTATCGATGTTTGTCAACGCCGAACCCAAACTGTCCGATATTTTTCTAATCTTTTTCTTATTCTTCGTACTCTTATCGTTGCTACTTATGCTACCGCTTTCGGTCGCCGCGTGATAATCGTCGAGAAACTCTTTATACTCCTCTCTCAACGCGTGCATTCGCATCGAACTTGCCATCGCGAGTTCCACCCTATACGCTCGCAATTCTCGACATTCTTTGTAAAACTTCACGCGATCTTTCGCGTTCAAGTTACCCACGATGATACCGTGCTCGTTTTTAAGGAACAAGGACAAAGCGCGGTTACCGCCGGCGCTCAGCGTGGCCAGTTCGAGCTCCGTTAAAATCGGTTCTCGTTCTTCGCTCAAAGCGTTCTCGTCGTTTTCAACACCACCATCGACGTCTTCGTCGTCGTCTGAATCGTCTTCCAACGCGGACGACGAAGCGGACATCATCATCGGGGAGAACAGCGGCGAAAACTCCTCTTTAACCTGATGGTTAAAAAAAATGCACTTCAGGTACTTCCCGCTTTCTATTTTCAACTGCCCATCCGTTTTGTGTTCCTCCGCGCACGCTCGACACAACAGCGTCCCAAACTTACAGTGCAAATACACGCCCAATTTCTTCTTACAATCGAAACAGAATTTGTTCTCCTCGTCGTTCTCGCTCATCGAAGAAGAAGACAAAAAAGGGGTTTCGGCGTTTGTACAGGAGTTTTGGGAATACACGGACTCGTGTATCGTTTGGAGGATGAAGCAGTTTCGTGGTCCCATGTGCTTTTTTTCCATCATCATCATCATCATCATTTCTCTCGGTAAAGGTGTCGTCTCTGATGGTTTTCTATAATTCCTCTTCTTCGTATCACAACTCAACGACAACTAAGAAAGAGAGCGCAAAAGAAGAGCGCGTTTCGTCAATACTCTACTGCTAAATGCGTTTTGCATTAACGCGTTGTAGTAGTAAAAGTGTTGAAAATACGAAATGTCCTTTTTTTTTAAAGCCTCTTCTTCTCAAAAAGGGTGTTACTTTTTCTTCCGTTTTTTTTCTGAGGGAGTTTTGCGGTTACACTGTCGTTGGTCTCTTTTCTCGATATCTCAACACTCTACTGAAAAGAAGAAGAGAAAAGTCTTCCGGCTAAAAGCCTCTCACACCTCTCTGTGTCTCTTTTTCCCATCAGTCGTAAAAGTGACGAGTACGAATTCTTTGTTGATTGAGGGCAAAACTTTTTATAGTATCTTCTCTCGTCGGGCTGTGAGAGTACGCGCAACCAACCTCTGGAAGAAACATATGATGTCTCAAAAGTCTCATCGTCGGGAGGAAAAAGAGAAAAAAGCTTTATACCAGATGAGTGAGAAACGAGAGCAACGAAAGAAGAAAGAGACAACGATGAAACCACAAACGATATCGACGAAGAATAAAACGGACGATGATGGTATCGTTAAGAAGACGTTGATCTTTACCACGACGACGACGACGACAAAAGCCAAAAGTACCTTCGCCGACGCGGAAGAAGAAGAAGAAGAAGAGGAGGAAAAGGAGGAGATTTTGCATCAGACTTTTGGTGTTGAAACCACCAAGAAGAGAGAAGAAAGAAAAGAGGGAGAAAGGACGACGACGACGAGGCAACGAAGACGACGCAAACGACTCTCCTCCGAGGAAGAATTTACGACTAAGATGACGCCAGAGATAACGACGCCGCAGCAACGAATACAACGTCCGGCTTTGACCACCGGCGCCGTCTCTCGACCGGCGAACAATCAGCTCTTATATCGCGCAAAGTTCGACTGGTCGCACTATCCTCTCAACGCCTTGGACGAGCATTTTTTACGGACAAAATTACATCGGGAAACAGTCGAATGCGCGTCGGTGTCGTCGGCGTTTTTACAAATCATGTCGGCGATACAAACGGCGGAGAAGAATCGCAAGGACGGCAGGAGAAGAAACGCTTTGAAGTTGTTATCGAAGAATACGAGAAAGACGAAAGTGGTCGCGCTCTCTTCTTCTTCGTGCTCATCTGGTGGCGACGGTAGCGTTCAAAAGAGTAATATCAAAAAGAAGAAAGGTGGAAGTAACAAGGGAGAAGCGGCAGGAGGAAGAGCTGAGCTGACGACGCATCGAGTGCTGCCCGAAGATTTGAAAAAACACGACGGTTTATACGAGAGCGAAGACGGCGTAGAATACGGCACGAATTTGGATCGAAACAGGTACGGAACAGATACTGATTATTTGCACACGTGCATAAAATACAACGTGGCGTCTCTCAATTTATGCGAGAAATTAGTAAACATAGAGATAGTAGATTCCAAGGGAAGTATCACCGCCTCCGCGGCCGCCACTTCAGACGCGAGCGGAGGGAGTAGTAGAAGAAAGAAATTCACGACATCAGCGCCGGCTTCTTCACCACCGTCGAAGTGCGTTCGCATCGTTCGCGAGGGTGAGTGCGAGTGTCGATGCGAGGAGATTAATAAGGAAATCCAGTCGATGATGGAAAGGAAAGAAATTTTTGATTCGACTAAGGAACTCGTTTGGCCTCAGGTTGGAAAAAAACACGGCAACTTAGGAAATAGGAATCGCACGAAGAACAAGAGTAACAACGATAACAACAATGACAACAACGCGACAGGCGCCACGTCAGTACAAACGACTACGACCAATACGACTACTACGACTACTACAACAAACGTAATGACTACTAGTGCGATGGCGGCGATAGCAACGCCAAGAATGCGCGCATCGAGCGAGGATCAGAATGAGAAACGCGGTGAGAGTGGTAAAACCAATAATGACAAATTAGGCGTTCTCCTGGACGCGCTTACGCAAGTTGGAGGAATACAGATTACTCCAAACGGGACGCCTTCACGACCGACGAGGGAACGTAAGATAACGAAAATGGATGATGTGATCTTTGCCGAATACGAAAGCCAACGCGCGGCCTCACCGGTGGCAATCCAACCGGCGAAAGACAAGGCGTTCGGTGGAACTCTACCTCTGGCCATTGAGCAAGCGTTCGCATCAACGCCTCCACGACATAAAACGGCAACAGAAATAGCGTCAAGAGAGGTAGAGGCAGGAGTAGCGACGACAAATAATATCGAGAACGTACAAAATACAGAGGCGATTCGGGAAGCTATCATCGCCGCAACGAAAGAATCGATCGATATGATATCGGAAGAAAATCTTCGCGACGAGTTGCGCAACGCCGTCGTTTGCGCGTACGAACGTCACATACACGCGACCGTTGCAGAAAACAACAGAAGATACGCGGAAATTAACGTCAATTTACTTAGCAAAGAAATCTTGTCCTTGCGAGAAGAGTTGAGATCGATGGCGATGACCAACGCTTCGTTGAGATTGAAGCGCGCCGCAGACGAAACCGCTAAAGCAGGGGTAAAGACAAAGATGCGAAAACAGAAAGAGAGCGCCACAAACGCTTCTTCTCTGAAAGTCGAACAACAAGGTGAATCCAGCGAAGAAGAAGTCACGACGCCGAGAAAAGGCGACGACGCAAACAACAATAACGTTCTCGTCGCGCGTTCTTCCTTACAAGACGACATCGCTCAAGTCAAACGTCGATTGGAACGAGCGCTTGAAAACGACGCCGAGCCGGTCGCGACGAAAGCGTTGTTCTTTCAAGAAGTGCAGGACCATTTGACGACTTTGTTGCGGTTAGTCCACTGCGAGGTCCTTCTCAACGCCTCCTCGGAAGGAAGAGAGTGACGAGTGAATAACTTTTCGTGAAATTTTCACGAGGTTCTCCCTCGGATTCTAGTATAAGAAAATAATTAATCGTTCTGATCCTCACTTTATAGTACGTTGTGATCGACAGCTCTCTACCGGCGCAGATAAATACAAACGAATAAACAAACCGCCACTTTAATAAGAAAATGCTCAAAACTAACGCTACAAAAATCGCACTCGATCGCAAAAGTCGTTCCTTTCGCGTCGTCTTTGCCGCTCTGTCTGTGTTCTTCTTTATCTTTTCGGCGGAGGGAGCTTTGGACGAAGAAAACAACATGGGGCGTTCTTTACTTCAGGATCATTCCTCCGCGCACGCGGTATGGCACGGACATTCCATGGACGAGAGAGGGGAATTCTGGGATCGCGTGGGCGGGCATTTCGATCGCAATCGCCGCGAAGAAGAGGAAGATGGCCCGTTGCGGTGAGCGCGTTTCTCTCTTTTTTTTTTCTCTTGTTTACCCTCGTGTATTTTAAACACTCACATCCCTCTCTCTCTTCCTCTCTCTCTTTGTCCATTTTATACACCACTCGCAGATGCTTACTGAACAAGTGTGGCGACCAAACGCGCGATTGCATTCACTCGAAAGCGTGCAGAGACTTCATGAGGTGCACAATCAACTGCGGCCGCGAAGGCCGCCGAACTGAGAGAAAAGATATCGATGGATTATCTTTTAATCCGACAAAGTGCGCGTTCGCGTGTGTCCAAGAACAAAGCGAATCGGATGCTGTGAAGAAGTTTTCTTTGTGTACGATTACGAGCGGGTGCTCTTTACCGCTTCAATAAGAAAGAAGTTGCGTTTGAATTACTACTACTACCTAACATTACTACTACAATTATTGCAATTTCATCTATACGAGCGCATCCGGCGCGTCGCCTTTGAACAAATCTTTCATGTGTACGTTTGTCAATTTCATTCTCTCAAAGTTCGGTGCTCGCTTCTTCTTTTTCATCAATTTCTTCTCCGCCTCGAGTTCTTCTCGCGAGACCTTTCGAAACGACCGTTTCGCCGCCGGTTCCATGTTCGCTTTTCGCAACTCCTTATCAAATTCAGCCTCCTCCTCCGGAATCTTCACCTCGGCGTACATCTTCACAAACTCCTCGTCGATCAACTCTTTGTTGACGTTCTCCTCCTCCTCCTCTTCTCCCTCCTTATTATTCGCACCGTCTTCATCCACGACGCTCACCCTCGGATACGTCACCCACTTCCTCGTCTCTGAATTTTGCACTCGCCACACCTTTCCGCTTTCCTCCAACTTCATCACGTCAACCAACACGCCGTCGTAACTATCGCCTAAATCTTCCTCCAACACCCCATCCGCGTGCTTCACAATCAACCCTAAAAGCTCGTTCTTATTCTGTATGTCGAATTTCGGCTTATACTTCAGTGTATCTCTCTTCTCGTCGTACAAAATCTTCTCGTTCGCTTTCAAAGTCAAAAACAACTCCGACTGCTTATCGAGGTGCGTGTCAAAACCGAGCAAAGCTTTCAACTCGCTGTTCGTCATTTGCTCTCTCGTTCTTTTCAGGCAATCAATGGTCGCTTTTTGTCGCGCGAGCAAAGACGTCGGAACGTGTAGTACTTGTTGCGGTTGATTCCCGCCCGCCTGCGCCTGTAACGCCGCCTCCCTATCTTTCAACAACTTTGCGTTTGCTTTCTTCAATTTCTCCTCCTGTCGTTGCCTCTCCTGCTCCGCTTGTCTCCGTATCCGATCTTGTTGCGCTTCCGATCGCGCGTCCAACGCAGCTCGATCGCGGGCGACGTCAATCATGATCTTCGCCGCCGCTTTCTCGCCTTTGCGGTACTTCTTCAGAGTTTCCTCCAGGGTGGATTTGCCTCCCGATTTCGAAGATTTTTTCTTCCCCGACATGATGATTTGATGATGATGATGATGATGATGATGCGTCTCGCTCACAATCTCTCTCTCTTTCAAACAAACAAACAAACAAACAAACAAAGTTGAATATACTACACTATCGTGCGCGCGAGGAGCACAAAAGCAGAGGAGAGAAAGAACAAAAAGTGTATAATAATAATACGATTTGCCGATTTTTTGTTGTCACGGGAGAAAGAAAAGTGAGGTTCTGCCCCTCCTTTCGTCCAAGACTTTTTACTGCTTTTTTCCAAAACGGTACTAGTGATCTTGCGCGTATCGTCGTCGTTTGAGCAGCGCGAAAGAAAGATGCCGCGTTAATAATCGATCGTTAGTATTTAGATTGTTGTTATTCATCAGTTATTAGTGTGTGTGTTTAAAAACTACGTGTTACAAAAATTTCCTCCTTCTCGTCTCTTCTCACTCTCTTTATTATTATATTTAGTATTCCTTCTTCTTTTTTTTTAAGCGACGGTGTACTCTTCTACGGTTAATTTAGTCTCCCCGCCGTATTTAACCGGCGTATCGTCGGTCGTTCGACTGACGCCGACGATTTTCACGTCGCACAAGGTTGATCGGGCGGAAAAGTTGACTTGGACTGGGAAGAAGAGTTCGCCGTCGCACGCCGGCGTGACGAATTCCATGCTTCCGTTTCGATTCGAATCGTCGATTAAATCAATGGTCCATACCAGTTCGTTTCGTCTAGAGTCAACCGTGAAGTCGCCATCGCAGCTGTTAACGGTTGGTGGTTCCCGGGAGGAAGGCAAAGGGATGACGATGGAGACGTTTTCGTACTCCATGCCGTCCGAGGCTTCGTATTCGATAGAGACGAAGGATTCGCCGCCGGACACAGACGGCCAGCAGTTGATAACAATCGGCACTTTGCTCTCGTCTTTGGTTTGGAAACGCCATTTCAAAATACCAAGCGGGCTACCACACGGAAACGGTCGGTTTGGATCTTTCAATCCCAAAATACCTTCGTTAGCGTGTAATTGCTTGTCAATGTTTGGATGCGTTTTGAATTGGTACCCTTCGTTCGCGCCGGTATCAATCGCAACCTTTACAAACGCGTCGTCTTCGTTTTGGATTTCCATCATCATCGTACCTTGTACTTCCATGCTTTCTAAACCACCATCTTTGGATAAGTGAACGTTTAACTTCTCCTCGACGATGATGCTGACGGATTCTTGCGGGACTTGCGGGACTTGCGCGCTCGCCTCGTTCCCTTTGGTGTATTCCGTCTCCACGGATTCGCCTTCCTGTCGCAAAGCGTCCATGAACCGGTTCGTTTTTTGCTTCGACCCCAAAACCATCCCTTTCTTCGGCCCAGCTTTTGCGGCGAGGCCTTTGGGACCTCTCGGTTCGCCGTAGCCGTCCGAGGCGGCTTTCGAGCTGCCTCCGTACCCGCCGATGTTGTCCATATCGTCGCCAAAACCACCACCTCCGCTGCCAGATCGGCCTCCCGATGACGCGAACGGATCGGAATCTCTCTCTTGAAACCCAGAGATGCCACCACCACCAAATCCGCCGCTTCCTCCTCCGCCTCTTTCCATCTTCTTCTCCACTTTAATCTTATCAATCTCCATCGCCTTCCTTTTCATCACGTCCTTCGTATCGTTAATCTTCGATTGAATGATCATCTTGTGTAACTTCTCCTCGTGCGATTCCATCTCCATAAATGTTCTAATTTGACTCATGGTCACGTTTTCTTTATGTCCGGCTGAGATGACTTCATCGAATGCGAATATCAACTCAAACGCCGCTTTGCTCACGCCTTCTTCGTCCACTTGTTGATAGCAGTACTCCGGCAACGTCTTCGCCAGCATTCTCAAAACGTCCAAATCCTCCAAAATATTCGACGCTTTATTCGTGACTAACAGTAAATACATGGTTCCATTTTCCAACGGTTGATACACGTATCGCACGTTTTCTGTTTCCACGTACGTGTGTTGTTTCCCTTGATTGGCGGTGCCTCCGACCAACTTTGGAAACGCGGCTAATAAACCTTCGATGCGTATTCGAGTCATCGGGACAAACTGGCGAGAGACCAAGGCTTTGCCCGATTTCGTCACCACCGAGGCGGCGAGGACAACCTGTTTGTTGTTTTAAGAAAAAGATTAAGAGAGAGAGAGAGGAAATGAGGATGACTTCTGAGTGAGTTGGTTCTTCGATTGGGTTGCGCGAATGAGATCGCCTTCTTAGCTCATCTCTTTCTTTTCTTTTCAACGAAGATGAAAACCACCACCCCCATATATATTCTTTTTCTCTTTTCCGAGACCGCGAAAAGACGACGACACCCGACGTTCTTCCAAACGCAACATCAAAGAACAGAGAGATGATCATCATCCGGAGATAACAACAACAGAAGAAGAGAGAAAGAGAGAGAGAAAGAACGGACGAGAGAAAGAATTTGACGAGAGAGAATGCGACGAGAGAAGGAAAAAAAAAGAAACGAATTTTAAGCGCGAAAACGCATCGAATCGCCGTTGACACGCCTCCTCGTTCACTCGAACGGTATTCACATCGCGTACCATTTTTCTTCTCTAGTATTTCTTCCCGCGACTCTTTTCTGCGCAGGCGTGAAAAATTTTCGCGTCGCGCGTCGTAGAGTAGTGTGTGAGTACTCCGCGTTGTTGTGCGTTCGTTCACCCGCCTCTTCGCCTAAATCTCTCTAATTCTTCTCTCTTCTGTGCTCTACAATAATAAATGACTCTCTTGCTCTTTCCTCTCCTTCTTCTTTGCGAAAATTTTCAAAAAACCCTAAATACCAACCGTGATACAAAAATTTCAACAAACTCTGGAGCTGCCACGACGCAAAAAAAAAAAAAAGAAGAAGACGAAAAAGCAGAGAGACACAAATTTCCTTCAAAAATCACACATACCACAAATCACAACAATCTTCTCTCCATCTTCCTCCTTTTATTTGTTTGTTCTGCGCGTTATAATCATCATCATCATCATCATCATGCGCGCGACTTTGATTATTGGAGCAAAATCAGCCGGTGGTACGACTACGACTGCTGCTCGTGGAGGAGGAGGAGGAAAAAGAGGAGGAAAAAGAGGCGCTTCTCGAACACCTTTCGTCCTCGCTCTTCGAGAAGAAAAGACGACGACGACGACGACGACGACGATTTTGAGGAACGAGTGCTTTGAGAGAGGAAGAAGAAGGAGAAAAGCAACAAACGACGACGCGTTCGATCATCGATTCCGAACGCGCGCGTTGTTCGAGAAGACGCCCGCCGTGGACGGTCTCGGCGGCGCGGAGGAGGAGGAGGAGGAGGAGAAGAAGACGAAGAAGGAAGAAGAGAACGCGCCAACAAAAAGAGAGGAGGAAGAGGAGGAAGAGAAAGAGAAGAAGAGAAGAGCGAGGACGGGGAACGGAACGTCGTCGTCGTCCTCCTCTTCCTCCTCTGGCAAAAGTCTGGGTACGAGTAACGGGATAAGTTTCTCGTCGATTTCCTCCCCAGCTTCAGCGTTCGTCAGCTCGGTCTTATCCAGCACCGCCGCGGCGGCGAAAAAGAAAGAAACGAAGAAAACGAAAACCGATTGGGAAACGTCCTCGTCGTCTTCTTCGTCCTCGTTCTCGCGGAGGAGAAGGGAGGACGAGGACGAGATTGGTCCCCTGCTGATTGGTTGGGGAGACGCGGTCGAAGTGACCATCGATGACGGTGACGACGAGGTGGGCGAAGAAGAGGATGAAAATGTACAAGACTACGAAAACGAAGCGCGAGGAGCCGCAGAGGGAGATGCGAATGGTGAAAAGGACGGCGTCGTTACGGTTGCAAAAGACGGTAGCAGCAGCAGCAGCAGCAGCGGCGAGAAAATTTTATCTTCATCTTCTTTATCTTCATCGTCGGTGTTATCAACGCAGCAGCAGCAGCAACAACAGACGACGACGACAACGACAGGGAAAACGAAAGCGACGAGTAGCAGCGCCAGAGCGGGTAGTAAGAGTAAAAAATCTAGCAGCAGGAAGGACGGATCTTCATCGTCGTTGAAAAGAGAAGAGATCAAATCTTTGAGCGCGTATCCGTACCAAAATGTAGCCGAGCAAAGTGTGGAAGCGAGAAGAGAGCAGCTGTTGAACGCCATAGATTGGGGCGTCGTTGAAAACGGAGAGGAAGCGTTGAGAATTTTCGACGAACAAGTGGCCAAATCGCAGTCGCAAGAAAAATCAAGTATTGAAATGTTTTTCGACGAAACGCCAAACGCTCGGATATTCTTGAAATTCGTCGTATTCCCAGCCGTGTTTTCGCAAACGATGAATTACTCGTTCATAGAACCGTATTTTGACGCCGAGTTTGATTCGATGGGTGAAAACGTCGCAGCGGAGATGCTCCCGATGCACTTGCGCCAGGACATTTTACAAAATGTCGAACGGAACGAACAAATGCGAGAGTACGAGATCCAAATGGGTCGTGCTCCGCAACTCACCGACAAACAAAAGATACAAGCGCGAATTAAAGATGCCAAGGCGATAGAAGAAAAAACAATAAAAGAAAGGAAGAAAGAGTTGTCGAATAGGTGGACGGATGTGGCCTTTATCTCCGCTTTCTTCATGTCTTTCTTCGGCAGAAGGTCAGCGGCGAAAGATTGGATCGACCAAACAAAGAACTGGTTTTTTGATTTAGGACCTGCCAATCAAGCGTTCATCTTACTTCTATCTAGCGATGTTTTAGTCGGATATCACAGTGCGGATGGGTGGAATACGGTTTTAGAATCTCTGGGCGAAAAGTACGGCATCGCGGATAACCACGCGGCGATTTCGATATTTACCGCGTTAGTTCCCGTCGGTATGGACGTCCTGTTCAAATTTTGGGTGTTTAAGTATTTGCGAAAGTTGGCGCCGTCGACACAAATTATCTTGGACGATATCGATCGACATTAGAAAGAGAAAATGAAAGAATGAGCGAGTTTTAAATAAGTACGTTGTTGTGCGTAATATTATTTGTGTTGTTGTAAAAGAATGCGTGTTATTACCTTTGATATTAAAATAGGTATAAGTGCCATGGTACACGCACTCGTATTATCATAAATGAGTAATTCAATCATATTACCATAGTAAGTACGCATGTACATACCTACTATCATATTGTCATATATTTTAAATCATACCAGTATTATATTCGCTTAATGGTCATTATTATTATAGCTTTTGATGTATTATAGCTTTTGATGTGTTGTATTATTTTCCATGCTGTTTTGTTTTCGAACAATCAGTTTACATTTGATTGGATCAAACGTATTTGCTCAATAATCTTCTGTTTGTACACCCCAACATCCAGGGGTTTACTTCTCTCATAGTTTGGGATTGGAACCTTGACGGTGCTTGCGAGATACTGATGCGTATCGAGATAATCTTTCTGAATTTGGTGAGCGTCGCGCAACCCGTCGAACAGTGGATGATAAAGCGCCTCGGTAACGCTTATCCGAGTCTTCGGATTAAATTCGAGCATTTTTTCGAGTAAATCGATGGTAAGCGGATCAACTTGCGGAAACATCGCCGCGAATGGTATTTTCTGAATCGGCGCGCCGTCGTTCAAAGACTTGATAAATTTCCGAGCCTTCAGAGACTCTACCTCGGCCATATCGTTTTCGCACGGCGTGCCGAGCGTATTCACAATCAAGATCAGTTGCTTGATGTAATCGGAACCCGGAAAGAGCGGTTGTCTCTTTAACATCTCTCCGAGAATACATCCAACGGACCAAACATCAATTTTCTCCGTGTACGTCGAGTTTGAAACGAGTAGCTCTGGCGCTCGATACCATCTCGTGACTACGTATTCCGTCATTCCTCCGTCGGGGCGTTCCTGGCCAGCTCCTCGCGATTTTGCTTCTTCTTCGTCTTCGGCAAATTTTCTGACGTCTTCCGCGAGATTGTCGATTGGCATAAACGAGGAACATGAAGACGTACGCTGCACCAAGTATTTCGCGGCATCCATTCGTTCATACGACGATGACGGCGTCATCACCGTATCATCATCAATCTCTTCATCGTTATCAACAATTTTCGCCAGTCGCGATAATCCAAAGTCGCAAATTTTCAAATCGCAGTTTGCGTTGACCAATAAATTCGACGGTTTCAAATCTCGGTGTAAAATACCGCAATCGTGAATATGTTTCAAACCTAAAAGAGTTTGATACAAGAAATAGATCACGTGATCGCGTAAAAGCGTCTGATTGGACTTGATGATTTGATTCAAATCCGTATCCATGAGCTCCATGATCAAGTAGACGTCCGCAAAGTCTTCCTCCTTTTCTTCTTCTTCTTCTTCTTCTTCTTCTGTTCGGTAGCCATCACTTCCTCCAAAAGACTTCCTCCTCCTCCTTCTCGTATCTCTCGGCAACGGCATATTCTGAAGCAGCGCATCCAAACCAACCAACCCGACGACGTTCCTATGATTCGTCCTCCTCATAAACTCAATCTCCAAAAACACTCTCCTCGCCTCGTACCTCGTCTGAAAAATATCCGACAACTTTTTTATCGCCACTCGTTTTCCTTTGTTGTTGTTGTTGTTGTTGTTGTCGTCATTATTCTCCTGCTGCTGCTGCGGCTGCTGTTGTTGAAGAAAAAGGTCTACCGCTTCGCACACGCACCCGTACGCGCCTATCCCTATGCTCTTCTTCGGCAAGTATCGCTCGTTGATGTAAAAATCCGCGTGCGGTAACGACCATCGTATTATATTATACCCCGAAGTAGAAGGAGACGACGGGCCATCCTCCAGTGCATTTTTCGTTTGTGTGTGCGTGTACTCAAACTCGGGTATAATGGTGTTCAACGCGTCGGCGGTGTTTTTGGTGTTGTTTTTGGTGGTGGTGGTCAATTTTTTCGTCGTCGTCGTCGTCGTCGTCGTGGCTCGTGTTTTTTTTTTGTTTTTGGGGGTCGTCTTTTGGTCGCTTTTTTGGGGGACACGTGGCGAAACCGTTGCGTAGGAGAATATTTTCTCCTCCTCCTCCTTCTCATCAACAAAGTCTCCCCAAGAAGGTTCTTGTTTTTGTTGTTCGGTGACGAGTGTCGTCGTCGTCGTCGTCGTTGTGTTTCTCGTTTTCATCCTCTCTCTTTCTGTCTTTCTCTTTCTGTCTGTCTCTCACTCTCTCTCTGTCTCGTTCGTGCGATGACTTAAATTGTGCGACGGTTGGTTTCCCCGCACACAATTGTGTACAAAAGTCGCAATAAATTAAAATTCTAAAAAAACAGGCGGCTCTGGTTATATCAGCGGAGAAGAGCCAAACACTCCTAGGTATAATTGAATCTTTCAATGATACTCGTATGGTTACGTTTTTTATGTTTGGGATGAAATCAAACGCGTTGCGTTGCGTCCTTTGCGAAGCCACTTTTTTTGAAGGGCTGACGGCAACGGGAAAGGTCTGAGCAACGAAAACGTGGCAACAAAAAATGTGAGCAACGAAAACGTGGCAACAAAAAAATGTGAGCAACGAAAACGTGGCAACAAAAAATGTGGGAAAAAGTGAAAAAGAGCCATCATGAAGGCAAATTTTGAAAGGAAATAAATTTTGAGCAAATACGAGAGAGTTTAATAAGAGAGACGTTCAATACGTACGAGTACAAGAAAACTCTACGGAAACTTGGGCAAAACGTCCAAAGCGATTTCCTTTAAACTTTTCGGTCGAGTCGAACTGGACCAAACGCACTCGACCGCGTCGTTCGGCCTTCGTCGAAAAACTCTCCAATCGTCCGGGTAACATCTGAACAAAACCGCCGGGTTAGTGCCTTTGAAGTTGTGGATGAAATATATTCCTTCGAACGATTGCGAAAACTCTCGCAACGGTTCCATTTCGTTTTTATTCCAAAACCACGGGTAATAGTTTGAACGTGTTCGATCGAGTTCGCCATTGACGACGACGAGAGATTTTCTCTTTGTTTTTATTTTGCTCGCCGGCGCATCTGATTCGTTTTCTTCTCGAATGTTTTCGTACAATAAACGCGTTTGCGTCAATTCCGCTATGTTTCCCGAAGGGTACGCGCACACGAACATGTTGCCTTCGTTGATATCTACTCTATCGTTTACCGTGGCGCTTTTACCGAAAATTTTGTCCAAACCAGACACCGAAAACGCATTCGGGTCGTCCAGATAATTCAATTCCCCTCTCCAATCCTCAAAGAGAGGGTCTGTTTGGAAAACCTCCGGCGGCGCGACGCCGTCCGGTGCGCACATTCCAGTCTGTCCTCTTTTCGCCAACTTCAATTCCGTCGGGTCTGGAAACAAGACGGTAATTTTTTCTTCTTCTTTCATCCCGCGCAAAATCTTTCGCAACACCGTCGCCGTGAGCGTACACTCTACGTTACCTTCCAAGTCGCCGGGCGCTAAATCAAGTCCTCCCGGAGGGAACTGGATTTCTCCTAAATCCACGCCATCTTCTCTCGCTTTTTGTAGCGCTTGTCTTGCCTGTTGGACCATCACGTCGTAATCCGCCGGGAACGGATACTGTCTCCCTCCATTCGTGTTCTTCGAAATCGTCGTTCTCCCGCTTCCTAAAGCGCGCGAGGGTGGCAGAACCACCTCCACCTTCTTTCCTCCAAATCTTCCAAAGAGCGGTGGTTGTTTTTTTTTGGACGACGACGACGACGACGCGAGCGACGACGACTCGAGAGAAAGCAGCCTCCCGTTCACACGGCGCGAAAGATGATGCGTTTGTGCGTTCATCTCTCGCTCGTATTTAATATTCGTCTCGCATTCGTGCGCGTTAAATATCTCTTCTCTTTTTTGTTGTCGCGTTACGTAGTTGTTGTTTCTTTCGGACCAAAATTTTAGTCTCCTTCGCTTTCGCTTTTTTTCGTCAAAAACAGTGCGAGTGGAAAACTCCTCAAATACGAGTTTTTTTCTCTTTCCGTAACGTCATTCTTCTTAAAGTAGTTGCTTACTTCTTGTGTTTAATAATAAATGGGGGTGTCGTTGCTTTTTACGCGCGACGAAAACGCACAAACGCACCGTCTTTTTTGAGACGAGAGAGAGAGAGAGAGCGTTTTGTTCTTCTTCTCTGTCGTTCGTTTTGTGATTTCTGATTTACAACAACACGCGGGTGGTGGATAATATTGGAAATCTGACTGTGTAATCCAAAAAAAAAAGAGATGAAGGCGTTGAAGGCGTTGCAGGAGCATCGAGCGCGACGAGGCAGCGACGAGGAAGAGGAAGAAACAGAAGGAACGATTTGGAAACCTGAAAACGGAAAAGGGCAGCAAAAAGTTTGGTCGTTGCGAGACAGCGGGGACGATTTTGCCATGTTTTCGTTCAAAATCGGTACGTCGGATGGTCCAAAAACAGGAAGGAGGTGCTTTTCTTTCGAGGCAGGCAGGAGGCAATCTCGCGATCTTTTTTCTGAGATTTTTGCGGCTCTCGCTCGCTTTTTTTCAAACAAAAAATCTCTCTCTCTCTCGTGCTTATAAAGAACAACCAGAGTAAACCAACGAACGAACGAACTAAACATTTTTTTTCCTCTCTTTCTCTTCTCTTCCAACCAACGAATTAAAAACAGTGCCGTGTTCGAAAACTTGCGCGCACGATTGGACGGTGTGCCCGTACGCGCATTGCGGGGAGATAGCCAGAAGGCGAGATTTGAAGATGTTTTCGTACTCGGCGATCCCGTGCGCGGATTATCAAAAAGTACCCACGAGCCGCGCGAAAGGGAAAGGGAGCCACGAGTATTCTTGCCCGAGGGGGGCAAACTGTCCGTACGCGCACGGCATTTTCGAGAGCTGGTTACATCCGAGTCGGTATCGCACGCAGTTGTGTAAAGATGGATTGGGGTGCACGAGAAAAGCTTGTTTTTTTGCGCACAAGGCGAAGGAGTTAAGAAGCGTCGCGAGCGATAATATTAACGCCGATAGTAATAACAATTATAATAGCAACATGTCCACGGCGAACAAGTTCGCAACGATGACGACGACGATGACAACGGCGACGATGCAACAACAACAACAACAACAACAACAACAACAACAACAGCAAAATCGACCGGAATCGCCCATGGCCGTCGCGATGTGGAATCAACAACTCGCTCAACTTCAACAACAACAACAACGCAGTCCAGAACAACGATTGCAACAGAGTCGATCGGACTCGTGGGAATCCGTACATGCAAATTCGAAAAACCCATCATCATCACCACAACTCGACTTTCGTCGACGAAGCATCGATTCAGTCAACATGGAACGAAGACAGTATCAGCAAAACCACGAACAGTTTGTATCACAGCAGCAGGTTTCGCAGATGACGGTGAATCAGGAACACGCTGCGCTTTACCTCGCGCAGCGTCGGCGAGAGTTGGAGCAGCAGCAGCTTCTGCTTTTGCAGCAGCTACAGCAGCAGCAGCTGCTGCAATTGCCGGCGCTGATGTCTGTCGCGGAAGCGCAGCAAATTTCTTTCGCGAAGAATGCTGCCATGCTGCAACAGATTCAGCAAATGCAAATGCAACACGTTCAAATTCAGCAACAGCTCGCCTCGGCGCAACAACCACTAGAATCACCGCAAAGAAACGAAGTCGATACTCAAAAGAAAAAGAGTAGCTACGATGACCTCGGGATGATTATAGAAACGCCGGACGACGAAAGACAACAACAACAGTATTAAAGCGAATAACGAGAAGACAAAGACAAGTTTTGGAGAGGAGGATCTTCTTCACTTGCCGTGTATATTTTTTAAAGAGAACAACCGGCGAGAGCGCCCGCGAACGAGAGCCGCCTTTTGCGTATTATTATAAAATTCATATGTATATATATATATATTCACAAAGACAAACAAAACGCGCGTTGCGCTTAACAAAACATCATCTCTTCATCGTCGTCGCGTTTGCAGCGGAAGCGATGATGGATGATGATGCCGTCCGCGGTAAAATTTTTTGTACGTACTCTTTACGCGGTATGCCGTCATGTAAAACGAAAAGAGTGAAAAAATTCAAAAAATCAAATCCAACATTTTATCCAAGAAAGGGTCCGTCCTCAAATCAGCACTCTCAACGCGGGGTTGAATACCACCATCAACTACACGCTCAAAAGCTGTGCCGTGCATGCGAGGATAAAAATGACTCCTCTCTCGGCGTCGTCTTTGTGCAGTCTCGCTCCTTCTGAACAGACTCTTCTCCGATCGTCGTTCACGAAAACGCCGACGATGATTTTGGGGACGAGAACAACATCTTCATCCAGTCAGCAGAGCAACCGGAGAAGGTCTTCGTCTTTCTTTCTTCCTAAAGCAGCACACGCACGCGCTTCGTCTTCTTCATCGTCATCCAAATCGGAACAACCAAAAGCATCGTCGTCGTCATCGAGGAAGAAAACAAAGAAAGCATCTCTTCCTTCTTTGCAAGCGAAGAGAGAAAAGAAGTCTAAAACTCTCACTTCTTCTTCTTCTTCTCTGCCACGAGCGGTGGCGCTGTCGAGTAGGAGCGGTGGTGGTGGTAGGAGTAATAGTACTGAAGACGAGAGTAGCGGCGACGATGTGTGGTCGTCCGGCGTCGCGTTGGAGGCGGGGGACGACGCTCTACAGTTCGGAGAGCTTTTGGACGCGACGGAACCGATGGTGCGGCAGAACGATAATAATATTATTATTAATAATAATAATAATGGTAACAGTGCGGTAGCGGCAGCGACGTTAGGGCAGGCTTTGCTCGATTCATCTTTTCCTGCGGCGGTTGATGATGATGACAGGGAGGAGAAGGAGGAGGAGGAGAAGGAGGACAACGACGACGACGACGACGATTTTTATATCAACTTAGACCCAACGGAACACTTGTTGTCGTCCATCAACGAAATCACGCGCATACAAAAAGCGAACGAAAAGCTGCGATTGGAAAACGAGCGCATATTGACGCGAGCGAAAATCGCCGAACAGAGACGAGGCGAAGAGAGGTTGGAATCGAGCGAACACAGAGAAGAATTGAAACGACAGGTGGAAATGTTAACCGAGGATTTACGAAGAGAAAAAGAAATACGAGAAGAGGAGTTGTTCAAGGTCGAGCAAGAGAAGAAAGAGATGAACGACTTGCTGGAAAGAGAGAAGAGCGCGTTCGAGGAAAGAGACGAGACGAGACGAGACGAGATTGAGAGTTTAAAGGAACGAGAGGAAGAAACGATGGCGACGTTGAAAAACGCGTTGAGGGAGGCGGAGGATGTGGCCGAGAAACGAAGCGATGAGCTTTCCAAGAGCGAGAACACTGTGTTGGAAACAAAACAACTCTTAGAAACGGAACAAACAAAATCGAAAGAGTTGCAAAACGCTTTGAACGCTTTGAAAGTTGAATCGCAAGAGTTGAAGGAAGAAACGATCAAAGACGAGCAGTTGTTGAACGAGAAAATCAAAGAAAATATGGAAACCGTGGAAAACATCAAGTGGGAAATGGAGACGAAAATCAGCGCATTGGAACTCGATAAAGAAGAGTTGCTGAAAACGCAAGCGAGCGATGTCGCCAAGTGGAAGAAAGAACTCGAAGAGAGAGAATCGGCGATACTGAAATTGACATTGGAACGGGACGAAGTCGCTGAATCGTTGAGAAGAGAGAAAACCGAACTCGAAAACGATTTGAAAGATGCGAACGCCGCCATCGCGGCATTGACTGAGCGCGTGAACAGCGAAGATTCCGCGACACTTTTACTCGAAGAAGCGACAGTTCGAGCGGAAACGTTGGAGCAAGCGATGGAACATCTCGAAGAAGCTTTGCAGGAAGACTTGATTGAAAGCGAGATGCAAACGATTCGCGCGAAACAAATGCTCTCGCTCGCGGAGGATAAAAGCGATAGTTTAGAAAAGAGAGTGCAAATGCTTTTAGATGAACTGAACGAGAACGCATCAGCGGCAGAAACGAGCAACGCTTCTCCTGCGAACGCGGACGCTCTCTCGAGAATTAAAGAACTCGAAGACGAACTCGAAGAAGCCGGAGACATGACGGAAATTCGAAACGCCATCGTGGAAGAGTGCTCGTTGATGCGAGAAGAGGTTGAAATCATGGAAGATCGCTTGGAAAAGATGCGCATCGAACGCGACACCGCGGTGTTAAAACTCTCCAAGTACGCCAAAGAGGAAAAAAGCGACGACGTCGACGTCGACGAGGAAGAATCGAAAGACTGTTATTAAAGAAGAAGAAAGTCTTGGAAAAAAAAAACGCGCGCATGCAGAGTAGAAGCAATATTTATTTGTTGTTGTGTGTATACACATATCATCTATTCTTTTTACAACTCTACTCATACGCACACACAAAACGTTTACGTGTTTCGTTTATCGTCCTTGAGATACCACGGTACTACCTAAATGGTATTATTGTTGTTATTATTCTTATTTATTCTTATTCTGTTCCTCTTCGTATATTTGTTTTTCGTCTGCGTCAAAGGCAACCTCTTCTTCTTCTTCTTCTTTTGGATAAGAAGAGACCCGAGAGCGTAACGTGTTTGTTTTTATCGTCGACTCGGCAGTGTGTATAATATTTCCGCCGAGCGATTCACTCTTCTCGTACTATTCGCTCTTCTCGTTTTTCGCGTTGTTGTTGTTTGACGTCGTCGTAATAAAGCTTTAGTATTACTTTCTCTCTACAACTTACTCCTCAGCGCTTCCTCCACCTCTCGCATCGCCGGTCGTCCGTTTTTCCCGAAAAATCCTTGCTGCCTTCCGCTGTAAATCATTCCTAACTGTTCCTCCTCGATGGTCACCGTGATTGGATACTTATCCACTCTGTTCGGAACGACGTTCGCGTTTTTCACCACGGCCAAGATGGCAGCTTTCGCCGCTTCAAACTCTTGGCCGCCGCCGTCTCAGTTTTTACTATACGTTATGGTGAATTTCATCGTGTCGGTGTTGGATTCCGACGACGACGCGGATGATGCGCTCCTGGAGAAAGAACTTCTCCCTCTTCTCGCAAAAGGGTGGTGGTCGTAAACGACGCCGCTCTTCGAGATGGAAGTCTTTTTCGTCGTCGAAAAAGAACTACTTTTATTACAACCTGTGAAAAAGTCACGCGCGCGTCGTATCAACAGCGCACCACTTCCTTGCATCACTTCTTCGTTTACACCACGCGAAGAAGAAAATAATGAAAAGAAATTCTTCTTCTTCTTCTTCTTCTTCTTTTGTTTTCTTCTTCTTCTTCTTCTTTTGTTTTCTTCTTCTTCTTCTTCTTTTGTTTTCTTCTTCTTCTTCGTAGAAACAAAACAAAAATTCAAAAAAAAAGCAAAATTTTTTTTTCGTCTTTTTTCAAAAAAAAAAAAAAAGAAACAACAGCGTTTGCACAAAAAAAAGGAGGGGGGGGAATACCACACACATCTCATCTATTCTCTCATCATCATCTATATGCACGCGTGCATCTGCGGCCTCGCGAACGGTCTCGGCGTCAACGTGGCGACAGAGCTCTCGTTGTTGCTCCTCCCTCAAAACGTGTTAAACAACGAAAAGTCTTCCTCTTCTTCTTCTGGAGATGATGGAAACGACGATTCAGACGACAAGTCAAAGTCATCATCATCATCATCATCATCGTCAGCACTGATAAAAGAGGGATGTTTCGTGACGAGAATCACGCTGTGCGACTCCGCGCTGAACAACAACATCGCGGCGAAATCGTCGTTTTCGAAAGAAGAAGAGGAAGAAAAGGAGGATTTGGTGGATACTAATACATTCGTGACGGAAAAAGACGTCGCGCTTTCCGGCGGGGTACTCCTAAAAAGCGATATCGGCGACCGGAAATCCGTCGCGCTCTGTCGACGGTTGCGAGCTCGATTGGTGTTGGCGTCTTCGTCTGAGGGGGAGGAAAAGAAGGAGAGTATCATCGTCGACGTTGCGGAGGATTGTTCTTTCTTCTCTTCTTTGTCTTCTTCTTCTTCTCCTTCGTCGCCGCCGCCAATCGACGTGTTGTTTTTCTGCGACGGCGCCGGGCCGTTATCGGTCGCGTGCAACGCGAACGAGCGACTGCGATCGAGGAAAGGAGGAGAAGAGAGTCGTCTCGATCATCAGCGGCAACAACTGCAACAACGACCCATTTTTGTGTATTGCACCGTAGAGCACCATGGGAGTGATAATAATACTAGTCATAGCGGTAGGAATAGTAGTAGTGGTGGTGGCGGCGGCGAGGTTGGGACGATATTCGTAGACGACGGAAGCGGGTATGACGTTGACGAAGAAGCCGAAAAAAATAGCGGGGATGATAAAGCTACCGCGAGTAAAGCTTTGTACGACGCGTTGCGGCCGCAGTTTACCGCGTTGTTTGCAAATGCGTTGGATGAAGCTGGAGCTGGAAACGTGGACGAAGACGAAAATCGGAGAAGAGAACGGAGAGCGGCGTTGCATTGGGAGTTTCTGAAAAAGACGCCCGAGGCGACGCCGTTGTTGCACGCAGTCAGCGAAAGGTCCGGAGATAAGAATAAAGATAAATTTTTGTCCTCGTCTGCGTCGTCGACGGTCGTGCGACAGCGAGATTCCGGTGATAATAGGAGTATTAGTAGTAGAAGTAACGTGTTCTTGCCGATGACTCTTCTCGTAGCGCACACGGCGACGTTTGCGGTGACTCAAATAGTAAAGAGAAGACGAGAGGCGTACTTGAACATGGTGATGAGTAGCTTGAACGTGAGCGAGAATGAAGAAGATATTGATAAGAAAAAGAAAGAAGAAGACGACGCGCTCGCAAAAACGAGCGTAGTGGGCGCAGAACAGTGGACGCATTTGGACATCTTCGATTGCGTGAAAAACGTCGAGAAGGATTTCGTCTCAGCACCAGAAGGAGAAAAGACAAAGGAGGCTGGATACGAAACAATCACGACGGACGGCATAGACGTGGCGATGGAAGACGATCCAAAAGATGCGATTTTGAAGCACGCAGGTTTTGATGCGGTAGAAAATATCAGAAAGCGGTGTAAAATCGCCATCGTAGGCTCGGGCATCTTAACCGCTGCATTGGCGACGTGTTTCGCCTCCATTGGCGTTTCAGAAATTGCTCTGATAGGAGATGCTTCGGACCCACGAAACATTAATTTACCTAGAGTAGCGCGACACCCACTTTTGAGCGCCTTCGTGGGCGATCCGATGTTCACCCTGAGTGAATGCGAAAACGATGCGAACGCCATGGCATTAAACGAGAGGTTTCCCGGGACGAAATCGTATTTCTTGAGTCGCGGCGAAGACGAGGAGGCCAAAGACAATAATAAATTTGACATCATCGTTCACGTGGAAGGCGATGCGCCGTTTGCAAAAAAGAGCGAAAGTGAAAGCCCGACGACGACGTCAAAAGCAATGATTCCGAAAATTGAAGCCGGTTTTGCCATTCGATGCGGTGTCGTGGGTGATAATCAAGTTGGTATTGTCGAAGTGAATCGAGCAAATTCCAAGTACGCTTGGACGAAGTGTACGGATACTTCGTTATCCTTTTTGGTGTCTTCGACCGTAAGTTTGGAAATCATCCGATGGGCAAAAGGTGGCAGGAACAAAGAACGTTTAGTTTACGTCAACGCGAGAGGTAGAGGCGCAGATGCTTTTAGTTTATAATACTTTCAATACAATTTATTTATTTCCTTTCGGCGAGAACATCTTCATCACTTTCATCTTCTTCTTCTTCTTTTCTAAGGCTTCTTTCGGTGGCGTCGTCGTGTTATTTCCCTCATTGATACCGCGCCTATTCGGTGGCGTCAAACAATGCATGCAAAACTGCTTTCCTGGTTCCGGGAAACCGGTTTGGCACGCGGTGCATTTTTTGAGAGGCTTAATTTTACCCGTCGGAGATTTTCCTAGCCACGGTTCCGCTAAAGTCGTTTCTTTGTTTGTTGACGATGACGACGGGTCCGCCGCTACCGACGCCGAAACGACGTGAGTGTTTTCATCACGATCGTCTACCGATCGGTTTTGATGCTTTTGTTGTTGTTTACCATCGGATTTTCGCGTCGAACGCGGCGGCGAGGGCGACATGTTCACGCTGAAAGACGTCGTCGGCGGAGGCGTGACCATCATCACATCCCCTTTCGTCGAGGAAGAAAGAGAAGGACTGTCCGGAGTAAACTCAATATTCGATAATTTCTGTTGCAACTCCTCCAACTCGCGCAACGCGTTGCTAATTCCTTGCGGCGTCGTCGCGCCGTCAACTTTCGCGACTAATTCTTGAACTTTTTGTTGCATGTCTTTCATTTCAGACGGCAAAACGGCTTTCGTCCTTTTCGTGGCGCTACTTCCAACATTTGGCGGCGTTGGAGGTGTCATTGCTGAGATTGGCGGCGTGAGAAGCGCCTCGTTCGCATCTTTGGCAAACGCTGACAACGGAGAAGGTGAGACGTTCCTTGATCCTACTCTATCATCACTACCGCTCATTTTTTTGTTGTTCCTGCTAGTGCTGTTGTTGTTGTTGTTATTATTATTATTGTTATTATTATTATTATTGCGTCCGAATAATCCACCAAATCTTCTCGTCGTCGGACTGCCGCCGCTGCCAGATGGAGACGCTTTCGATGCCGAGTTGGCAACTTTAGAGCTCTCCGTCTTCAACATTTCTTCATCGATTGTTGACGATAAATCATCGAAAGAGTCTTCCATTCTTGCGTGTCCCCCTCGTTGTTGCCGCTGAACCTTCTCCGCGGATAAACTGACGACTTTTTCGCGAAGAGACTCCTCTCGTCGCTTTGAGGTGGAAATCTCCATCAATAACGACTGGATCTCGTCTTCCTTCTCATCGATCGCTTCGGCGAGATTTGCGACGTATAACGCGTGCTCTGACTCTCTATCTCTGTCGTCCGCGGTAGTATTAGTTGACCCGCCGCCTCCTCTTTCCGCAACCGCTCGCGCGGTTATTACTAGCTCTTCTCGAAGTTCATCAATCACGTTCAAACTTCTCAACAACTCCGCTTTCGTCTCCTCCAACTCCTTTCCCATCGCGTCCAGCTCTTTCTCCTTTCCTTTCTGAATTTTCTCTACATTGATTCTGTTCGCCTCGGAATATTTCTTCAAAGTTTCCTCGAATTCGATTTTCGCCTTTTCAATCCTCGTCTCGTACGTCGCGCACTTCCCTTCCAACTGTTCTTTCGCTTGCGCGAGCGTCTCGATTTTTCTATTTTGAATCATCAACTCTTCGTTGATTTCAAACTTTGACCGTCTCAACAAATCCTCGTTCTCTCTCACCGTCGCCATCTCTCTCTTCACGACTTCGTCTAAAGTATTCTGCACTCTCTTCAACTCCTCTCGTAACTCGTCGTTCTTCTTAAACTCCTCCTCCGCGGTCGCGCTCAACAAGATCAATTCATCTTGCGCCAGCGCCAACTTATCTTGCAACCTCCCCGTCTCCGATAGCGTGTCTCGTTCCACCACCGCTTGTAAAGTTTGCCGCGTGTCGTTCAAATCCTCCTCCAGCGCGTCCGCTCTCAACGTCTCCTCCTCCAGCGTCGCGGACATCATCCCAAGTTCGCACTCTAACGCGAAGTTTTCTTTCTTCAAAGTCGAGAGTATCTCCTCCACGTTAATGGACGGCAGAAGTTGCTCGATCGATGATTTCTTCTCGCCTAACAACCTTTCGACTCGTGGCTTTTGTTGTCTTCCTCTTCTTTTGTTGTTGTCGTCGTTGTTGTCGTTCGTCGTCGTCTGAATCGTCTTCTTCACGTTTTCAAAATCATCGTCTTCTCCTCCTTCTCCTCCTCCTTCTTCTTCAAAGTCGTCCTCAAAATTAAAACGTGCTCTCGCGTTCGAATTCGCGTTTGCCGAGGTGGTGGTGATCTTCTTCGCGATCGCCGCCCCGCCCACGATCGGAAGCATCACCCACATTTTATGTGTTGTTATTATTATTATTCTCAAGGACTGATGATGAATCTCTCTCTCTCTCTCTCTCTCTCTCTTCTGTTCTTTTTCGTGCGTGCGAAATTTTTGGTGTCGTTGTGCTCTCGCCTGTTTTTTTTTTTGAAAAAAATACCTCATTCGCCGCTTCGTGTTCTTCGTGTGCAAAAAAAAACTCTCATCACTCGTTTGTTTCCTTTTCTTCTCTCGTTTTCCTCGTCACGCAACGCTCCCGTCACGATTAAAAGCACGCACGCTCACGGGAAAACCTCTTTTTTAAACGACGACGACGACGATGACATCACACTCACAGACGA
>Ga0255775_1000689_pt1 | contig 33314 bp, 29 predicted proteins | sample 011ome_26_FD_179973 | JGI IMG/M metagenome (GOLD analysis project Ga0255775, IMG submission 179973) | Coastal salt marsh microbial communities from the Groves Creek Marsh, Skidaway Island, Georgia - 011511BT metaG (version 2) | ecosystem: Environmental > Aquatic > Marine > Intertidal zone > Salt...
TAAAAATATCCTATTTAGGACATAAAAATGCAATAAAAAATTATCTCACGTCCATTGAAAATTTAGATTTATTGTTTAGTGGTGACGAGCTAAATCTTGCATTTGAGTGGCTCAATAAATTTGGTTTATCTCATGTTCAAGATGAACTTACAGCTAGTCTATCCTTTGGACAACAAAAAAAACTAGCTTTAATAAGGGTCTTGGCTCAATCCTCAGATCTTTTGGTTCTTGATGAGCCTTTTGTCGGATTAGATCAAGCAACAGCTGATCAGCTAAATAGTTTTCTTGCGCAAAAAATATCTCAGGGAGTGGGGCTTATTCTCACCTCTCACATCACCCCTATGATTGACTGTGAAGTTTTAGACTTAGGAGCAAAGAATGCTTAGTTTTATTAAAGCAGAATCCTTTAAGCTCACAAAAAAACTAAAGTCTTGGTTGGGACCATTATTGGTGATGGTGCTTGTTCTCATTGCATTTCCTTTAAGCATAGATATCTCTCAATATGATTTGGATAAGTTTTATTTTTCTATTATTGTTGTCTCTTTGCTGATGACTGCTTTTGTTGCAACAGAAGGCATGTTTGAAGAGGATTATGAGGATGGATCTCTTGAGCAAGAATTTTTAAAAGAAAAAGATTTTTACAAGCTTGTTATTTCTAAAATATTTGTCTATGTCTGCTTAATCGGAATTCCTATTGCATTTATCGGAGCATTGTTTTCTTTTGCCAACGGGGTTGCTATTGGTAGCTTTGGCAAAGTATTTTTGTTGCTAAGCCTATCTAATCTTTTGCTGTTTAATTTGTTTGCATTTGGTAATGCATTATCAATAAATAAAGGAGCCATGTTAGGAGTACTTTCCTCCTTGCCACTAGCATTACCAGTTATTATCTTGCTTGGACGAGCAATTAGAAGCATTCAGTATGGAGATGGTTATTTTGCAGTCACTAATTTGATGTTAGGCATAGGGTTGATGGTGTCTGCCATCATGCCATTAATTATCTCCGCAGCATTAAAAACACATATAGATTAACCAACTTAGGTTTATAATACTCGTTGTGATCTCAGCATTCATTCATAAATTCTCCTCTCCAAAAAGTTTTGTAAATCTTACTGAGAAACTTTATCCATTTTTTATCATCTTTGGAGTCACCATGCTAACCCTTGGATGGATATGGGGTTTATTGTTTGCCCCGCAAGATGCAGTACAAGGAAATTCGTATCGAATTATATTTTTTCATGTGCCGTCTGTAATTTTTGCAGAATTGATTTATTTCTTTATGGCAGTTTGTGCGTTAATGCATATAGTTTGGCGAGTAAAATTAGCAGCATATTTAATAAAATCTGCTGCACCAATAGGCGCGATGATCACATTTATAGGCTTATTTTCAGGCGCAATTTGGGGAATTCCTACTTGGGGGACATGGTGGCAATGGGATGCAAGAATCACATCAACATTGATATTGTTCATTATGTACCTTGGTGTTTTAACCTTGCATGGATCCTTTTCAAATTTAGAAAAAGCAGATCGCCTCATGTCAATATTGGTGGTTATTGGAGTTGTAAATATACCCATTATTAAAAAGTCAGTTGATTGGTGGTCAACACTTCATCAACGGGCATCAATTTCAGTTTCTGAAAGCAGCTCGATTGATCCATCCATGTTATACCCATTATTGATCTCAATAATTGGCCTTGGTTTTATACTAATTTCTCTTGGTATTTTAAGCAGTCGTTCTTATATATTGATTAGAGAAAAAAATAAAAAATGGGTCTCAAAACATGTTTAATTCAGAATTTAAAAATTTTAATGAAATTTTAAATATGAGTGGCCATGGAGTCTATGTTTGGACAGTTTATTTAGCTGGCATTTTAATTATTGCGATCAGTTTTTTTATAGCCAAGAAAAGAATTAAAAATGTACAAAGAAAAATAAAATTAAAAAATGCTTCAAGTTAGAAAAAATCGTCTTTGGAAGTTGCTTACTATTCTTTTTTTGTCTGCAGGAGGTATTTCTTTGATCCTGTTTTCACTAAATTCAAAGTTAGATCTCTTTTACAGTCCATCTGAGATGCTGCAAGCAGATATAAAGCCTGGTTATAGGATTAAGTTGGGTGGAATGGTTAAGAATGGGTCCATCCAAAGGGATGGAACAATCATTAAATTTCTAGTTACTGATTTCATCAAAGAAGTTCCTGTCTCTTTTGATGGGGTCCCACCTGATTTATTTAAAGAGGATAGTGGAGTTGTCATCCTTGGGTATTTTTTAGATGGCATGTTTGAGGCTGAAGAAATCTTTGCCAAACATGATGAAAATTATATGCCTCCTGAGCTATCGATTGATCCAGCTGCAATATGATTGGTGAGATTTCACACTTTTTATCCCTTTCGGCTGTCTTAATATTAAGCCTTGTATTAATTTTTAATCTATTCTTTTTTTTTAGTAAAGCTCATCTAAATCAATTAACTCTCTCGATGAGATTATTTAATCAGGCTTGCTGGTTAGTCTTTATTTCATTTGGCATGTATGTCTATCTTGCAATAAGCGATGATTTTTCCATCGCATACATAGCAAGCCACTCGAACTCTCAATTGCCTATTTTTTATAAGATAACCTCAATTTGGAGTGCTCATGAAGGCTCCATGTTTCTATGGATAGTGTTTTTAACTGCATGGAGCATTCTATTTATAAATTCGCTTGATAATGATCACCCTTTAAAAAAATTCACATTGTTGATGTTAAGTCTAATTATTTTAGGCTTTTTATTATTTTTGCTTTTAACATCCAACCCTTTCGAGAGAATCTTGCCATTTGGAGCCCTTGAAGGGGCAGACATAAACCCAGTTTTACAAGATCCTGCATTAGCCATACATCCACCCATGTTGTATTTGGGTTATGTGGGCTTTGTAATTTCTTTTAGCTTTATTACAGCATATTTGCTTAATGGTAATTTTGAGCTGCAATGGGAGCAGGATATAAAAAATTGGTCTTTGGTTGCTTGGATTTTTCTAACTATCGGCATCGCTCTTGGAAGTTGGTGGGCATATTATGAATTGGGGTGGGGAGGGTATTGGTTTTGGGATCCTGTAGAAAATGTTGCTCTCATGCCATGGCTCGCTGCAACTGCATTTATGCATTCACTGTTTGCATCTTCAAAGTCAAATGTTTTAAAAACTTGGACCATGTTTTTAGGTATTCTAATCTTTGCATTAAGCCTCTTCGGAGCTTTTATTGTAAGGTCTGGAATTATTGATAGCGTTCATTCATTTGCAAATGATCCTGAGAGAGGGCTATATCTCCTGAGTTTTTCAGGGCTAATTACTCTATTTTCACTGACAATTTTTGCATATCGACTCCCAGTTTTAAATTCTTCAAAATTAGTTGTTACTGGTTCTAAAGAGTCGTTTCTATCCATGAATAATATACTTATGATCACTAGTATTTTTTCTATATTTCTTGGCGTTACTTACCCACTAATAATCGAATCTATTAACGGAGAAAAAGTTAGTATTGGTCCTCCTTATTACAATACAATTTTTGCTCCATTAATTCTTATTGCTGCAATATTTATTATGATTTCTGTTGATGCTTTGTGGCAGCGATCATTGCCTTTAAGAACACTTTTTTTCACTATAGCCCCCCCAATCATTCTATCCCTGGTGTCCATCTATTTTATTTGGAGGACTACATCAGTTTTTTCTATTTTGGCTTACATAGGAATCTTTTCAGGGTTATTGATCCTTTTCAGCTATCTGTTGAGGACCATCAATAATTTGTTCAATAAAAGGTTTTTTAATAAGGGAAGTGCAATTGCTCATACAGGCTTAGGTTTATTATTTTTTGCAGTTTCTATGAACAGTATTTTAAGCTATGAGAAAAACCTTAATCTAGCACCCGGCCAATCAATTTCAGTGGATCAATCTGTGAAAGAGTTTTCTTTTAATGATATTAGGGTTTTCAAAGCATCAAATCATGATGTTATTTCTGCTGAAGTTTCACTCTTGCAAGATGGCCAAGAAATTTCCCTTAACCCTCAGAAAAGAAAATATGCCACGCGAGGCCAAATCACTTCTGAATCATCTATTCATACAACATTTTTTAAAGATACCTATTTAACTATTGGCGATCAATTAGACAATGGTAGCTGGACATTCTCACTCAAGATTAATTATTTTATAAAGTGGATTTGGTTTTCAGCTGCCTTAATGGTGCTGGGAATGTTGCTTACAATTTTCAAAAAGAAAGCGTCATGAATCAGCTACTGAGGTTTTTAATAGTTATCCTTCCGGTAGTTGTTCTAATATTTTTTGCCAAGATCCTTTTAATTGATGAAGATATTAAATTTTCAAATTTTGATTCAAAAAATTTTCCAGAATTTCAATTAAATGATTTGAATGGCGATCCAGTTCAATCCGAGTCTTTGAATGGAATTAAAATTTTAAATGTTTGGGCAAGTTGGTGTATTACTTGTCTTGTTGAGCATCCATTCTTAACCAGACTTTCAGAGCAAAATATTCAAATTATTGGCTTAAATTATAAAGATTCTGATTCGAAGGCAAATGCGTGGCTTGAAAAACATGGCAACCCCTATTTATTTTCTATATATGATCCAAGAGGCGATCTAGCCTTTGATCTTGGGGTGACCGGAGCGCCAGAATCCTATCTAATCATTAATAATCAGGTTGTGAGTCATATTCAGGGTGAAATGAATCAAAGAAAATGGCAATCGATTTTCCTTCCTTTAATACAGCAAGCTAAACAGGGATCATGATTATCAAAAAACTCTTCATATTTTTCTCTTTTATTGTTTTATCAACATCTGCATTCAATCAGCTGGTATATGAATTTGAAGACTCTCTTCAAGAAAAAAGATTCTACTCGTTAATTTCAGAAATCAGATGTCCAAAATGCACAAGCGGAAGCATAGCAAGTTCTGATGCGCCTGTTTCTCGAGATTTAAAAAATAAGGTCTATGAATTAGTGCTTGATGGCTCAACTGATCAAGAAATCAAAACTTATGTTTCAGAAAGATTTGGTGACTTTTCAGACTATAGGCCCTCACTTGAGGGTTCCAATTATCTCTTGTGGTTTGGGCCATTCATTTTTCTTGCTTTAATGCTGGCAATATTTTTTATCAAGCGAAGGGTCTAATGTTAATAATCATTGCTGTTTCTGTAATTTTATTATTACCTATAATTTCTTATTTATTGCATCCACTATCAAATCAGAAATCTCTTGTATTTTTGGCTACATTCTTCATCTTTGGTGGATTTATTATTAATTTTTTCTCTACTAACTCCTTCATTGGCTCTTGGGTTCATGTCAATCAATCTGAGTCTATTCATAGAAGCATTTCTAGAAATGAAGAGCTTAACAGCCCTTTAATCAATCAATATTTAGAAAACACATCGTCAAATGATGAGTCTTTTATGCGAGGCGTTCAGGTTTTTTATAAAGCCTTGGAACTTCAGTCATTTAATTCCGCGGAGAGTATCCTTCAAACCTTAAATTCACAGTTTATTTCAGAGAGCTTTCAAGTTCCAATATTTAACCTTTTAGCAGACTTGAGAGATGCAAAATATCCCGATCTAGCAAATTCAAAACTTCTAATAAACATTGAAAATCCCTCTAATTGTAATTTGCAATCATTGAAATTGTTTGCATCTATTCCGGATGGACCTGATGTAAGCATTGCTGCAAAAGAAATTATTTCTCCAGATCTCAAGAAGCCATTTGTATTAGATAAATCACATTCTTTAGTGAGAGGGTTTGATATAACTTCAGCCTTTCTTCAACAAGAAATGATTAAGATTGAAGCTCAGGCTCAATGTGATACCGGGGATTTTCAAGCTTTTAAATCTTTAGATTTAAAGTACTCTAAGGGCAATCAAGATGAGTTATTTTTTTATGCTAACGAATGGTTAAAAAAGGAACAATAGTTTAAAATGGGTAAAGGATATATTTAATGCAGCTTAAACACATCAAACTGGCTGGATTCAAGAGTTTCGTGGACCCCACGAGGATATCTTTCCCTACAAATATGGTTGCTGTTGTCGGTCCTAACGGGTGTGGTAAATCTAATGTTATTGATGCCGTTCGATGGGTTCTTGGGGAGTTATCTGCAAAGAACTTACGCGGTGAATCCATGTCAGATGTTATCTTCAATGGCTCTGATTTAAGAAAGCCATCTGGACAATGCAGCATTGAGCTTCTATTTGATAACTCAATGGGAAAACTGGGTGGTGAATACGCCAAATATAATGAGATCTCTATCAAAAGATTGATGACAAGAGATGGGCAGTCTAATTACTCCATAAATAACACCTCATGCAGACGAAAAGATGTCCAAGACATTTTTCTAGGCACAGGTCTTGGGCCAAGAAGTTATGCCATTATTGAGCAAGGCATGGTATCCAAAATAGTAAGCGCCAAACCAGATGAGATGAGAGTCTTCATAGAAGAAGCAGCTGGAATTTCTAAATACAAAGAGAGAAGAAAAGAGACAGAGCAAAGAATCAAGAAAACCAAAGAGAACTTATCAAGAGTTCAAGATATTAGAGACGAAATCAATAGACTAATTAATAGACTTAAAAATCAGGCCAATGCAGCTGAAAAGTATAAAAAACTTCAAACTGAAGAAAAAGAACTTAAGCTAAATGTATCTGTTTTAAACACTCTTCAAGCAAAGGGCCAAAAAGATAGGCTGAGCTCTGAACTGTCATCCCTACAGAATCAAATCAAAGTCAAAACTCAAGAGGTAAGCACACACCAATCTACAATAGATCAAATCAAGACTGAGCATTCTTCGGTTCTTTCCTCGTTTGAAGCTGCACAAAAAAACTTTTATTCTATTGGCGCTGAAATTGCGCGATTTGAAGCCAATTTGCAAAATTTAACAAAGGCTGAGGTTCAAGCCGAGGAAGATTTAAAAACTGCAAAAGAAAGTTATGCAAAGGCAATTCAAAAGGAGTCTACATTCGAATCATTAAATCCTAAAGAAAGTGAGTTAAAGCTTAATATTGCAATCTTAAAAGCACTTCAAGCTTTAGACAAAAAGAAGAAGTTGGATAATGAAATTAATGTGTTAAGTGATAATGTCCAAGAAAAATCATTAGAAGTTACCAATCTCCAATCTACTTTGGATGATATCCATTCTGATAACTCCTCAATCATCTCAGCATTAGAATCTTCACAGTCAGACTATTCTTCTATTGGCGAAAATATAGCAAGAATGGAATCAACATATCAAAGCTTAGAAAAATCAATAGCTCAAACACAAGATGAAATAGAGGAAGCTAACTCCAACTACCTAAAGGCACTAGAGAAAGAGCAAGATGAAGATAAGTTAACTCCAAAAGAAAAAGCCATTAATTTATTAGATGAAATTCTAGAAGGGCTAAAAACCTTTGGTTCAAATGGTAATATCCTCATAGATAAGGCTATTCAACTCAAAGACTCTCTATTGAGCATTTTAAAAATTGTATCTGATAAATCTGAAACATTGAAAGGTGAATACTCAGTAAGAAAAACTAGGCTTGAAGAACAATTGTTGCAGCTTACCGAAAAGCAAAAAAATACTAAAACCGAAATAGAGAGCCTTGTTGCAAAAAAAGAATTAAAGCTTGCAGAATTAAATGATTTAAAAAGTAAAAAAGCTTCAGTCGAGGAGCAAGTAAGAGAGATAGAGCAGCAAAAATCTACAGCTGTTATTGATCTGAGGTCCCTAGAAACGAATGTTAATAATCTTAGACTAGATTTAAGAACTTATGAGGTCAATCTTGATAATGCCTCTACGATTTTAGAAAAAGCAGAAATTAATATTAATGAGATAAATCCTCAAAAGTATGCCTCAATGAATTTATCTGAATTAGAAGATTCACTTTCAGAAATTCAAAGCACAATTTCATCATTGGGCTCTATTAATCTTGCTGCTCCTGATGAATATTTATCAAGGCAAAATAATTTATCTACGCTTTTAGAAGACACAAGAGAGAAAAAAACGCATGCTGAAAAAGATTTATCTGATTTAATCCAGCGAAGCTCCAACGCTGAAGCCGAATTGAACTCCATTAAACAAAAGCAATCCAGAGTTGATGAATCAATTAGAGAGTCTGAAAATAAAAAATCAGTTGCAGAATTAGACCTTCGATCTCTTGAAGAAAAATCTAATAATATCAAACTGGATCTCAGAACTTTTGAAGTGAATCTTGAGAATGCTGCTGCAGATTTGGTAAAAGCAGGTCTTTCAATTGAAACAATAAATCCAGATGAATATACAGATTTAAATATTGCTGAGCTTGAAAAATCTCTTGAAATTACCCAATCTAAAATTTTATCTCTTGGAGCCATAAATCTTGCTGCACCTGAGGAAATTGCTGAAGAATCAAAGAGGATGGAAGAGCTTGATGTTCAATTAGAAGATTTAAATGAAGCCATGGATAAACTTCAAGGGGCAATTAAAAAGATAGATGCTGAATCAAAAACTAAATTTGATGAAAGCTTCAATGCGGTAAATGCAAAAATTCAAGAGATTTTCCCAAAACTCTTTGGAGGAGGAAAAGCATCATTAGAGTTAATTGATGGGGATACTTTGAACTCAGGAATTACTCTCGCTGCTCAGCCTCCTGGTAAAAAAAATGCAACTATCTCTCAACTTTCTGGTGGAGAAAAAGCTATGACAGCTCTTTCTTTGGTGTTTGCGTTATTTGAGCTGAACCCAGCGCCATTCTGCATGTTAGATGAAGTTGATGCGCCTTTAGATGATATAAATGCTACAAGATTTGTAGCAATGGTTGAAGAGATGTCTGATAGGGTCCAATTTATATTTATTACTCATAATAAAATCTCCATGGAGAAAAGTGATCATTTGATGGGGGTCACGATGCAGGAGGCAGGAGTTTCTCGAGTGGTATCAGTTGACGTAAAAGAAGCGCTTGAATTAGCTGCTTCATAGCATGCCTAGCAATTTACAAATAATCTTAGTGGCTGGTGCTGCATTGCTCTTCCTGGTTATTTTATATCTCTTTTTTAAGCCCTTATTTACCCGCAAATTGATTCAAAACTCCCTTGATGATTCCTCATCCATGCTTTTTCAAGAAGATGTTGAGCAAGGCACCTTAGGGTTTGATGATGAGGATGAAGCTGTCCAGGAACAAGAATTGATCATTTTAAATTTAGTGTCTATGGATAAATCAAATTTTGATATGAATCAAGTTCTTACCTTGTTAAAAAACTTGGATGCAAAATATGCGAATGGTTTTTTTAGTTATAGAGATTTAGGTGGAAGAGAGATATATAGAATTGCAAGTGGAATAAATCCAGGCATCCTTGATTCAGAAACTCAGACTCACGTGCTCTTGATGGCTTTAGATTTGCATAAGGCAATCGATCCTGTAAAAGCATTTGAAACAATGCTTGAATCAGCCTCTGGCATTTCTGAAAAACTGCATGCCAGTATTTGTGATTCAGCTAGAGCTCCACTAAGTAAACAAATGATCGAGCACTTAAAATCTAGAGCTCAAGAAATTAGCCATCTTCAATCTATGCGAAGTATTTCTGCAAAATGAGCGTGCTAAATAAGAGATATATTTCCATCCAAGAAAGAATCCGCTCCCATGATTATGAGTATTATATTCTAGATGAACCCTTAATATCTGATCATGAATATGATGAGTTATTTAAAGAATTAAAGGAAATAGAGGCCGAGCATCCAGAGTGGATTACTCCCGAATCTCCATCCCAAAGAGTTGGAATTAAACCCAAAGGTGATTTTGCTACTTTTAAACATTTTCAACAAATGCTTTCTTTGGCCAATGCTTTTAATGAAGAGGATTTAAGAAATTTTCATGATCGAATTCTAAAAAACCTAGGCACCAATAATCACATAGATTATTTTTGTGAGCCGAAAATGGATGGCGCAGCAGTTTCTTTGATTTATGAAAAGGGCATTCTTTCAAGAGGAGTCACAAGAGGCGATGGAACTCTTGGGGAAGACATCACTTCGAACATCAGAACCATTAGGTCTATTCCATTGGCATTGAAAGAATCTAAAAACTCTTTTCCCAATCTCCTTGAGGTCAGAGGCGAGATTTTTATTAAGAAACCCGATTTTGACGCTTTAAATCTTAATGCAAAAAAGAATAATGAGAAAGTGTTTGCAAATCCTAGAAATGCTGCGGCTGGGAGTTTGCGACAATTGGATCCTGCAATAACTAGCTCTAGACCATTAGCATTTTTTGCTCATGGCATAGGGTCATGCCAGGGAATTGAATTTAGTAATTTACAAGAAATATTTTCAGTTTTTTCTTCATGGGGGTTGCCTGTAAACAATCTTAATGAATTGGTGGGCTCCATTGATGAATGTCTAGAGTATTTTAAGCGCATAGAGACCTCAAGAGAAAATATCCCATTTGAGATAGATGGAGTTGTATTTAAGGTGAATGAATTATCTTTGCAAAAACAACTAGGAGAAATTGCAAGATCACCAAGGTGGGCCATTGCACATAAATTTCCAGCTGAGGAAGTTTATACAGAGATTGAAAGTATAGATTTCCAGATTGGAAGAACTGGTATTTTGACGCCTGTTGCAAAATTAAAAACCGTTAATGTGGGCGGAGTTAATGTTAGCAACTGCACTCTGCATAACCTTGACGAATTAAAAAGGTTAGATCCCAGGGTTGGAGATGGGGCTATAATTAAGAGGGCAGGGGATGTAATTCCAAAAATGGTTCAGGTTATTCCAAAAAAGATAAATCGAGCTAGCCCAATCCAAGCTCCAAAAAAATGCCCAAGTTGTCAGTCAGAAACAGTCTTTAATTATCAGTCTGAATGGACGGTTTTGAATACTAGTCACTCAAAACCTATTAAGAAATTCTCAAGTAACTATGAAGCGCAAAAATTTATAGAAGATAACAAGCCTCTTGACTTAAGCATTACTGAGGAACGCTTAGAAACTCCTTTTATCAAATGTTCAGGCGGGAATAGTTGCCCTGAAATTTTTCAAGGTAAATTTACTCATTTTGTTTCAAGAAAGGCAATGGATATTGATGGGCTTGGCCAAGAAATATTGTATACCTTGATTAATAAAAAATTTATAAAAGACTTTGCTGACATATACTCCCTGAAAGATCATCGTGAAAAGCTTGAAAAATTAGAAAGGTTTGGAGAAAAATCTGTTGATAATTTACTTAAATCAATAGACCACTCAGCATCAGTTGAATTATATAAGTTGATTTTCTCCCTAGGCATCGAGGAAGTGGGGGAGACAACTGCAAGAAATTTAGCCAATGTTTTTGGGAGCATAGAAGCGCTTCAACAATCCACCTTTGAAGATTTAATTTCAGTGCCTGATATAGGCCCAAGAGTAGCTGCAAAAATCGTGGATTATTTTTGTAATATTGAAAATATAGCATCGGTAGAAAATTTACTTCCATGTTTGAGTATCATCAACCCAAATATTAAAACCCCTGAACAAGATATGCAGTTTTTTGGCTTACAAATTGCGATAACAGGAAAAATTTCATCAATGTCTCGCGATGAAGTAAAGAACTTATTATTATCGGAGGGTGCAAAAGTTACGAGTTCGATTTCAAAAAAAACTAACTATTTAATTGCTGGTAAAAATGCTGGTTCAAAACTTGAAAAAGCTAAAAATCTTGGTGTTAAAATTATAGATGATGCTGATATAGGTACTTTTATAGATGATCCCAAAAAATTTTAATAGCCTTCTAATTATTTTTATACTGGCGCTTTCCTCCTGTGTAAGCTCACCTCCAGAAAAGCCAGACAATATTTGTGAAATCTTTCAAGAAAAAAGAAGTTGGTACAAAGCAGCAATCAAGTCAGAGAAAAGATGGAAACTTCCTCCATATGTTCTCATGGCATTCATTTATCAAGAATCCAGCTTTCAAGCAAAGGTAAAACCAGAAAGAAAGAAGTTGTTAGGAGTCATCCCTTGGCTCAGACCATCATCATCTGTAGGCTATTCTCAGGCTTTAAAAAATACATGGCAGGATTACAGAGATGAAACGGGAAACTCTAGAGCTAAGAGAACTAATTTTCAAGATTCAGCTGATTTTATAGGATGGTATGCAAGCAAAGGCTTTTATCAAGGTTTTTCAGCAACTGATGCACGATCACTATACCTTGCATATCATGAAGGATATAGCGGGTTCAAAAAGAAGACCTACAGAAAAAAACAATGGTTAATCAGAGTTGCTGATAGAGTTCAGGCAAGGTCCAATATGTATCAAAAGCAATACTGGGGATGCGCCGAAAAATTAAAGAAAAAGAAGTTTTTCTTTTTTTAAAATTAAACCTCTCTTAAAGTTAAGCCTAATTCGGACGCTTCGTCTTTGTAGGCTTCTCCAGCAAGAATAGATTTTTTAGAAGCCTGGGTTAGATATTTATCACTGACTCTAATCAAATCTTTAATCGAGCAATTAATGACCCGTTGTCTCATTTCTAGTCTTTCTTGGGTTGAGATATCTTCTAAGTTGAAATTAAAATCATTTTTAGCTTCACCGACTGGTGATAGAGGTTTATCAATGGATGATACAACTCCCAAGATTGCTTCTTCAAGATGCTGCTCAGTAATCGATGTCTTTGACCATTCAATCGCATCTTTAAATGCAAAAAAGGTCTCTTTGCACTTAGGATCTCTATAAGAGAAGAATTTAAAAGTATTTGTTGTAGTATCGTTTGCAGCACCCGCTCCATATGCTCCACCTTTTTCGCGAATTGCGGTATGCAAAAAGCCATTTCTTAACACTGTTGCTAAAACAGACAGGGCCGCAGCATCAGGATGTTCTCTTGATACTCCTTGAAATGCTTCCGCGCAGTAACAAACTTGTGATCCCGTGATCCATGCTATTTGCTGATTTACTGGTTCTGTAAGAGATTGCTCGGCTTTACATTCAATATTTTTAAAGTTCATGGATTTATCCGAGAGCGCTTTTGGGGAGCACGCAGTAAAAACTTTAAATGGATTATGTGAAACTTTTGAATGAATATTTTTCAGAATATTTATTAACTCAATTGCATCACTTGCATCTTTCATTTTAGAAATAGCTGCCTTTGAGTGATTGAGCATTTCCAGTCCAGACATTTGAAATGCTGTTGCTGAAAATTCATTTAAGCTACTAGCAGCTGAATTCATGGCTAAAATATGACCATTTTGATTTAACGATTCTTCATTTCTAGCAATAAAAATATTTAACAAATCAAATATCCTGTTTTGCTCATCAAACCTTGCATTTTCTAGCGTGTTAAAAACAAGTTCTTCCATTGCATCAAAATTCTCCTCCAAAGATTTAGAGGAAATGCTTAGGAAAAGTTTTCCAGGTTTCTTCAGGCTATGAGTATGGAGCTTAAAGGATGCACTTACACCTCCCGTGATGCTAGATTGCAGGGCTTGAATTTCTTCATAAGAACTTTCATTCAGGCCTACTTCAGTGAGAATAAATGTATATAAGGATGAGAAAAGTAATTCCTGAGGTGTAAGATTTTTGCATGGAAATAAAAAGTCAGAGTACATCAATCCATTGGTCCCCACTTCATAAATTGACCTATTATTTTGCTTAAAAGATTCATGGGTATATTCGCGCTTAAGCGGTATGTCTTGAGTTGTAACCTTCGGTAAAATTTCTACATCATCAACAGCTTCTTGGCGCGCCTTCAATGCGTTTGCAAGATCATTTATTTCACCTCTATCTTTATCAGTTAATGCAGCCTCTTTTTCTCTAAGGGTTGAGCTAAAGAAATTCTCTAAATTCTCATTGAATTTTGGATCTGGTTTTAATTCATAGTTGAGTCTGTGTTGATTCTTGATTAAGGAGGTCGATATCAATTCTTCTAGATATCCTTTTTTTGAAATTAAAGCTTTAAGCTTGGTGAAGTTTGAGTCAAGATCTAACATTGAGATAGGGTTGTCATAATGTATACAAGCATTCATGCATCCAAGCATTAATTGCAATCCATAGGGCATTCCACCACCAGAAACCTCTCTTTGACCAATTTCTAATTGATGCAGAGAAGAGTTAATTAAGTCTTCAGGCACACCGTCAATAACAAGTTTTTCAAGCGTAGCAAGGATTAATTCTTCAACCTCTTTAGCTTTGCCTTGCCCAACACCCTCTAAGCCAGCCATAAAAACAATCTCTTTATTGCTGGGCTCAATTCCTAGAAATGGGGAGGGCGATTTGCCCAATTTTGATAGCTCCAAGGCTTTTCTCAGTGGTGATGCAGAATTATCAAGCAAAATATTCGATAAAAAATATTTTTCCAATAAATTCAGTGGATCATGACTGTCGCCAAGTAACCAGCTAATAACAACATGATGATTGCTTTCGTCACCAGGAAGAGGCTGGTATGTTCCAGTGGCCTGAACTGGCTCTGAAAATATTTTTGCGGGTTTAATTGTGAGTTGCTCTGAAGCAGGCGTAAATTTTTGGAAAACATTTTCTTCCAGGTGGCTATGAACTTCTTCTATTGAAACATTACCAAAAGTAAAAAAAGTTGCATTGCTAGGATGATAGTGTTTTTGATGGAATGCAACCAAATCAGCATGCGTTAAGTCAATAATCTTTTCAGGATCGCCACCGCTATTATGATGATATGTAGTTTCCTCAAAAAGATATTTAGACATTCCATGCCAAAGTTGATCTGTTGGGGAGCTCATCGCGCCCTTCATTTCATTGAATACAACTCCTTTGATTTCTAGTTTATTTTCATCGTCAATTTCAAGGCGATGACCTTCTTGAGAAAAATCAAGAGGATCTAATCGTGGAAAGAAAGCTGAATCAACATAAACATCCAATAAATTATTAAAGTCTTTATTGTTTTGAGTTGCAAAAGGATAAGCAGTCCAGTCACTTGAAGTAAATGCATTCATGAATGAGTTAAGCGATCTTCTTATCATCATAAAAAATGGATCCCTTACTGGGTATTTCTTCGAACCACAGAGAGATGTATGCTCTAGGATGTGGGCTACACCTGTGGAATCTTCTGGAATGGTTCGAAATGCAACCATAAAAACTTTTTCATCATTATCTGCATCTAGATGAATGTGTTGAGTATTAAATTTTGAATGCTTATAAATTTGAGCATCTACATCCAATAATTTAATTTTTTTAGATTCTTTTAGTTCGAACATGGTTTATAAATAAAATAAATGCATTATATTAGTCATATTATTGAGAGATTACTATTACCTATGACACTTAAAAGAAACTTTTTAATATTTACTTTTGTAGCCTGTTTAACAGCTTGCACTTCCACACCATTTACTGAGTTAAATAGTCGGAATAATTTTCAATTAGCAGAAGAATCAAGTTTTAAAATTCTATTGAACAAAGATTTGCTGCCTGTTGAGATGGATCCCATTCTGATCGAAAATTTAGGGGATGCAGCAAAGGAATATTTAGAAGGAGTAGGGCACCAATTTTCTGAAAATGCTTCTCTTGTAATAGATGTTAGTGTTACAACAAAAGAGAAAATTAAATATGATGATTTTCGTTTTTATGGCTACCCAATGTATAGGAGCTATCTTTACGAGCCAGATAGACTTAATTCGGTCCCAGAATTTTTTCTACGAATTTCTGTAAGAGATGAGGAGTCTGATAAAACCTTATGGACTGGTTTAACGAAATGGAGAAAAGGCTCAAGCTACGCCCCCAATGATATGCCTGCTGCAGAGATGCTTGTCGAGAACTTGCTGATTAATCTTTAAATCTTAGTGGCTCAATTGCTAAAGCGATTCCTGAGGAGATTGGACTTGGCGAGTTATTAACAAGAGAAGCAACATAATCTCCAAGCAACGGGCCTAAACTAAATCCTCTTGAACCAAGAGCGCCAATGGTATAAATATTTTCTTCAATTTTTCCTGCCAAAGGCAACCTATCCTTGCTTCCTATCCTAAGATGAGCCTCTATCAACATATTGTCTGAACCTGAAAGATTAATATTAAAGTTTCTATTTGTTTTTGTGATTAGTTCCTGCCCAGTCTTGTGACAGATATCAATATCATTAAATTCTCTTTCATGCGTTGAGCCAATCCAAGTTATGTTATTTATCTTGGGTAAAATATAACCAGCTGAATTAATGGGCAGATCTAAATCAATTGGCTGCTCACCCCTTAAACCAACCAGTTGCCCTTTTGAAATTTTAAGACCAGATAAATATTTTGTTAAACCTGAACCATTAGCAATAATTAAATCATCAAAGCCAGATTTTTTTTCCTGATTGCGGAAGCGAATATCTATCTTAGCTTTATTTTTATCCCAGCCATCAAAATAATGATTGCATGAAATTTTTATATTTTGATGTGCTGTCATTTCCTGGCAAATTAATTTAGGAAATAAGTAGCCACCTTTTTTAACTATTAACCCATTGGTATCGAATCCATATAATTTTTTCATTTCTTTTTTATCTATGATTTGAAATAGATCTTCTCGATTTAAACTCTTCATATCCTCAATCCATTCTTGCTGATAATCATTTGAGTGCGAGAATAAAAGACCAGTATTTTTATATGCATTAGAGAATTGTGCATATAATTTTTCAGCAAAAAAATAACTTTGAGCAGTTAAAAATGAATAAGGTGAATTATTTGCAGAAAATCTTGGATACATAGCAGCAACTGGATTGCCAGATGCGCCAGCAGCAATCTCATCTGCAGACTCAAATATTTCTACTTGTGCGCCATTTTGTATAGCTGCATATGCCGCAGAACAAGCTGCTATCCCGCTTCCAATAATGGCTATTTTCTTATTTTTATTGGAGAGAATATTAGGAGCAGGAATGCTTAGTAATTTTCTTCCAATGAGCTTGTGACGCTTTTTACCAAAACCTTTTACCTTATCTACTTCAAAACCAAATTTTTTTAATCCCCTCCTAACAAATCCTGCTGAGGTAAAAGTTCCAAAGGTTGCATTTCTTGCAGATAAAAATTCAATGTACTGAAAAACAGAATTGCTCCACATAGATTTATTCTTTTTAGGATCAAACCCATCAAGATACCAAGCATCAATTTGATTATTCTTGAATCCCAGAAGATTTTTTAAACCTGATTCAATATCATTATGAATAAGTGTTAATCGAATTTTAAGCGATGGGAAGTAAATTCTCTGTATATCATTATGGGCAAGCTCATATCTGTCTAAAAAAATATTACAGATTTCTTTAAGCTCAGGAAATGCATTAATAACTTTTGACAGTTGTTCTTTGCTAGGCAAGGCCTCATCAATAGCAATATATTCTAGGTTTAGAGTGTTAGAGTTTTTATTATGTTCATGCCAAAATTTTGCTGTTACAAAAAAATTTAAGCCAAATCCAAATCCTAGCTCTCCAATATGAAGTTGAGAGCCATTTTTTATTCTTTCAAGCAGTTGATTGGGCTCAATAAAAATATTTTTAATTTCTGCAATCGCATCATCTTGAAAAAATCTATCTTGATACTCGTTTGAATAAGGAAAACTATTTTCCCATTTAACATCTTGATGCTTCTCTTCAAATGGATTTTTAAAACAGCTATGATGAATTGGCATTTAGGAGCAACTTATGAAAAAAATTAGTACTTTTCTGCAAATATCTATTATATGCATTCTTTCATATGGTTGCTCTAAAACTGATTCAATATCAGCGCCTCTAGCCCAAACAACCACAGAAGTAGAAAAGCTTTTCAAGCACTCTGAGGAGTTTGTTCAAAAAATTTATTCTTATGAGAATGGTATTCATGCAGCAGTCGGTTATGGGATTGCTAATTCCTATTTAATTGAGGGCGATGAACTAAATATTATTATTGATGCTACTGATAGCGTCTTTCAAGCTGAGAAAGTTTATGCAAAGTTCAATGCAATTAACTCTAATCCCATAGCTGCAATTATTTATACACATAATCACGGAGATCATACCTTAGGTGCAAAATATTTTGTTGATCAACAAGATAACTTGCCTTTGGTTATAGCTCATGAATCAACAGCAAAATCTGTTGAAAAAATTTTTGGAATTTTAAATCCCATCATTTCATCACGCTCCTCTAAAATGTTTGGCACCATGCTTCCTAAGAAAGAGGTTGTTAATGTAGGTATTGGACCCTATTTAAGCGTTGGTCGAAGCGCGCCTGGTTACATTAAGCCAAATGTTACTTTTGATAATGAATTAAAATTAAATATTGCTGGCATTGCATTTGAATTCTTTCATGCGCCTGGAGAAACTGATGACCAAATTTTTGTTTGGTTACCAGAATACAAAGCACTTTTTCCTGGAGATAATATATATAAAACTTTTCCAAACCTTTATACCATCAGGGGAACCTCTCATAGAGATGTGAATGCATGGGTGAATAGCCTTGATGAGATGATAGCTCTTAAGCCTAAGAAAATATTTCCGAGTCACACATTACCTTTTTCAGGTGATTCAGCCATAGATACATTAATGATTTATCGAGATGGCATACAGTTTGTTCATGACCAAACCATCAGGCTGATGAACCAGGGGATGCATCCAGATGAGATAATCGAAAACATAGAATTGCCACCGGCAATTGCTTCATCTCCATATATGCAAGAGTTTTACGGCACAGTTAGATGGTCGGTTAAAAGTATATTCAATGGTTATTTGGGTTGGTTCTCTGGGAATATTTCAGAGCTTGATCCCACTTCGACATTTAAAAAAGCTAATTTCATTTCTAATATGGTGGGCGGCCCTGATGCATTATTTACTGAACTTGAAAATGCTATTGCTAATGAAGAAATGCAATGGGCATTAGAACTATCAGATCTTTTGTTAGCAATCGATCATCGTACCTCAGAGGCAACTCTATATAGGTCTAAAGCAGCTTTTTATCTTGGGACCATGGCTTCTAATCCAAATAAAAGAAATTATTTTCTCAGTGAAGCTCAGAGGCTGATAGGCAGCCAAGAGACAGAAAATATTATTCCGCCTGAGGTCTCTATGCTGGACCAGATTCCAATTGATATGTTCTTTGATGTGCTCAGGGTAAATTTGAACCCAGCCAAGGTTGATCCAAATAATATTATCACTGCTTGTTTTGAATTTAGCTCTGGCTTGACGAAAGCTATGATTTTAAGAAATCAAGTTCTTCAAATTAAAAATGATCTGCCTATTGATTGCTCCATTAATATTAAAACCAATCAACAAACTTTAAAACAAGTTTTAGCGGGAATTAAAAACCCAATTCTGGAAATTGCTAATGGCAATTTAACTGTAGATAAGGACGTACAGTTCCTTAAGCTATTAACTTCGTTTAGGCCTTAGTTGGTATATCTTTAAATGCTAAACCTTTGTCTGCTCTTGGATCCTGAGGTAAACCTAAAACTCTTTCAGCAATAACATTACGAAGAATTTCATCTGTTCCACCAGCAATTCTCAAGCCAGGAGCGCCTAACCAAGCACCTTGGAAGGAGCTTACCCCATCATTTTCATCAATAAGCATGCCAGCCATATCACCAGAATCAATGCCAAAGTTACCAATTGCTTGAAGCTTATTTGCGCTAACTATTTTTGTGATGGATGCTTCTGGACCTGGAGCTTCTCCTTTTGAAAGGGCAGATATTGTTCTGAATTTTGTATATTTAAGACCATTGGCCTCACAAAACCAATCAGCAAGCTTTTCCCTTACAGAGTTATTTTTAATCAAGGCTTCTCCAGCATCATCTTTTGTTTTAGATAAGATTAATGCTTCTTCAATATCAGAACCCTTAGCATCTCCAACAGCCAATCTCTCATTCATTAACGTAGTGATAGCAACTTTCCATCCATCTCCAATTTCACCAAGGCGCTGAGAATCAGGAATTCGAACATCATCGAAATAAACCTCATTAAATCCTGAGCCACTACCTGACTGCCCAGTGATTTGTTTAATAGGTTTCACAGTTATTCCAGGTGATTTCATATCAACGAAAAAGAATGTAAGCCCCTTGTGTTTTGCTGCATCAGGATCGTGGCGGACAACCAAAATACCAAAATCAGAATAATGCGCGCCTGAAGTCCAAACTTTCTGCCCATTAATTATCCAGTCATCTCCATCTCTTTCAGCCTTGCTTCTCAAACCAGCAACATCAGATCCAGCCGCAGGCTCAGAAAAGAGCTGACACCAAATTTCTTTTCCTTCAGCCATGGGTGCAAGATATCTATCTTTTTGCTCATCAGTTGCATATTGCATCATCACCGGGCCACACATACCAAGACCAATTTCAAATATGCCACCTGGCACATTGAACTTTGCTTCTTCTTGCCCCCAAATGATTCTCTCGATAGGCGAAGCTTCTATACCTCCGTACTCTTTTGGCCAATGGAGCATTGCCCAACCGGCTTCATATTTTTTTTGTTGCCAAGCTTTAGCAACTCTAAGATGATCTTCTAATGAAGAATCGCTGTGACCACTGCTTTTACTTTCTTTTAGTTCAGCATTGGCTTCTAACCAATCTCTGCATTTTGCTCGAAATTTAGCTTGTTCTGGTGTGTCGTTAAAATCCATAATTTACCCCGCTGCTAGAGTGTTTGTTTTTTCTAAGTTAGTGACTAATTTTTCTTTCCATGTTGCTTCAGATCCAAGCAAAACCGAAAGAACTTTTGAACGTTTATAAAATAAATGACAATCATATTCCCACGTAAAACCATTACCGCCATGGGTTTGTATATTTTCTTTTGAACATAATTGAAAAGCTTTGGTAGCACTTACTCTTGCAGTTGCTGATGCAAGAGGCAATTCAGCAGACTCTGAAGATAATGCCCATGCACCATAATAGCAATTTGATTTTGCCAGAGTGACCGCAATATACATATCAGCAAGTTTATGTTTTATAGCTTGATATGATCCAATTTGTCTTCCAAAGGCAAATCGCTCCATTGAATATGCTTTAGCCATATCAAGTGCAGCTTGGGACCCTCCAACTTGCTCAAATGCAAATAAAACAGCTGCTTGATCTAGCAGATGTTGCATATATGTCCAGCCTTGATCAACTTCACCAATCAGCTGAGATGGAGTATCTTTAAATTCAACTTTAAAAAACGTTCTAGAAGTATCAATATTTTTTTGCTGCGTTACAGTTACAGATTCATCACTTAGGTCCACTAATCTTAAATCAGACCCAGTGCTAGATTTGACAACTACTATCATGTGAGAGGCCATTCCAGCATCTGGAACAGCAATCTTTGCACCATTAATCTTTTCTGATGTTACTGAAACGGCTAGGTTAGATTCTGTTGCCTGATGCATGTCTTCGGCAATACCATAGGTGCCGATAGCCTCTCCGGAAACTAATTTTGGCAATAAATCAGATTTAATTTCTTCACTACCAAATTTAATAACTGCTTCAGTAAAAAAATAAACAGATGAGGAGAAGGGGACTGGTGCGAGCGATCTCCCAAGCTCTTCAGCGATGACGCAAAGCTCTAAATGTCCCAAACCTAAACCTTCGTATGCTTCAGGAACCCTAATTCCAGTCCAGCCAAGTTCAACAATTTTTTGCCAGAGCTCTTTATCACCCTCTAGAGCGTTGTCCATGACTTTTCGTGCATTTGCAAGACCACCCTCTTTATCAAAGAACTTTCTAGCTTCATCTTGTAAAAATTTTTGGTCGTCTGAGAAATCTAAATTCATATTATTGTTATATAGTTTTAAGTTAAGGCTTATAATTCAATGCCATATTAGAACATATAATTTAATACAATTTAAGAAACAAACTTGCATTACTTATGACCATTAAAATCTCAGCAACAAAAAATGGAGACTCTCATATCAATAAAAGCTCTAGCGGTCTTTTTCTTGGGATTGCGTTTGTTTTATTGCTGATTGGAATTTTTGCACTGTCTTTATGGGTTAGTGAGCTTTCCAAGACTTCTAACAGCGTTAACTCCAAAGTAGAATCAAGACTTTTAATTTTAGAAGAACAACTTCAATTAGCTGATTCAACTTCAACTGAATTTTTATCCGATATTAATGCTCAACTTCAATTTCTAGATAAGGAGATCAGAAAATTATGGGATTTAAGCAACAAACGTAACAAAGTTAATATCTCAAAGCTTACTAAGGATGTTAGCAAGCATACTGTGGCTCTTAAGGAGATAGCAGCCACGCAAACAAACGATCAAACCAACATAAACTCTATTAAAAATGAATCTCAAAAACTTAGATCAGCAATTGATGAGCTTTCACAAGCAAACAAAGAAAATCTTAATGCTCAAAACAAAATTGCGGAATTAAATAAGAGTATTTTATTGCTTGAGGAAACTGTTCAAGCATTTGATACTTACAGAAGGCAAAATAATGAAATGCTTCAAGAAATGCAATTGAAAATTTCAAGCATTGAATCTCTCACATCTCAATAATATTATTTTTACTTTTAAGTAAAAAGTTTGGGGTTTCTTCAAAAAACAGGTATATTTTTACTAAACATTCTTCAAATTGGAGGGGGAAACCATGAAGAGACTATTAAGCTTACTAACAATTGCTGCTTTTGTAGCAACACCTAGCATTTCCATGGCTCAAAATTCTGAGCTTGTTCTTGAAGAGGTTGTAGTAACAGCAACTAAAAAAGAAGAAAATGTTCAAGATATTGCCCAGACTGTTAATGCGGTCACTGGTGGTACATTAGATGATTATCAAATCAGAGATCTGAGTGAATTGGCTCAGGTTGTATCTGGCGTTGAATTCACACAAATTGATCCTAGAAGATCTACCATCATTATGCGTGGTCAAAAAATGGATCCAGATGGTGGAAATGATCAGCCAATTCAGGGCTATATTGATGAAGTCCCACTTCGAGCTGGTGAAATGTTCCTTCAAATGTATGACACTGAACGTGTTGAAATTTTAAAAGGTGCTCAAGGAACTCTCCAAGGGGTTGTAAGCACAGGTGGTGCTGTTCAAATTTATACTCGATCAGCTCAAGTAGGCAGCAATGAAAGAAATGGCTATGTAAAAACAACATGGGCAGATAATATGACTTCGATCCTGGAAGCTGCCAGTGATTTGCATTTTTCAGATACTTTATCGATGAGAGTCGCTGGTGTTATGAATAACAATGATGGTAAAGAAGTTAGAAATATCAGAACGAATGTAAACGAGTCTCACAGCTATGATTCGGGTAGAATCAGCCTCTCCTGGGAGCCCTCAGAAGCTCTATCAGTAAGATTTAAATACCAAAATATGGAAACAAATTCAATTTATCCTCAGCCAGTTGCTGGAACTAATGGATCTTTCCCATTTGATGCATTTAAGTTTGTTGCAGGGGTTTCTAATCCGTTTTTCCCACCAGTTTCAGTTGATTATGCAGGTGCAGCGAATGCCTGGGTTTCAACTATTGGTGCATTAGCTGGCCCTGCTGCTGCAGGACAGTTAGCATTTTTACACAGACCAAGCTATGCAGACATCCCTGCTGATGGGCTGAAACCAGAGGATGGTGTCGCTTTGCATTACCAAAACCCAAGGCAAAATACGAGTGCTGAAATTCACAACTTAATGATTGACTATGATATGGGAAGTCATGCACTAGCTATTCGATATTCAGACTCTGAAAGTGATTCAATGGGTTTAATTGATAGAGACTACGCAGGAGCCTACACCTATGGTTATCCGCAAGAAGTTAGAACAAACACAGGCATTGAAACAATTGAAATGAGGATTTCCAATCAAGATAATGACAAGCTTGAATATACTCTTGGATTTTTCTCCAGAGATTCTCAAACATATACTGATGCAGATCTAGATGTCTCCATGGATAACTATGAAGTTGCTCCCCATATTTTTAAACCTCTTGTTGGCTTTGATTACAAAACTCCAAATCAAGCCTGCCTTGCTGAAAAGGCAAGTCCTGGTTTGTTTGCTGCCAAGCCAGTAGTTATTACATGCATGGGTATTCCATTAGATAACAAAACTGAAGCATGGTTTGTTAACTTCAAATATAATTTAAGTGAGAAAACTTTTATTCAGCTTGGCGTCAGAGAGCAAGAAATGACTGGTTATAGAGCGCAAAACTTGTATCTTCCAGTTACAGCTCTTGTGACTCCAGCATCGGGCGGTGGAATGACTATTCCAAGAATCCCACCGAATTTGCAAAATTCCGACAATGAATCAACCACTGGTGGATTTAAAATTGGTCATTACTTAAACGATGATATTTTACTTTATGTTTCAACAGAAAGTGGTTACAGAAGTCCTGGTGCTACTATTTCTCCTGTAGCTATTAATCCATCGCTTATTACTTTTGAAGAAGAAGAAAGTGACATGACTGAGATTGGCTTCAAGGGCAGCTTTATGGATGGCAGATTAAGATTAAATGCTGCTTATTATGATTATACTTTTGATGGATATCAAACAAAGTGGGATAACGTTTCTGCAAGAGTTTATAGCGCCGCTGGTCCAGGGCTTGTCCAGCAGGTTCAAGGAGGTATCTTTAATAATAATGACGCTTCAATCTCGGGTATTGATCTAGAATATGCTTATGTTGTAAATGCAGACCTTACTTTAGGTGGAAGTTTTACTTCTACAGACAGTGAGTATGATGCAGGCTCAATCGGGTATGCCAATGATCCTTCCTATGACGGTTTGGCCGCAGCAACAAGAGATGTGAGTGGACAAAGAGTGAATGATGATGCTGAGTCTTCTTTTACTTTTTACCTTGATCATACTGTTCCAGCTTATTGGGGTGGTGAGAGATATACACGCTACAACGTAAGTTGGAGAGATGAGCGTACAAGTGCAATTAATCCAGACCTTAAAATTAAAGCTCTTTATTTAGCAAACATTATTGTTGGATGGAGATCTTCTGATGGAGTATGGGACGCAAGTTTATTTGTTAAGAACATTACCGATGATGTTGATCTTTCTCATATTCAAGCTTATTACTCAGACTATCACTTACCAGGCGGCGGAAGCTTGCCTTCTAAGTTTTACGCAGCGAATACCAACATGGGAAGACAGCTAGGAGCTCAGCTAGTTTATAACTTCTAAGAAGTTGGTCTAATATGACTTTTTAAAACGGCAACTAAGGTTGCCGTTTTTTTTAGAAATTATCTTTTTAATATGCAGAAAATATTTTTATTATTCGCAATAACTTCTCATTTTTTATTTGCCAATCAGAACACGGTCTATCTGAATGAGGACAGGGAGCCTTGTGATTTATATGTTCCAAATAAAATACCTTTATTTGGTGATTTGCATGTTCATACTGCTTTATCACTTGATGCTAACACTCAAGGAACATTAAATAATCCAGATGATGCATACAGATATGCTAAAGGGCAAAAACTATATTTACAGCCTTACAATGAAGATAAAACAAGTTCAAGAATCTCAAAATTAAATCAGCCATTAGATTTCGCGGCTGTAACAGATCATGCGGAACTTCTTGGAGAGGTAAGATTGTGTTTAGATCCACTAAGCGCAAAATATAATGGTTTGCAATGCAAGGCATATAGAAACTTTCCCAAGCTCTCTTATTTCTATATGAATGCAAAAGCCAGTATGAACAAGCCTTTAAAAATGTGTGGAGATTCAAGAGAAATATGTCTTGAGGCTGCAGAGGAGCCATGGCAAGAAATCTTTCAGGCAGCAGAAGAGCATTATGACCGAACCAAAGCCTGTAAATTCTCAACCTTTATAGGTTATGAGTGGACTGGTGCAGCATATTCAGGAAATAATTTGCATAGAAATATCATTTTTAACAGTTCCAATGTTCCCTATCAGCCAATAAGCTTTTATGAAGCGCCCACCCGATCAGAGTTGTGGGAGCAGCTTGATCAAAAATGCTCTGATGATTGTAATTATATAGTCATTCCCCATAACTCTAATCTTAGTAATGGGTTTATGTTTGAAAAACCAAATCAAGATGAGGTATATCTTCAAAATACAAGAGAGCCTTTGGTTGAGATTTTTCAACACAAGGGTAGCTCAGAATGTTCGATTGATCCCAATGATCCTTTATGCAGTTTTGAGCAATTACCCTACAAAGATTTCAAATCAAAATTTAGAAATGATATCTCTCCCTCTCCAAAATCTAGCTTTGTTCGAGACGCATTAAATGAAGGGCTGCTTATGCAAGAAAAAGACAATATCAATCCTTTCAAGTTTGGTTTTATTGGCAGCACAGATACCCATCTTGGAACTCCTGGATCAGTAGATGAAGAGATTTTTCAAGGCCATGGTGGAGCTGGAAAGTCTTTCAGAACATCCATTCCACAAGGCTTGCCTGATGATGTTGAATTCAATCCAGGTGGTTTAGCTGTTGTTTGGGCTGAAGAAAATAGTAGAACCTCCATTTTTAATGCACTTAAACGAAAAGAAGTTTACGGAACCTCAGGACCAAGATTTTTAGTTAGATTTTTTTTAGGCGAGAACTTAGATGCCGATCTTTGCTCTCATTCAGATGCCATCTCAACTGCATACAAAAATGGAGTTCCTATGGGTGCCACATCTCAAGCTGATCTACTCAATAGAGCTCGATTATTTATTTCTGCTTCAGCAGATGCATCATTGAAAAATCAATACATTGAAAAATTACAGGTGGTTAAAGGCACAATTATTGATGGCGAAGTTGTCACCTCAGTTCATGATGTCATGACTCATGAACCCACTGATCTTGATTTCAATACTTGCCAAGTTGTTGGTAAAGGTGCTCGTTCAATGTGTGTTGTCTGGGATGATCCAAACTTTATTCAGGGTGATGAAGCGTATTATTACGCCAGAGTCATTGCAAATAAATCTTGTCGTTGGTCGCATAATCTGTGTTTAAAAAATCCTGAGTATTGTGAAGATCACAATGTAGATGTTCCAAATTTTATTCAAGAAAGAGCATGGACGTCTCCCATATGGCTAGAAAATAGTTCAGATATTTGACACAGCCTAAAGAATTATGTTCCATTAGGATATGAATAAATTAGCGCTACAATTATTTTTAGTCTTAGCCTTTATTCCTATCGCCATTTTGATAAGTTCAATAATCATTACACTGGCACCTTTATATTGTTGGGGTCTTGCAATTAATGCTTATCGTTTTGGTAATACGAAAGAGCTATATTTTTGGTTGGCAATGGGCGTGGTAGCTTTCTTCTTAGCATTATTTGTTTTGGGAGTCTTGTAAATGTTGAAGGCATGCATCCTATTTTCTTCTGCTTGCTTATTTGCAATAGGCTGCTATGTAATGTTTAAACCTGATCTCAGTAATTTGGGGTTTATTCCTGTTCTTGCGACTAACCCTGAGACTGCTTCTGAGTTTAGATCGTTGTTCGCAGGTTCATTTTTAGCATACGCTTATCTTTTATTGCGGTTTGCATTTTCTTACAATCCAATATCTATAGCTATAAGTATTGCCTACATAATGGGTTTTATAGCTTTTGGTCGCGTTGTAAGTTTTTTTTATGAGGGCTTTAATTCTTTTGGGCTCATTGTATTCCTTGGCGAGATATTTTTAGCATTAATCCTGATTTTGGCGCATAAAAAAAGAAAAAATGAGATTCCTTATTTCTAAATTTTGGTCATTCAATAAAACTTCTTAACATTTCTTGATTCTGTAATATAATTCTTTTTCTTCTGGGGATGTGGTGGAACTGGTAGACACGCTTGGCTTAGAACCAAGTGCCGAAAGGCGTGGGGGTTCGACTCCCTCCATCCCTACCAATTGGTGTATATTCTTGTCACCTTTGCTATTATTAGCCCTATGAAAAATTTACCACTTTTGTTGCTATCACTTTTTATTTTTTTCTCCTGTGCAGAAAATAATTCCTATAACTCAAGGGTTCTTAATGCAGGCAGTGAAAATGAATCCTGGTTATTGCATGGAAGAACTTATGATGAGTCAAGATTTAGCCCCCTAACTGATATTAATGATTCAAATGTAGGTGAGCTTGGTTTGTCATGGTCATTTGAAACTGGCACCAACAGAGGTCATGAAACCACTCCTATCGTAGTTGATGGCATGATGTTTATAACAGCTCCATGGAGCGTCGTTTTTGCTTTGGACGCAAAGACTGGAAAAGAAATTTGGTCATTTGATCCAGAGGCTGACAAAGCCTGGGCACGAAATGCTTGCTGCGATGTGGTTAATAGAGGGGTTGCAGTTTGGGGCGATCATGTAGTTTTTGCCACTATCGATGGCCGTTTAATTTCTCTTGATAAAGAATCTGGAGAGGTGAACTGGGATGTTTTGACAATTGATAAATCAAAACCATACACAATTACAGGAGCACCAAGAATCGTAGATGGGAAAATAATTATTGGAAATGGTGGGGGTGAGTTTGGAGTAAGAGGTTATATTTCTGCTTACGATGTTCAAGATGGCTCTATGTTATGGAGATTTTTTACTGTTCCTGGCAATCCCGATGAACCATTTGAATCAGAGGCTTTAGCTAAAGCAGCTAAAACATGGTCTGGAGGAAAATGGTGGGAAATTGGAGGAGGGGGAACAGTTTGGGACTCTATGGCATATGACCCAGAATTAAATCTTCTCTATATAGGTACTGGGAATGGTTCTCCCTGGAATAGGTATGTGCGCAGTCCTGGCGGCGGAGATAATTTATATCTTTCATCTATCGTTGCAATTAATCCAGATAATGGAGAATATGTTTGGCATTATCAAACCACTCCAGGAGATAGCTGGGACTATACCGCCACTCAACACATGATCCTTGCTGATATGGAGATCAATGGTGAACAAAGAAAAGTTATTATGCAAGCTCCAAAAAATGGTTTTTTCTATGTAATAGACAGAACATCAGGGGAGTTTATTTCAGCAAATAATTTTGTGCCAACAAATTGGGCATCTCATGTAGATCCTGAAACTGGGAGACCGATAGAGATCAAGGAAACCAATCATGAGTTGCAACCAGCGTTAACAACACCTGGACCCCTAGGTGGTCATAATTGGCATCCCATGTCTTACAGCCCAAGAACAGGGTTGGTTTACATTCCGGCCCAAGAGACAATATTTATCTACTCAACAGATAATGAATTTGAATACAATCCAGGTACTTGGAATTTAGCGAATCAGATTGAAATGAGTTACCTGCCAAAAGATCCGGATGAGCTAGCTATGGTTGATGCTGCAACGGTTGGTTATTTACTTGCATGGGATCCAAAAGAGCAAAAAGAAGTTTGGCGAGCACAATATAAAAGACCGTGGAGCGGTGGTGTTCTTTCAACTGAAGGAAATTTAGTTTTTCAAGGAACATCAGATGGAAGATTTGTAGCATATGCAGCAGATTCTGGTGAGTTACTTTGGAGTGTCGATACTGGGCAAGGGATTGTGGCACCTCCAATAACTTACAAGATTGAAGGTAAGCAATACATTGCAGTTCAAGTTGGCTATGGCGGCGCCTACGCGCTTACTGGAGGACTAGAATCACCAAATAAAAACCCATCTCGAAATGGCAGAATGATGATTTTTGAGATTGGTGGGACTCAACTTGAGGAGCCAGTTGCATCAATAGCTCAATTAAATCCTACTATTTTTGAATTAAATTCAGATGCTTTGGTTATTGCTCGTGGTGAATATGAGTATCATGAACATTGTCAATTTTGTCATGGAGCAGGCGTTATTGGTGGAGGGGTTTTGCCTGATTTAAGAATGTTAGATGCTCAGGGTCATGCTTCATTTTTAGGGAGCGTTCTTGGTGGAATTCACGGAAGTGGAATGGCTTCATTCAAAGACGTGTTAAATGTAGAACAAGCTCAGCAAATTCACGAATACATTAAACATCAAACAGTTTTAACAGGTCTAGCAAGCGCAGCAGAGCAATAAAAAAATATATTATCTTCGATGGTTTATAATTAACCATGGATAATAAATATGATATAGCCAAAGATTGGCTTCCTAGATACACAGGAATGCCAGTAGATGATTTTGGTGATTACATTCTTCTAACTAATTTTCAAGACTATGTTGATCAATTTGCAGACAGGTTTAATTCTGATGTCCAAGGTGAAAATCGACCAATGTCCTCTAGCACCAACAGTGATGGCTTAAGCATCATTAATTTTGGGATAGGTTCACCCAATGCTGCAACTATTATGGATTTGCTGGTTGCAAGAAAACCAAAAGGAGTCTTGTTTCTTGGAAAATGTGGTGGACTAAAAGATTCATCTGAAATTGGAAACCTTATTCTGCCTATAGCTGCTATTAGAGGTGATGGAACTTCCAATGATTATTTTCCTCCAGAAGTACCTGCCTTACCTTCTTTTAAATTGCACAAGTTTGTTTCCGATAAAATATTAGATGCAGGAACTGACTATCGAACTGGAGTGATTTATACAACCAATAGAAGAGTTTGGGAGCATGACAAAACCTTCTTAAAGAAACTAAAAAACACTACAGCTATTGGTATCGACATGGAAGTTGCCACTATATTTATAGTTGGTCATTACAACGAGATTCCTCGTGGAGCCTTGCTTTTGGTTTCAGATGTTCCTGTGACACCTGATGGAGTCAAGACTGAAAAATCAGATCAGGCGGTTACATCTAAATGGGCAAAGCAACATTTAGAGATAGGCATTCATGCAATGACAGATTTAAAAAATAGCAGAGACAAGATTAAGCATTTCCGCTATTGATTAGCTATCAACAATAAATTCTTGCAAATAGTTAAAAATATTCTGAATAGATAGCTCTCGTGCTTTTCGCATGGTGTCATTTACATGCAAGTTTAGGGTTTCACCTTTTCTGTCCATGATAAATATTCTTGGTATGCCTTCTTGAATATTTTTATCAAAAAAACTAAATAATTCAGTATTCATTTCATAGTTTCCTACGTCTATATTTAATATATTTGCATTTCTTTCAAGAAAGCTTTTCACAACTGGCAGCTGGATCACCCCTTCAAATAATCTTGCATCAGGACACCAATTCGCTCCAAAAACCACAATGGGTTGTTTATTTAATTTGACGGTTTTTTGAATGAATTCTTGAATTTCCTGCATAGAGGTTTGAACCCCAGAGTAAGGCTTAGGGTGCGGAAGGCTAGGGCATTCATTTATATCTAAAATTATATTCATATCTCTTCAAGCTAACCAAAAAAATTTAAAATTTTAACATTTAAGTGTATTCTATTAGATGATGAAAAGGCTGATTAGATATTCATTAATACTTGTTGCATTGTATACAACAATGAGAATATTAATTGCATTATTCTTATATGATCAGGCACCAATTGCATTTCTTGCAACTGAGTTTAATCAAGATCGAATGGATGAATACAGAGCCAGAGTCTTGCTTCCAGCTTTTTTCCTTACTTTGAATTATTTTATTTTAAGGTATTTTTCTGGCAAAAACCCCACTTCACCTCTTTGGCCAATATATGTCATCAGTGTCTCACTTATAATTACTCATATTATTGGCTTTATAACTTTCATGCCTTTATCTAAAGACCCTCTTATAATGCTTTTTATTTGTTTATTTGTTTGTTTTATTGCCAGAGCAGGTCACAATAAAAGAAAGAACGAAATTTTATAGGAAATACAATGATTTGGATTATTAGACTCTTTCTGATGGCTTATGCAGTTTTATATTTTGGTATAGGGGCTTGGGCAATCATTGATCCGGTCAAAGATGCTCTTGAACTGAGTTATGAGATTCCTTCATTCATGGATGCTGTTGGGTTAAAAGTTTCAGGGGAGATTGGTTATTCAGAAGTTGCAGGTTTGTATGGCGGCATCAATATGATTATTGGTTTATTGTGTCTCCTTGGTCTTTTTAGCAGAGGCATTGCAACATATGTATTGTCACTGCTTGCATTCTTAACCTTTAGCATTGCACTCGGCAGATATTTGTTTGCACTAATTCCAAGCACACCCACCTTTTATAATACTTTTTTTATCTTTGAAGTGGTTACGTTTGTCTTGTCGCTATCTTTTTTCTTGTATATAAAATTTTTATACAACCCCAGAAAGAGTGGCAATGTAGAGAGTGTAGCTACTGACTAGAATGATTCCCGCGGCCACATACAAGCTTCTGTTAAATTTTAATTTGGTTAATGCAACTGCCAATAAAATAAAGGCTAAGCTTAAGATTGCAAGGATACTGAAATCTCTTTCCATGACGACTGGGCTGAGTTGAACAGATCCAAAAAATCCAATAATTGGAATAACAAATACTAAATTTAGAACGTTTGATCCAATAATATTACCAACAACCATTTGATGTTTGCCTTTTTTTAGCGCTGCAATCGTGGCAGCTAACTCAGGCAAACTGGTTCCTAATGCGATGATGGTAAGACCTATGATTAACTCTGATATTCCTAATAATAATGCTGTGCTTTCGGCATAGACAATAGAGATATTGGCACCAGCCACTAAACCTACAAGCCCGACCATTGATAAAAATACACTTTTTGTAAATTCAGATACTTCTGAGCCTTCCTCATCAGGGACGCCATCCGTTTTTAGGAGGATATACATAAACAACATGAATAAACCTACAAAACCGATGCTTTCACTAAAAGAGATCGTTCCATCTGCCAAAGTTAATCCCAGCAACAATACAGTTAAGCCAAAAGGCATTAAATTCCATAAATGAGTTTTAGAGGCTGCGTGAAAGTAAAGGCAGGAGACGCCAAAAATGAGAGCAATGTTTGAAATGTTTGAACCAATAGCTGTTCCAAGGGCAATCTCTTCATTCCCATTCAAAACAGCAGATATTCCAACAAATACCTCGGGTGCCGAGGTTCCAGCCGCGATAAGTGTTAGCCCAATAACAAGATCTCCCACCCCTAAATGTTTCGCTATGACGGAGGCATGGTCAACAAATTTGTTTGCTCCCCAAACAAGAATTGTGATCCCAGCTAGCAGCAGAATGATGTTTAATGTTAACTCCATGACAGTATTCTAAAGGCAATGCTATTGAATTCATAATGATTTCAAGAGAACATAAGCATTTATTAAATTATCTAAGGGCAAGTATGAAAATAGCAGAATTATTTAATGTGTCTGGCAAAGTAGCCATTGTTACTGGTGGTTCAAGAGGAATAGGTGAGATGATAGCGGCTGGCTTTTTGGCCAATGGCGTCAAGGTATATATTACCGCTAGAAAAGAGGCTGCATTAATCGAAAAGGCTCGTGAATTATCAGAGACTTATGCAGGCGAGTGCATTCCTGTCCCTTGTGACTTAAGCACCATGGATGGAATGAATAATTTTGTTGATTTTATTCAATCAAAAGAGGAACACATAGATTTTCTCATTAATAATGCAGGAGCTTCATGGGGAGAGCCTTATGCAGAATATTCAGAAAAGGGCTGGGATAAAGTTATGGATTTGAATGTTAAGACTATTTTTTATTTAACCCAAAAACTCACACCTATATTAGCTAA
>Ga0255775_1000699_pt1 | contig 33104 bp, 17 predicted proteins | sample 011ome_26_FD_179973 | JGI IMG/M metagenome (GOLD analysis project Ga0255775, IMG submission 179973) | Coastal salt marsh microbial communities from the Groves Creek Marsh, Skidaway Island, Georgia - 011511BT metaG (version 2) | ecosystem: Environmental > Aquatic > Marine > Intertidal zone > Salt...
CTGACTTTTACGGCGGCGGTATCGCGATTTTCCCTTCTTCTTCTTCTTTACCGTCTTCGTTTTCTGCCGCCGCTCGCGATTGGTTCGAGTTATGCTTCATGGCGCTCAAGACGACGGTGCCGCTCACGGCGATATGCGCGTGCGTCGCCGCGGCGAGCATGAACAGCGCGAGGTACACGATGTTGAGTCAAGTGTATCAGTTAGCGACGGGGATGACGACGGCTGGGGTGATACTGTCCGGATTTGCGGTTTTCGCGAGCGTTATGAGTGGGTTCTTTGTGGCGGCGAGCGCGTTTGCCGATTTCGGAGGGGTGAGTACGAGGAGCGCCAACGCGAATTACGCGCAGCGGAGGAAGAAGAAGAGTACTACTAAAAAGAAGAAGAATGGTGGTAATGCACCACCGAGACAAACTCAACAAAACGTCGTCACGAACTACGAACAACAACATCATGATGAATACATCATCAACAGCAACGAGCAACAACAAAGCTATCAACAGCAACAACCTGTACAACAATATCAACAACGACGCAAAGCGGTGGAACGGTACGAGCCTCCCATGGTCCATCCGACTCGACCACCATCCTCGCCGTCTAAACGCGCCGCGAGAGAAGCGTACGATTCTTGGACGCCGGAAATCCCCATCGTCGATCCGCGAGCGCACGTTCCTCGCCCGTCTGATGTCGATTACTATGAAAATTCTTCTTCGGCCTCGAGACTGGGCGGATCCCAGCCCGAGTGGGACAGAAACGAATCGTGGGGCTCCTACAAATCCCCAGGCCAGCGTCGCCGCGAAATGGGGTACGAGTTCAAAGGCACGCAGGCTTTGAAAAACTACGTGGACCCTCGCGACCAGTACGAACGCCGCGTCTCCAACCGCTCGCCGGAAGCTGAAAACGTCTACAACCAACACAGAAGAGGAGGGAACGCAAACGACGAATTACGAGCGCCTCGACACGACGTCAACAACTACACGAACCCGATCCCGGAGCGAGACCGTTTAATCCCGAAACCCATGGAACGCCCGAAACCTGGATACATACCAACTGAAGTCCTCATCGCCATGGGTGGTGCTTCTCTCAGCAATCACATCAAAACCAAGTTTGAAGACGGGAGCGTAAGGGAGATGAAAAAACAACGAGAAGCGTTCAATAACAAAAAGAAAGAGGAAACACATTCACCATCGACGGCGACGAACATGTTCGGAGAAAAGGTCAACAGCGACCAGTTGCGACGGCACGCTCGATGAGTGAGGATTTTTGAATCATCCAATACTAGCGTGTTTGCGTGTAAATATAAGTAAAATTCTCCCCTAAAGTGCTCTAAAACTCGTCATAAATCATCGTTTTAAAACGGCGAACGAGGATGCCACCACCATTAAAATCAGACGAAGTTAAAGAAGAAGAGGAAATAAACGACGACGACGACGATAATTCTTCCGTCTTTCTCTCTTTAAACCCAATCACGAACAGTTCTGGTTCCGCGTTCATTCAGCTCGGCGATGGACGAACGACGACGAAGATTTTCGTCTCCGTGTTCGGTCCAAAAAAGACCACGTCGAGAGCGCAAGACGAACGCGTGTCGAAGTTAAGAGGCACTCTGGACGTGTCCGTGACTCTGGCCTCGTTTGCGTTTAAGTCGCTCGAGTCGTCTTCTCGTAATATAAAAGATATCGAGATGGATTTGACGGAAAAGTTGACGAAATGCTTAAGAGGGGTAGTTGTCCTCGAATCCTTCCCGAAAGCGGTGGTGGAGGTGAGATGCGCGATAGCGGACGCAAACGGGGACGAGTTAAGAGGGTTAGTTTTAGCGACCAGTTCAGCGTTGATGCACGCGAGGGTGGAAGTGAGGGATATTTTGTGCGCGTGCACGGCAGTTATCGAAGAGGACGGGGAGGTTCGGTTAGTTGAAGATTATACTAATACGAACGACGCGAAGAGTAAGAGTAGTAAGAATAGCGGTGGTAGGAAGAAGACGTCGTCGGCGAGGAAAGCGGTGGGGGCGGTGACGGTGGCGTACATGCCGAGGGTGAAGAAAGTGACCAATATTTTATCGGTTGGGAGGTGGGGAAACGCGAACAATTTGAAGAAAGCGGAGGAGTTGGCCATGCAAGGTTGCGAAGAGGTTGCGGAAGTCATCAAGGCTGCGTTTTAAGAGTTTTCTTCGTCCGTAGGGAACGTGTAGTAGTATTTATGGTTAGCAGGTAGCTTTTGTTTTTCTCATCTACTAGAAGATGAAGTAATTACAAGGATTCTATGGATCGCGTCAAATCTTCTATTTGCTTTTCTAAATCTTGTTTCTTTAATTGCGCGCGCTCGCCGTTATCGGGAAGTCTCGATAACAATATTTGGTTGGAAAGCAACTCGTTCGTTCGCGTTTCCTCTTTCTGTAACTTTTGAAGGCGAGCGACGGCGACGGATTTTTCGTCTCGCTCTTCTCCAGCGTCGCTCCCTCGTCGTTTGACGTTGACTGCGACGGCATCAGCTTTGGCGGCCAAGGAGGAGAGTAATCCAGCGCCGCCCCAATTCGCGTTGTTCGCGTTTCCTTTACTACCGAGAATGCCGCCACCGCCACTTCCTCCGCTACCGGTCTTCGACGAGCCTTTCTTCTTCCCGCCGCCTAACTTTGAATCCGGTACTTTAGCTGCTCCTTTACCCGCTGCCGTCGAGTCACCTTGCGAAAACAGCAAATCGTGATCGGAAACTTCAAACATCCCTTTCGTGGACTCCAGCTCTCGCTTCAATTGTTCGTCGTACTCTCGATGGTGAGCGTGTAAACTGTTGAGCGTTTTTGCTGTGCTCGATACTTCCGAATTTTTTACATCGAATGTAAACATGACGTTCCCATCCGTCTCCGCTGTCGAGAAGTATCTAAACTCGTCCTCTTCTTCGTTATTACTCTCTTTAGATGGACTGAAGTCTTCGTTGCCCCCACCTTTCTGCGCGTCGTTAGCGATACCTTGTTTGAACACTTGCTTGCGGTACGTCTTCTCCTCGACGGTTCCAACCGTAATCATGCGGTACACGACGACGTTTTCCGTTTGGCCAATTCTGTACGCACGATCGACGGATTGGTTATCGGTCGTCGGGTTCCAACTTGGATCGAAAATGATCACTCTCGTTGCCGCGGTCAACGTAATACCTAAGCCTCCTACACGCGTGGTTAACAGCATCAACTGGTTCGGGCTGCCGCTTTCTTGAAACGCGGTGACGCGATCGTGGCGCACGTTCGCGGAAACGTTACCATCGATGCGAGTGACTTGATTGTCAACGTCGAAGATCTTCCTCGCGATAACTTCGCATCGATCCAAAGCGTATCGGGATTGGGAAAAGACCAAGACTTTCTTCCCGTTCTTTTTAAATTCAGAGAGGAGCGCGTGTAGGCGCTTCAACTTGGCGGAGAAGAGAAGTGGATTCTCGCGAAGTTGATCGACGTCGAGGCCGATGGAAGAAGCAACTTCGCGCAAAGCGTCGGTGGTATTGATGGAGCGAGTATCCTCGTTCGGTTCTTCTCGTTCGTCCGCGTTAACACTCTCGAGTTCTCGAAACGCCAAATACGGATCGTCGCATATCTTCTTCAACGCGGAAAGCGCCGCTAAAGCAGATCCAGTTTTATTCAACACTTTTTGGATCGTCGGCGATTTCAGGAAGGCTTCGTATAACGTTTTCTGCGCTTTTGAGAGTGGAATCCACGCGACGAGATCGTTCTTTTTACCCAATTTCTTCGGGGCGTTATGAGTGGACGCCCATTTTGTTATATTCCCGGCCCTCGCAGCCGCCTCTGATACCGTTTCGTTCTTCTCCTTGTCTTTCTCGACTCCATCTTTCTTCTCCTTATTAGGTTCGCCATCTCTCAAAACACCCTCCTTCTCGCGTCTCAAGAAATACGGTGCGCACATCTTCCGCAACATTTTCGATAACTCCCTCGCCTCGTGTCTTTCTGACTCGCTCGCGTCGCGAGACCGACCAGAGGTTATTTTTCTCGCGAAATTTTTTCTGAATTGCTCCTCGCTTCCTAATAAACCCGGCGCAGCTAAATCATAAAGCGCCCATAACTCTCCTAAATGGTTCTGAATCGGCGTTCCAGAAACCACCAACCGCAAATCGCACGGTAACCGTCTCACGAATTGCGCGATTTTAGTGTTTGGATTCTTCATCTGATGGCCTTCGTCCATGACGACCCATCCGAATCGAACGCCGTCGCCGCTGTAGCTTTTCGCGCTGACTTCGAAACCACGACCTTCTCTTCGTTCGATGTCTTCAATTTGACGATAATTCGTTCCTTCATCGTTCTCAAGCACAATCCCAAACTCCTCTGGGTTGTGCGACAACATCCCGTACGTGCACAAAAGCACTGACCCTTCGCCTTCTCGCGACTGGACTTTCTTCAAAACCTTCGCGCGTTGCTCTTTCGTCCCGGTATACGAGAAAATCTCCCGCTTCTCGTTCAAGCCGCACACGATAAACTCTTTCCTCCAGTGTGGTAATAACGTCGTCGGAGCTAATATTAACGCGCGTTTTATCGTTTTCGACTTCAGACTGCCCGCGATGAACGCCGCGGAAGACATCGTTTTACCCAAACCCATATCGTCGGCTAAGATCCCTCCTCTGTTTTTCAACTGCAAATCCCACAGCCAACGAACCGCGTCGCGTTGGTGATCGTAGAGTTTCATCGCCACGGAATGGTCTAAGGAAAACTGCTTGTCTTCGTACGTTTTCCCTTTTAATCGCATGTTGTTGTTGGGTTTATTTTTCGTGGACGAGGATGGCGCCGGCGCCGGAAGAGAAAAGGAAGAAGAAGGAAGAGGAGAAGGAGAAGGAGAAGGAGAAGGAGAAGCCATGCTCTCGTCGGGACGCGAAGCCGGAGAAGCAACTTTTGCTCCTACCATCGGTTTCGCCGCCGACGTCGCTGTTCGCGATGGCGTCGTCGTCGCAAACGCTCTCTTCGCCTCCGGACTCCGAAACGCTTGGAAGAGCGATATCTTCCCAGCGCCGCCGCCTCTTTCGGTTGTCTTCTCTTTCCTCGCCGTCGGTCGTTTCACCACCGTCTCTATTATTGGTGTCTCGAATTCACCCTCCTCGTCGTCGTCAGATGATGACGACGAGCGCAACGTCGGCGTCATCGAGGAAAAAGGAACAACCAAATCATTCTTATTGCTGCTCTCGCTAAAGCTCGCATCCAAAGCGTCCTCAAACGCATCATCTTCGTCTTCTTCTTTCACATCTTCAGTCGTAAATTCGATATCTGAGTCCGTTACGTCGTCTTCTGAATCATCCAAAACGAGTACTTTCCTGCGCATTAAAGCGCTCTTACTCCTGTGCTGCACCACAATCTCGTCCTCCGAATCATCCTCATCCAAATCGTCGTCGTCTTTCCCACTTTTTTTGTCGTTCAGAGAAGGAGGCGACCTGGACGACGCGTTCATTCTCGTGAGAATATTCATTTTTTTTATGAAGAAAAGAGAAGTGTTTCCCCTCTGGCATTGAGCAAAAATGGAGCAAAAATGGAAAATTTCGAAAGCGCAAAAGCGTCAAAGGAACGCGCGAACGAACGAGGAGGCGTCGGTGAGTACGCACGCGTTAGTAGCGCATACACGCAGACGTGTTTGTTTTTACGTATTTTTGCTCGTACTCTTAATATTATCATTAAAAAATCGTATTATAATTTTGTTTCACTTACTCTCTCTCTCTCTCTCACTCGCACTTGTTTTCTACGACGTGGACGCGCTTTTCGTCTCGCGACCATCCGCGTTTTTTATGTATTAGCCTTTCACTCTCTCTTTCTCTCTTTCTTTCTCTCTCTTTCTCTCTCTCTCTTTCACTCACTCACTTGTTCACCTCCTCAATAAATTACCTCCTCTATCGCCTTGCTTACATCTCATTAATACGAAAAATGTTTATTCCACACCTTCGATCTTGTCTTCGACTTCCATGTACAACTGTCGCAAGCGCTCGATGTTTTCTTCGCTGGTTTCCCAGTAGCCTCTGCCGTTCGCTTCCAAAAAGTTCGCAACCATCTTTCTGAACGAGTTCGGGTTGGTTTCCATCAATCTCTTTTGCATTTCCGGGTCGGCCATGTAGACGTTGTTGGCGTCTTCGTAGACCCAGTTGTCGACTTGGCCGGAGGTCGCGGACCAACCGAGAGTGTTGTTCAATCTCTTTTGGATTTCGCGGGTACCTTCGTAGCCAGAGGCCAACATGCCTTCGTACCACTTCGGGTTCAACAACTTCGTTCTAGAGTCCAAGCGCATGGTTTCGGACAACGATCGGACTTGCGCATTGGCAGTGGTCGTATCGGCGATGAAGGAAGCCGGCATTTTACCGTCTTTTCTCACGCCGGCAACCAACTTGGTCGGATCGGAATCGAAGTAGTGGGAAACGTCCGTCAAGGAGATTTCGGACGAATCAAGGTTTTGGAAAGTGACGTCAACCTTGGACAAGGAGGATTCGAAGATTTCTCTCTTGATTTCCATACCACTGCCCGGGGAATCAGAGTTGAACGCGAAGGATTTGCGGTTCAAGTACATGTCTTGCAATTGAGATTCGTCGTTCCACGACGAGTTCTCAACCGCCAAGTTGACGTTGGATGAGTAAGAACCAGACGCGTTGGAGAAGATTCTCGTCGCGGCTTCGCGGACGGACAAACCGAGCTCTTCGGCTTGCTCCAAGGCGTGCTTGCGGACAAAGTTCATCTCAGGCGGTTCGTCTTGCTCGGCGGCGAGCTTGACGGCGCGATCCAACAAGTTCATTTGGTTGACGAACAAATCTCTGAAGACGCCGGAGCAGTTGACGACGACGTCAATTCTCGGTCGGCCGAGTTCTTCCAACGGAATCAATTCCAATTTGTTGACTCTGCCCAAAGCATCCGGGACCGGGTTGACACCAACCATCAACATGACTTGCGCCAAAGACTCACCGTACGTCTTGATGTTGTCGGTACCCCACAAGACCAAAGCGATGGACTCCGGGTAGACGCCGTTGTTCTCGACGCGTTGACGTTCAATCAAACGGTCGACGACAACCTTCGCGGAAGCAACCGCGGCACCAGTCGGGATCGCTTGCGGATCCAAGGCGTGGATGTTCTTACCCGTCGGCAAAACCTTCGGGTTACGAATCGGATCCCCGCCCGGGCCCGGCAAGACGTACCTGCCGTCCAAAGCTTCCGCCAAGGAACCGAGCTCGTTGTCCTTGACAACTTGCTCCAAGCAAAATCTGAGGTAGTCAAACAACGTGCGCATTTTGCCGTTGTCAACCTTTTCGAACTTGGTACCCTTCAAGGCATCGCCCCACGGCAACGCGATGGAGGCATCGCCAAACATTTTGCCGAGTTGGCCGAGCGCGTTAGCCGCGACTCTTCCAGTCGGGTCAGCCGCGTTCTTGACAAACGAACCGACGCAATCTCTGGACGCAAACGTGATGTCTTGCAACATTTGGACGTATTCCAATTCACCGGCATCGTTTCTGCGGTAGATGTTTTCGATATCTTCGCCGATAGCTTGTGCCAACAATTGCGGCATACCGATGATGCCGTCTTCCTCGCGGTCGATGCCGGCAATGTTGACCAAAGTCGCAACCGCTTCCTCCGCGGACGGCGGGCAACCGACGACGTGCAAACCGCACGGCAACAATCTTGATTCAATCTCCATGATCTTACCGTACACTTTACCGACGATCAAGTCTCTGAATTCTTGCTCAAATTCAGCAGCGTCAGCGTCCGCGGACGGCAACTCCTTGATGTCCTTGTCCAAGTTGCACGTGATTGCCGTGGTAATGATGGTGTTCACGATGGACGGGCCACGACCAGAATCTTTCAAAGTTTGGTACGAGGCAATTAATTCCTTCAATTCTTTTAATCCTTTGTACAAGCCAGCGTTTTCAGCCGGCGGCGTGAGGTAGGAGATGGTGTTGGCGTACGAACGTCTCTTGGCGATGGTCGCTTCCGAAGGGTTGTTCGCGGCATAGTAGTAAATGTTCGGCGTGGAACCAATCAACAAGTCCGGGTAGCAGACGCCAGACATACCGACTTGTTTCCCCGGCATAAACTCCAAAGAGCCGTGGGTACCAAAGTGTAAGACGGCATCCGCTTTGAAGATTTTCTCGATGTACGTGTAATACGCGGCGAAGCCGTGGTGCGGCGACGCGGACTTGGAGAACAACAATCGCATGGGATCGCCTTCGTAGCCAAAGGTCGGTTGGACACCGATAAAGACGTTACCAAACTTCTTGCCGTACACAAGCATGTTTTGGCCGTCGGTGTTCAAATTCCCAGGCGGCGGGCCCCAATTTTCGTGGAGTTCCGTTTCGTAGTCGCACAACTTCTTGTACTCAGTCACCGGCATTCTGTATTCGACGTTCAAGTCCGGCGACTGGAATTGCGCTTCCTTGTCGTTCAAGACAGAATTGATCAAGTCCATTTCGTTGTCCGGGCAGTTACCGATGTTGTAACCTCTCTTCTTCAAGTCTTGCAAGACTCTGAAGATGGAACCAAAGACGTTCAAGTACGCGGCGGTACCGACGTTCCCTTTGTCCGGCGGAAACGAAAACACGGTGATGGCCAAGTTCTTTTGCGCGTTCTTCTTGCGTCTCAACGAGGCCCACTTGATGGCTCTGTCCGCAATTTGCGACGAGCGATCTTCCAAAGCGTGGGATTTACCAGACTTGGAGTCTCTGCCGGAAAAGATGATCGGTTCCAAACCACCGTCCAACTCCGGAAGCGCGACTTGCAACGCGACTTGCACCGGGTGCAAACCGAGCGTAGAGTCTTTCCACTCCTCGGTCGTTTGGAAGGACAACGGCACGGTAACCATGTACGGCACGTCCAACTTCTTCAACGACTCGATCGCTTTCGGGTGATCTTGTCTGGCCGGGCCACCAACCAAGGCGAAACCAGTCAAGGACAACACGGTGTCGACCAAAGCGCCTTTGGTGATCGGATCAAAAAAGAAGCGATCCACGGGCACGGAGAAGTCCAAGCCGCCGGCAAAGACCGGGACAACCTTGGCACCTCTCGCTTCCAAGTCCATGACCATACCGTCGTAGTGACCGGCATCACCGGTGACCAAGTGCGATCTTTGGAGAACGACGCCAATAACCGGCGCGTCCTTCTTGAACTTGATGTCCTTTCTGGTATCGTACCAGTTCAAGTACTCCTTGACGTCTTCGAACATGGTCGGCGCCATCGGGTGCCAGATACCGATATCCGGAAACGTCACCGGCTCGGCAACTTCCCCGACGTCGACTTCGGCCAACTCCGGAACGTACGCCTTGGAGATCATCAACAAGAAGTTCTCCAAGTTTTCCGAGGAACCGCCCAACCAGTATTGCAAAGAGTTCATAAAGTTTCTCGCATCCGCCGCCTTATCGCTCGGCAAATACTTCAAAACCTTCGGCAAAGTTCTGACCAACTTCAACATGCCCTCTTCGAAACCACCGGATTCCTTCTTCTTTCTCATGAAAGAAGCGATCGCGGATTTGGACTGACCCAACTGCGCCATGGAAAACGTACCCAACTTGTTCAATCGCATGACCGCCGGCATGGACGGGAAGATCACGCACGCGTCCAAAGAGTCTCTCAACGGCGCGACGATATCCACAATCTTTTCCGCCAATTCTTCGATAAAGATCAAAGAACCGATGAAAACATTCGCGTTCTCCACGTCAGTTTTGAACTGATTCAAGTTATCCTCGTTTCTCAATTCTTCCAACAAGTAACCGGAGACTTGAACGCAGACGTTTTTGTTCGTCGCGTTGATTTGCTTCACCGCGGCGGACAAGGAAGACTGATATTGCGATTCCAAAACCACGTACACCATCTTCACGACGGTTCTCCCGTTCGCTTCCGGAATAATCGTACGAATCGCCGGGTCGACGTTCGTGAACATTCCTTTCGAGCTGCTGTCCGCATCCGCCAACAACTTGTCCTCCTCGGATTTCGCTCCCGCTTTTTTCAAAGGCCCATTTGGTGGAGAGATGACTGCTTTGGTGACCACCAGTCTTTGGCTTTGTTTCGCGGTAGTCTTCGCGCGTAAGCTCTGTGATAATGTCGTTGTTTCGAAAAGACAGTAAAAGTAAAGAAGAGTTATTGATGATTTTGGTCAGTTTGATGGTCGATTTGATGCTGATACTACACGCGAGAAGAGCGAGTAGAGTGAAAAGTGCTCCCCAAAGATATCTGATCTTTCCCGAGAAAATGTGTGACGTCGACTTCTCATCATCATCCATTCATCGCGCTCTTTTTCTCCTCAAACGGACGTAAAATCGACGATCCGAGAACCAAACGCGAGATCTAGATCAAGTCTTTCATTCGCGCTCGAAAAGATCGTCGCACACGTCGCGAGACGCGCACTCTTCGTAGGAAAAGAATGCGTTTTGTAGCCCCTTTTCCTCGCGTTTGTTTGGGACGAGAGCTTTTCAAGGGAGAGAGATGATAAAATTTTACAGAGAAAATTATCTCTCTCTCATCTGTGTGCGCTTCCGTGTGCAGCGCGCGCACGTATAAAACAACAAGAAAAGACGAAAGAACAACCAGAGTCTAAACAACGACGCGTTATTCATTAATCGTACCTTGTTTGCAAAAGCGACTTTGCTCCCGAGCGCTGCCGCTGCTGTCAAAGAAGAGGCTGCCATCGTAGAAGACGATGTTGTGTAAAAAGTGAGGAAAACGAGAGGAGAGACTTATACTAAGCGCTTCTTTGCGTGCATCTCATCTCCGAAAAGATTTTTTTTTCGAGGACCAGAAACGCAGGAAAAAAGAGAAAAGAGGAGATCTTTTTCGAAGAGGATGAGCCCAAACCCGAAAGAGGCGCAAACACAAAACTTTTTTGCATTTTTTTCACGAGAATTTGTAAATGAAACTCTAAACCCTAGAACAAAACCACTCTTTCTTTCTTGACAGAAGGACAGACTTTTTGTCAAAGTGTGTTCTGTGTGTGTGTGCATAAATATAATAAAAGAGTAGGAGCAGAGGAAGCAGAGAGAGAGAGAGTGGGAGAGATACGGACGAATACCTTTTACATAATAAGCTTATTAAAGGTTTCTTTTTGTCTTCTTCGTTTCGTTTCATTTCATCGTAAGAAGAAGAAGAGTCGTACGACTACTACGAAGAAGAAGAAAAGAATGGGTGCCATCTCGGTCCTCCTGAGACATCCGTTCGATGTGTTTCCCTTACTCAGGGTGAAAAAAATGGCCGACGAGGCGAAGAAACTCCCGAAAGAAGAAAACTTGGCGTTTTGTTACGACATGCTGAACAAAGTCTCGCGGTCGTTCGCGATTGTTATTCAACAATTAGACGAGGAGTTACGAGACGCGGTGTGCATCTTCTATCTGGTGTTACGAGCGTTGGATACGATCGAGGACGACATGGCCATCGACAACGCGGAGAAAGTACCGCAGCTTTTGAAGTTTCACGAGGACATATACGATCCGGAATATAAACACTTAACGTGCGGAGAGAAACATTACAAGACGCTGATGGTAGAATATCCGAAAGTGACGAACGTTTTCTTACGATTGAAGAAGCCGTATAAAGACGTCATCGCGGACATCACGAGACGCATGGGAAAAGGGATGGCGGATTTCATCGAGAGCGAAGTGAACACGTTGAAAGACTGGGACGTGTACTGCCATTACGTCGCCGGGTTAGTTGGGATTGGTCTGTCAGATTTATGGGCCGGATCAAAGTTGGAAGAGAAGAAGTTCAAGACTGAAATGGAGGATTTAAGCAACGCCATGGGGTTGTTTTTACAAAAGACGAACATCGTGAGAGATTATTTGGAGGACATACAGGAGATTCCGAGACCGAGAATGTTTTGGCCGCGAGTGGTGTGGGGAAAATACGCGACGAGCTTGGACGACTTGCAATACAAGAAGAATCGAACGAACGCGGTGCATTGTTTGAACGAGTTGATTACGAACGCGCTGACGCACGCGTGCGACTCGTTAGAGTACATGAGCCGAGTGAAAACGCCGTCTATTTTTCGATTTTGCGCGATTCCGCAGGTTATGGCTATAGCGACATTAGCGGAGTGTTACGATAACGGGAAGGTGTTTGAAGGCGTGGTTAAAATCCGAAGGGGCTTATCGGCTCGCATCATGTTATCGTCCAACGACACGTATCAAATCGGGCAAGGTTTCAAACACTTTGTGAAGATTTTGAAGAACAAAGTGCGAAAAGAAGACCCGAACCGTAAGGAAACCATGCGATTATGCGATTTGGCCACGGAGAAAGCGCAAGAGATGATCGATTCGAGCGACCGAGGGAAACTGGAAAAGTTACGAAACGCGAATAACGACCAACCGTTGTCCATGGGCGTTAAAGTTGGTTTGTTGACGTTATTCGGCGGGTACGCCGCGTACGCGTTCAACTTGGAACAAATGCGCGAGAGCATGGGATTGAACCCGAAAAACGGCGCTCGTTGGGTGGACCAAATGCAACAGGTCTTTGCCGTCATGGGTGTTTTGTTTGTGATGTTTTTGATGTACTCCACGCGGCGCACTCGGCGGTGATGATGGACTCTCCCATCAGAGCGTCGAGACCAAAGAGCGAAAGAGAGAAGACTCGCATACTACTATAGAGAAAGAGAAAGAGAGAACGAAAACTATGACAACACGAAAAAACAAACTCACCGCACTAAAATTAAATATGTTATCGTTGCGTTCGCGCGCTCGTACTCGTCCCGTCTCGTTTAAAGGATTCCTCGAGAGTTTGCGCGAATATTATCTGCGAATCGTTTTCCACATGTTTTGGGCTGCTTTTCTTCACATTCCTCAAAACATTTTCCTCTCTATGGGATACACGTAAAAACGCCCCAAATATGCGCGCACGCGTCGTGTACTCTCTCCTCTTCGTCACTGTCCTCGTTGTTTTTAGCGAGAGCTTTTGTTTCGCGAGTAGTACCACCACCAAAAACACTGCCGTCTCGCAGGCTTTGCAGCGGGGACGACGACGATATTTGTTGGAAGAAAAACCAACGGCATCGGACGCACGCATCCATCTTCACCGGTCGCTGTTTATACCACCGAAAGAAGGCGAAGAAGAGAAAGAAAAAGGAGAGAAAGAAACTCAGAAGTCTGAAAATGAATGGCGCGGCGCGGAAACGAAAACGCTCGCGAACTTGCTCGAGTTGGAGCAAAAGTATGGGAAGATGATGTCTGATTTTCGAGAACAGAAAGGAGGAGGCATGTCGTTGGCGGATCTCGATCGAATCGGAGACGAGTATCGAGCGGCGTCGAGGGCACACCACGAAGAGCTGGAACGGGCGAAGAGCATGCTGGGAAAGGAGGGCGGTGATAGAGATAGTGGTGACGATAGACGTAGTGATGATAGCGATGAGAGTACGATCCCTCGTACCGACGGCGGTATTGATAATAACGAAAACATCGACGTGAACGACCGGGCGACTCGCGAGCGATTTTTTAAAGCTCGAGCGAGGAAAGAGGACGACGAGTTGATCGTTTTCGCAGTTGGTGACACGAGAGATCACCGAAGAGTGACGAAAGATCCGGCGATTGCGACGATTAGTACCGATTTCGTCGCCAACGTGGCGTTGAATTTGAAAGCGATGGGCATCGAACATTACGTAGTCGTGGCGAGTTCGAAAGAGTTGTGCGAGACGTTAAAAACGAGATACGCGGAAGTGTTCGGGGAATACGGTTCGTGCGGGTTCTCTACCGCGTATACCGAGAACGCGCAGCAGCTGGAAAAGTGGAACTTAAAAGTAGGCGATATGTTTTTACTCTGGATGCAACAGTGGTTGTTCGTCTCGCAGGCGATGGAATATGGTTATAGCGTCATGAGAGTCGATTCAGACGTCGTATTTTTAGAAGACCCGTATAAGATTATAAACGGGCCTTTGATGTCTCCGTTTCGGGTGATTTCGCAGACGGATTTGTTCGCCGCGAATACGCGGCCAAAGTGCGATAGGAAAGTTGACAAAGCGACGTTGACGGAGGAACGAAAGCGGTACTCCGCGGCTCTCGGAAACGATATCGTTTTGTGCGACGACGCGGTACCAAACGCGCTCTTAAACATTGGGTTGATTTACTTTCGTAAGTCGACTTTAACGCCGCACAAAGAGACGGCACTGTACGATTTTTTCGTGAAATTGAACGGAAAGTTTCAAAGCATTTTGGAAGATCAAAACGCCGACGGGAACGCCGAACGATTGCTCGATCAACCAATCTTTCGCGACGTTATGAACCAATTCTTCGTCGGAAGCTTTAAAGTTGCCACCGCTGGAGATGGAATGACATCGATGTACCAACACAGTGTGTGTCCTCACGACGACGCGAATGAGTGCGAAATCATTCAAAAGGAAAGAAAAGTAACCGCACTTTCGTTCGTTGAAATCTCGAAACAGCCGAGAAACCTCGGCGACGCCATCGTTCCGGAACTCGTTCTGGGTGCTCCGGATTGGTTTTTCGGACGCGGTTGTCTTCGCGGCGTCGCGGATGGTACGAAAACCGTCCGCTCTATTCGCGATATGATGACAAAAGCTAACTTAGACAAATCCGAATATCCTATTGGGAAGGACACGTGCCCGGCAAATCCGCGCGCCGGAACGAGTATGAGAGCGCCTGGAAAAGCCGCGAGAGGTGGCGGATTAGTCGCGGTCCACGCCGTATACAGCAAAGCAAAGAAACGTGTCGACGCAATGCGCGCGTTAGGATGGTGGCGCTTGGACGAAGACTCTACAACGACTCAAAAGGACGACGACGCGTGCGAAAACAACTCGGGTAACGCGAACGGCATCCTCTTCACGCACACGTACTTTCGCCAAAACGAAATCGGGTATAAAGCGTTCGTTTGTGCTGGAAAACCGAAAGCGGTCGGACAGTGCGCCTGTTGCTCCGGCGTTCCCGAAATTACTTTGGAAAAGGAGTTGAAGTTCATAGAATACGCCGCGGACGACCAAATTCGCCCGGTCGGGAATACGGAAAAGTTACAAAGAGTCGCGCACGGATGCGGCGCTTTGGACGATTTCAACGGGGGTTGGAACGAGTTTTGGAACTAATAGAAGAAGATAGCAGCAAACAGTATGTACGCGTAAACGTATTCATAGCAACGAAAATAAACTAACGCAATCTAATCGTATCCGTCCATTTTATCCGTCAACTCGCTCGCTTTATTCGCGCCTTCGATCCCTTTCGTCCACAAAATCGCGCTCAACGGGAACCCCGTCACGATGAACCACCCTAATATTGGTTTGTACATCCCGCTCGAAGCGTCCACGACGCCGAAAATTGGTTTCGAAAACGTCCACTCGAACACGCTCCCCGTCGCGGCGAGTAAGGTGATCAGACTTCCCAAAAGGAACACAGGCCACGGGAACTCGCCTGATTCTTTCGAAAGTTTCTTTTCCATCTCTCGTCGCTCCCACGGGGGGATGTCTTCCTTTTCCTCTTCTTTACTGCTCTCGTTGCCATCATTTGAAGTTGCCATCATCGTGGCTAAAAAGTGTCCTCGCGTCGTTCGTTTTAAGACCGAAACCGCACGTTGTTGTTGTTGTTGTTCGTGGTGATGAGGTTGGTCTCGACGGGGATATCTTTGAAACGTCATCGCATTTCTTTTCGTCGAAGACGAAGACAAGGAAGAGGAAGAAGAAGAACACGACGCCGCGCGGTGCGAAAACGACCTCATCCTCGACGACGACGACAAAGTTTTGGCTCTCGTGAATACTAACACAGCAGCAGCAGACGAAGAAGACGAAGAAGATATCATCTTACAAGGAGTATGTATATCCAGGAAGGAAAAAAATGACGATTTTTTGCGAAGGAATAAAAAACGACAAGCAGACAAGTCTTTTTTATTATGTCTTTGATTTTATATAAACAAGTGTCGTAATAATAATAAATAATTTTTACCGCGGAGAGACGATGGAGAAGAAGAAGTCGATTCTTCTTCTCCCTCTCTCTCTCTCGCTTTCTTTTCACTTTGTCGCGACAAAGCGACGCCTCTCTTTTTCTTTTCTTTTTTTTGTTGTTGATGTATGTATACGTTTAATAATCGCGTCGTCGTTTTCGAAACGCTTTCTTTTCGAGAAAGCGCATTCGTTGTTGAACGCGGCGGGGAGAGACGGTTTTTCTTTTGGTGAACGAAAGATTCCGTGAGGAATATTACGCTTTACCAGCATCGGCGCTGTAGCCGACAACTTCCATGTCAGTCGGCAAGATGCCGTGCAAGAACATGGCCAAGATCGTACCGATGGAGTACGGCGTGGTCAATAAGATGAGAATACCGTCTCTGATGCCTCGTTCACCTTTGTTGCAGTCGGCGCCTTCGCGGAACGGACCGGTGCACGCCCAAAACGGCGCGGTACCACCACCCTCTCTTTGGTCGCCGAAGATCCACGGGACCGCGGTAACACCCAAACCAACGCCCATGGAGATGGCCAAGATGATTCGGTTTCTGCGAGAATTTAAGTCGGCTTTGGAGACGACCGACAAGCCGGAGACAAAGACGTTGCAGAAGAGAAACGTCGTCATGCCACCAACCACGGCATCAGGCATGGAAGAGATGATGCCAGAAATCTTGGATAAGACGCCCAACGCGATCAACCAGAGACCGCAGCATACGCCAGCTCTTCTGGAGGCACACTTGGTCAAAGCGATAACGCCGTTGTTTTGGGAAAACGTGGTGTTAGGCATGCCGGTGGCCAAAGCCGCCCCGAAGGAGCATATGCCGTCCGAGAGTAAACCACCTTGGACAGATTTGTCAAATTCTTCCGATTCAGTGTCTTCCTCGGACGCTTCGTACGTGGCGGTGAGATCACCGATAGTTTCAACCGTTGTGACCAAGAAAGCAATCAACAACGGCAATACAGCCGGACCGTAAAAGCCAATCGGAAAGTTTTCCACCCACGCAAACGTAATCGGTTCAGCATTTTCAATCTTAGTGTCCGGAACGAATTTGTTACCTTCCGCTCTGGAAACACCGGCGACGAAGTAACCAAAGAGCAACGCGATGATAACGTTCGCGTTTTTCATGAACGGCGAGCCGAACAATTCAACAAGAATGAGCATGAACACGACTGAAAAACCAAGCCCGACATATTCCGAAGAACCGAACGGTTTGATAACATCACCGTTACCATCGCACGTAGCTTTTCCACCTGCGGTTCCACCCGGGAACGGCGCAACACGTTCTGTACCGTAATTTGGGCCGAAACCGACCAAATTATAAACCTGGGGGTTATTCTTCCAGGCCATTTCGGCGCACACGGCGCCGCCGCCCCAGTACTTGATCCCAGTCGCCGTCAAACCGGCGCCGATGAGCATAACCGCAACACCAGTGACAATGTTCGGAAACATTCTTCGTAACTTATCCTTCGGAACGAACGACAAGACAACTTCGAGCATGGCGCACACCATCGTCGTACCCAACATCTTCCCATACGCATCTTTCCCGGAGTACCCCTCGCTCTTCATCGTACGGATAGCACTCTCATAAATGGGCAAAAACCCAAAAGACGTGCCCAAAACGGACAACATCCCTGTCCCGAACACGTATTTCGTGCCCGGAATCTTAAACTGAATGCAGTTCAAAATGGTAAAAATACCAGATAAAATGAGCGAACACGCGATGGCGTATTGCTGCATGTCCAGGTTTGAGCCAGGACCAGCCTCCGAGACGGAGAATCTCATCACGACGTACGGAGGTACGATGAGACCGCCAACCATCGCGAACGCGTGTTGGAGGCCCATGACTAAAGCCACGAGGATTGGGAGATCGTCGTCCTGTTGTTGGAGGATGCAAAAAAAAATGTGAGCGTTCGTTGTTGTTAGTTTCTTTTGGTAATTAATGATGATTTAAGGGGGGAGGTACACCTCCTCCTCAAAAGAGTCGTTTGAAATCGACGGGAAAAATGGCGCTTCTCGCTTTCGCGGTCTCCTTTTCCCTCCTCCAAACGCACACATCGACTCAAAAACGTGCACAAAGTACAAAAGAACATTCATTTCGTCGAATGCACGCGCTGTCTCATCTGATTTTCCCAGAATTGAAACCGAAACTTCGTCGTCTTCTGATGATCTCCACGGGGGGAAAATTCAATTGTGGCGGGAAAATAATTGGAGGAGAAGAGAAAAAATAAATCGACCCCGGCCGCAAAAACAGACACATAAGGAAGAACGATTCAAAAAACAACATCGATATCGATCGATCTGGAGATGATTATGATATACCTTGCGAAAGAATTGCATTTTCCTCGTGCTCTTCCCCCACGGAACCGTCGGGAGGCACAAGGCTGCGAAATCAAAATTACCGATGAGTTGCACCATGGTGTTTTTTTTTTCTGATTTTTTGTGACGTATTGCTTAATATCTCTTTCCTCTCGACCACCACGCAAAGCCCTCTTTCAGGGAGACTTATGAATTTTTAGCACAATGCACTCATTTTTTCTGATTTGTGAGAGAGTTTTGAGGCATTTGAAGAAGGGACTTTTAAGAGGAGTCCGAACGAAAGTTTGCGCGAGTGCGCACGTTTTGAACGCTTTACCTGAATTGAGCGCGGCGCGTGAAAGCAATGAGTGTTCTGTTGCGCGCTCTTTCAGTCGTTTATAAGTTAGAAATTTTTGAAAATTCTTGAAAATTTGAATGCTGACGAGGACGTTTTCTTTCTCCTTCTTCTTTTTCAGAGGAGTACGTTGTTCTTCACATAGTACGAGAAGAAGGAAAAGGGACGAGACGCAGAAACACACGCGCATATATACCCGATACTATTCGTCTCGCGATAATACTATAAATAACACAACGCATGCACACAAAAACAACAACGAGAACTTTAGTATTATTACTAGTAGTATTTAAACGGCAACTTTCGGCGCTTCCAGAAGTTCAACGTTTGCGCTTTTGGCGTAACTCGGTAAACCGCCGATGGCGGTTGGCGGCCAATATTTCGCCACCGCTCGGCCTATGATCCGATTTTTCGGTAACGGTCCCCACGCGTGAGAATCGAACGAGTTGTTTCGGTTATCTCCCATGACAAACACGTCCCCGCTCGGGACTCGCAGTTTCGGCATGTTGTATTTAATCTTCTCCAGCTTCAGCTCCTTCCCTCTCGATTGGCCGTTGACGTACAGCTCGCCGTTTTTCACCTCCACGTCGTCGCCTTCGAGCGCGACGATTCTTTTAATGAAGACTTCGTTGTACACTTTTTCAGTTTTCGCGGTTCTCGGAGGGTTGAATATGACCACGTCCCCGACGTTTGGGTCTCGCGCGAACCGGTAGGTTAACTTCTCCGCTATCAACCGGTCGCCGATATCAAAGTTCGGGTACATGCTCAAACTCGGTATGTACCGCGGTTCCGCGATGAACGTGCGAAACGCGATGGAAACCGCAAACGTGACGACCACTGTAATCACGTCCTCTTGTGAAAGTCTCGCCCACTCCGGGACTGCCTCTGGCCACGGTAACGGCGTTTCTTCGTAATAATAGTCTTCCTCTTCGTCTTCCTCGTTGTTGTTGTTGTTGTTGTTGTTATCGTTGTTTCCATTCCCCCCGAAAGCCGCTAAAGGGGGCGCGAGCGAATCTCTAATTCTTCTACTCCTCCTACTCTCACACGATGCGAATACTCCGTTCGTTTCCTTCCTCGTCATCGAAAGAAGGTGACTACTCTTCCTCCTCTCGCCGCCAGTAATGGCGGCAAAACCATCCTCATCACTTCTCGAGGCTGACGCTCTCAAACAAATTCCTCTCTTTGTGTTCTTCTTTTCACGATGAGATTTCGCGAAACAGGGCCGCCGTCGCTCGCTCTTCTTCGCACTCGTCGTGGTCGACAAAAGAGAACTCGCGGGGCGAGAACTTCGCGTCGTGGTGGTGACTAAACCGCGCATATTTGAAGCTTCTGTAGAAGGTTTTTTTCTGACGAATTTTCATACAAACTGCTGCACAAAAATCTCCAATTTCAAAGCACTAAACTCTCTACTACTCTGTCGTGTATTCATTCAATCGATACGATGACGACGAACGACGGAGGATACTACTTTTCTCGTCGCGAGGAGGAGGAAAGAAGCTTTGACCCGAGAGATTTCATTCGCGACGTGATGCATCTCTCGAATAATTCTTTTCCCGAAGATGATGATGATTATTCTTCCAATTGGAAAGATGAGAAGCGTCGTTTCGCACAACGTCGTCGAGGAGGTCAGTACGACACCGTCACGCAAAACACCATCGACGAGGAGAGGAATCGGTTGTTTGAGAAGAAGAGGCAAATTGGTGATCATGATGATGAAAATGCGCACAGAGAGAGGACAAGTCTTTTCAACAAAGGACGGAGTGTTGAAGCAAAATTTGGCTTCAAAACAAACAACAGTCCTTCGTTTTCGTACCCGCAACCGTCGACGGTGGAAAGGCAAAGACGAGCGCAAGAGCGAGTGACGGCGGCGCTGAGGAAACTGAAAATAGAGAGGAACTTGGAGAAGACGCCGGAGGTAGTTGGCGGTTTTGGCGGGTATGCGGCGAGGAGGAGGCGCTTTCTCGCGAAAAGCGAGAGCGAGGAGGAGGAGGAGGAGGAGGAGAGCGCGAGGACGTACAGGACGAGAAGACGGGTTGTGAGCGCGACGGAAAAGGAACATTTCCTGAAGACACCGTCGCCGCAGTCGTCGAGCAGAAGAATGAGAGATAGTTTGAATAGTAATGGTAACGTTTTGAGCGATTTTTCGAGGAAAGCGACAAAAGGCGTCTCGCCGTTAGGACCGCCGAGACGAGTTCCCGTGGAAAATAGCAACAATAGTAGTCCGAATTTGATTTCGTTCAGTCCTCTCCAGATGAGAGGCTCGGCGCTGAAGAAGACGCCTGTACACATCAGTCCTCTTGGTCCGCCGAGACGCGTGTTGAAGATTGATCAAGAAAACGACGTTTCTTTTTCGAACAACAACAACAACTATTCATCGAAGTATTCATCGCCGGCGGTTGGTTCTACGAGACGAATGTACAACACGCCGGAGAATCGCGTGTATCCGACGCCAGAGACGAAACAAACGCAGGAGAAGCTGAAGAAGAGTCTTTTAGAAAGACTTTCAAAGATTGCGAACGATTCTCCGCCATCGTCGAGAAAGAGTTATAATGGATTTACGGCCAGGTTGTAACACGAAGCAAGCTATATTTATATGTATGTGTGTCCCACAAAGTTCTACTACTTTTATTTTACAGGCGCAAAGAAACGCAGCGCTCGCTGCGTTTCTTTTATTTGAGCTATATTCGACGATTCCAACAACAAAGCGTCTCGAATCATCTTATCTCCTACTACTTCGTCACTTCCCGCACTCTTGCGGCTGCTCTTTTCTTCAAACGCTAACGATTTCACTTCTGCAACTTCGAGAACTTTTTCAGGTATCCCCGCCATGCTCGCGACGTTTAATCCAAAGGAGCGGTGGGCCACGCCTTCCTCGAGCGTGTAGAGAAATGCGATTCGTTTGCTATCTTTCTCGTCGTTCGTTTTCATGTGACCAGGAAAGCAGCAAAACACCTCGTCGGCGTTGCTCTCTTTGAACTGTTTCGCGAGATTGGAGAAGTGCGTGACGAAAACAGTCGCGCACTGAACCCTTTCGACGAGCATTCTTAGCGTAGCCGTTGCTAGCGCGATGCCGTCGGTCGTGGACGTGCCCCGACCGAGTTCGTCGAGCACGACCAAAGATTTCTTGGTGCACGACTTCAATATCGCGGACGTTTCGCTCATCTCTTGGAAGAATGTGGATTGACCGAGCGCGAGATTATCAGCCGCCCCGGCGCGAGTGTAGATGCCATCTAACACGGACAATCGGCACGATTTCGCGGGAACGAAGGAGCCAATGTGCGCGAGGATGGCGATGAGCGCGACTTGACGCGCAAAGCACGATTTACCGCCCATGTTTGGACCGGTAAGAATCATTGCGCGACGGCGACGGCGAGTGCTGTCGTTTCTACTCTCGCCGCTCGATTGAGCACCGCCTAACGACGCTGAGTTTGGCACAAACTTATCGACCATTTTCGCATCGAGCGTCGGGTGTCTCCCTTCTACGATTTCAATGCGCGCCGTGGCGTCTTCGTTCTCTTCCTCCTCCTTGAAAAATTCCGGTCGACAATACCCGTCGTTCATCGATAAAATCGCGAGCGCGTTTAACGCGTCAATCTTTGCCGCCGCTTTTGCTGCTTGGCGACATTCGCCGTACGATACGCGCGAAAACTCTTTCAGAAACGACTTCCACGCGTCTTCGCACGCCAACGCGAGTCGCTCGCTGTTTGCATCCAACGATTTCATGTTTTCAAGAACGATCGGTGGATGATATCGAATTACTTTCTTGGACTTGTTTGCGCTGACTTTAATCCAGTCGTTCGGTGGTTTCAATTTATCGCCAACTTCGATGAGATATTCTGCGCCAGATGCGCCGCCGACAGAGGTGTACGATAATTTAGCGCCTTTGATAATACCCGGAATTTGCGCCGCTAAATCGGGAAGCAACGCATCCATGGTTGCTTTCGACTTTTCGAGATTATCATGCGCTCGAAACATCTCCGGAAACTGCTTTTGGTTGTCCTCGTTTTCTCTCAAGAACAACCCTACGTACGCGTCTCTGGAACATCCCAAATTCCCAGCTTTTGAGTTGGCTACGGTTAAATCTAACGCATTGAGTGCCTTCGTGCACGCGCGCAAAGTGGCTTCGTCCGCACACGCGCTCAAGAGTTCATTCAACGGAGATTTCTCGTCGTTTTGATTCAACAGGGCGGAGTGTTGCATTTCCACGCACGCGGCGCCAAAGGAAAGGAAAAATTGCATAGCTGCGACAAACTCAGCCGGAGTGGCGTTCAAATGGTGCGCTCGAGCAACTACTCGTTCGACGTCTGGAGCTGTTCGCAATATCTTCTCAAGCTTTTCGAGAGCGAGTACGGATGTTGGCGCACTATTCACTGACCTGAGCGTTTCAATGGCGGATAAACGATTCTCGATTTCCGCGCGATCTCGCAACGGTCTCGAGACCCATCGCGAAAGTTCGCGACTCCCGGCCTTCGATTTCGCGTGGTCGATGAGCCACAAGAGACTGCCAGTAAACGAGCCATCGTCCGAGTTTCGGAAGATTTCCAGCTGCCGAATAGCGTTCGGAGATAAAATCATCTCCGATTGGACGTCGTCCAAAGGCTTTATCGCTTTGGACAATTTCAAAACGTTTTCGAGCTTGAACGGGACGAGGTATTCTCTCGCCGCCGCCAAGGTCGCGATAAGTAGACGAGGCAGACCCGCGACTTTTTCTGAATTATTCGATCCAAAATACTCATCGATTTCCGCTTTGGATAAACTCGAGACGGACGATGTGGATTGTTCCACTCGCGCGTCTGGAAATAAAGCCGAGACCAACCGTTTCGTTTCTTTCGAGGACGAGGATTCTTCTTCGCCTCCTCCTCCACCCGCGAACAAAATTTCGCACGGGGAGATTTTCAAAAGCGCCGACTCTAATCTCGACCGCGAACTGTCATCTTCAAAGTGCGAGTAATAAATGTTCCCGACGCTCGTTTCGATGGCAACTAACGCGATCTCGTCTTTGTTTCCTCGCTCAGATTTCTTTTCTTCCGATATGCACAGCAAATAATTCGAAAGACGATGTTGTTGTTCGTCTGCGGTTATATTACTCGTTGTCGTCGAGATTTTGCGATGATTATTTGTAATCACCACACCTTGTAAATCCTCATCACCTTCACCTTCTCTATCTGTCTTGTTCTCGATGATATCGACTGCTTTCTGCGCCTCGTCGCTCTCGTTGTTGGTATGCGCCGGTTCCGCGGCAATCGACACGCCCGCGTCCATCGTCGCCTTCGTATACAAAGCCACCAACTCTCTCGTGAACACGCTTCCTTTCGTCGACCCTTCCGCTTTTAACGCTGCCGTTTCCGTCTGCCTGACCACCCCAACTTTATGCCCCGCGTTAACCAACCGTCTCACGTACACCGCCAACCTATGCACCGGCCCGCTCGCTTGCAACCACGTCTTCCCGGGATAGGCAAACACGTTCAACGTCTCCGCCGCTTTCCTCGCATCTTTTCCGTAAAAGTGAAACTTATATCCAACCTCGAATAAAAGCAACACGCTCGGATACTTCCGCTTAAAATCTCTCACCTGCGCTTCCAACGGCGTCAACTTTTTATCTCTCGGTTCGATTTCATCCAACTTTTCGTCGTTAATTTCATCCTCTTCCTCGCGCTGCTTCTTGAACGCGTGACCGCGTCCGCGAATGTTCAATGTAGAAGTCGTCGTCGTCGCTTTCGCGACCAGTTTCGCGTTGAATCGTTCCCGCAGTTTCGAGTCTCGTTCTGGTATTGTAAACTTTTCGTTGTCCTTTTCTTTGTCTTCTTCTTTGTCTTCTTCTTCTTCGAAACCAATTTTCGCTCTCTTGTTGTTCGTCTCCGGTTGAGCGGCACAATCATCATCGCGAGAAGACTTCTCCTCCTTCACACCCTCCTCTTCAAAATCCATGCTCCTTTTCTTCCTCTGCTTCTCTTCGTCGTCGTTTACGTCGTCGTCCATGGCGTCACGACAAAAGAAAGATTTCAGAGAGAGCTGTCCTTTCACCGTCGTCTTCTTTTTCTTCTGTGCGCTTCCGTTTTTCATTCTTTTTTTTCTCTTTCTCTCTCTCGTTATTATTACGTGCGCGCGTGCGTGTGTGAACAAGTATCTCTGTGTTGTTGCATTCGCGCGAGCGCTCGCCACCGTCGCGCGCGTGTGTTAAAGTGTGTTGTGTTTCTGATGAATTTTTGAAAAATTTTCTCACTCTCCTTTCATTCAGAAAGAAGCAAAACAAGAAAACGCAGATATTCTATTACGCATATACTATTACACAGAAGCGGTGCGAGGAGCATCGCCACTATCGCTCTTTTTGTTGTTTTTATTGAATAGATTCCGAACGACTCTGAACGGGAACGTCGCGACACCGAGCGCTTTGGAAGCAGCCGACGAGCACAAATCGACGCAAATTTCTTGCGTCGCCAACACGAACGCTTTCAACGTAATCGCCGCGATGGATAACGCTAAACGCGCGGCGATTATTGGGTACTTCCACAATCGGTTCAAGTGCGTGCCGAGGAGAACGCTTATCGCGCGTCGAGCGGCGATTTCCTGCCTTTCGCGGATTTTTCGAGCCTCCTCGGATTCCGGCCATTCCGGCAAATCTAAGGAGTCTTCTTTTTGTTCTTTCTTATCGATGAAGATGGTACCGCCTTTGGTTGGTTTGACCAAAATATCCGAGAGCATTTTCACGGCTTGTTTGCGTATACCACTGGCTTCAGGGGAGTAGAGATACGCGGCTAAGCTGCCGGTGTCGACGTCGTGGGAAATGCGTCGTAAAGCGGCGCCTTCAGTGGCGCCGAGGATGCCGCCGAGCACTTCGCTACGGCGACGAGCCATGAGCTTCTCGCTCTCCTCGGTTGGACGCATGAGAACATCACTACCACCGTCGCGTCCGGACGCTGACTCTTTCGCGCTGTCGGCGCTTTCGTCGTCGTCGCCGCCTAAAAATTCCTTCAACCTGTCCATGTTCAACGCGTTTGCATCAGTTAACCACGCTCGTCGCATGGATTCAAACCCGTCCGGCGTTGCGGGCGCCATCGCTCGTCGTATTGCGTACGGCAAAGCAGCCTCGTAAATGTTGAAATTTGGATCGGCTTTCGCGGCGATACCTTCTAACGTCAAGAACGTTCGAATTAAGAGAATGATGTACGGCGGCGTGAGAAAATGGTACGTCGCGGACAGTCTCGCTAAACCCGTCGCTAACGCGCCAAATCGACTTCTCCCTCCAGCTTCGCTTTCCAATTGGTCTTTAATTGCCAAGGCGATCTCATCCAAAGTGCATTCAACGTACGGCACTTTCTTTCTCAACGCATCGTCTGGGTTTCTCTTTTCGAAAACTTCTGGCGTGAAACCCACCTCTTGGAACACCAACGCCAATTGGCGCCAATCGCCAGAAATCATGCTTTGTATGCCTTTCGCGAACCCTTCCATGATTTTCCCGTCCACTTCAGCCATTAAACCAAAATCGAGAAAAACTAAAGAGTCGTCCGAGATGTCTAACATCATGTTCCCTTCGTGAGGGTCGGCGTGGACAAACCCGGTGTACACCAACTGCGCGACGCACGCCTCCACAGCCATTTGCGCCATGACCAGTTTCTTTTCCTGCGGCAAATCCGCAATGTGCGCGCCTTCGATCCATTCAGTCGTCAAAACCCTCGCCTTACCAGCTGGCCCGGTATATTTTGGAAACCACTTGGGCGCTCTCACGAAACCTAACCAATTGTGTCTTCGATTAAACTCATCCGCGTGGTTCGCCTCGCTAATGTAATCGAGCTCTTGCCACACGCCGCTGCCAACCTCGTCCGCGATGACGCTCAAATCATTCGTCGATCTCCACAATCGCCGCAACGCCGACAACGACAACGACCAACACGTCCAATCCAAAGCCACCTGTTTTCTCACGTTTGGTCTCTGAACCTTCACCGCCACTCGATCGCCTTCCCACGTCTCGGCTTTATACACCTGTCCTAAACTCGCCGCGGCAATCGGCGACGTCCCGAACGATTTAAAGAGCGGTTTCAACGTCGGATCGTACCCTTGAAACGGATGGTTCTCCGCCAAAGGACCTAAATGTCCTAAATCCTCAACAACTGTTTGAAAGGCAATCGCGTCTTCAAACGGTTCGTTTTCTTGTTGCAACGATTTCAACGCGTCCGCCGCCTCCTCGCCAATCAAATCCGGCCTTTGCGATAACGTTTGTCCACCTTTCACGAACACCGGTCCAAGTTTCGACAGCGCTTCTCTCAACAACTTCGCCCGCGTTCTCTTTTCCATTGGCCAATCATCTTGCGACTTCCACTGCCTCGACAACCTCCGAAACACGGTTATTATCCTCGTCATCCTCCCAGCCACGCGCACCGGCCGTCTCCTAAAGAATCTCAGCAGCCTTTTCTTATCGAACGCGCCGTTCGCGAATAACTTATCGTACGCGTCTTCTTTCCTTTTCGTCGGGTCGCGGGTGCTTTTGATAATCACGAACGGTTGTTCTTCTAATTCGCCTCTCTCGTCTTCTTCGTCTTCTTCTTTGTCTTCGTCCTCTGAAAATTTTTGTTTGTTGGCGAATTTCACCCTCTTTGTTGTCCTCGTTGTCTTTCCTCCTCTTCCTCCGTCGTCCCTCTTCCGCCACGAGTTGTCGTCCTCATCAGACGCTTTGTATTCCTCCTCGTCTCTCAACAACTTCAATCCGCTTTCCTCCTCTTTCCCTAAACTCTTCACTTTGGTTTGCCGCGATATTATTCCAATTTTGTGTTTCCCCCTAACGTGACTCAACAACGACGTCGTCGTTTTTTTCCAATTGCGAACTCTGGTACTCTTCTTTCTCGTGCGCATCGTCATCAACGACCCTGACGACGACGCGGGGATCGTCGCCAACAACATCATCTTTCTCGGTGGTGTTCTTGTCGCGATCGTGATCTTGAGAACGGTCTTACTAATCCGTGCGCGAGTATATTTTATTTATAACGAAATTTTGTCCGCTTTGAGGATAGATACGATTTTGGTCTCAAGTATGGTCTCTGGCGAAGCGCGTTGTGTTAGAAAAATGTCTCTCTTTCTCATTCTCGTTCTCTCTCAATGATCTATCTAATCTGCTTTCCGATCCTCGACAAATTTAGCGTATTGCTCGTCTGTTGGTTCTGGGCATTCTTTTTCGAGCAAGTAGTTTACGCAGTCGTGGTGCTCTTTGTAACGAGCGTAAGCGAAGTGTTGCCAGTCGTTCAGAGGCGCTTTCGCCTCTTCGACTAAGTATTGAAGGCAATCGAGTCGGCCATACCCTGTAGCGTTGAACACGCAGTCACTCTTAAACTCATCAGATATCTTTCTTTCTTCAACAAAATATTTCAAGATGTTTATGCGACCATATGCTGCCGCCTGTTGTGTCGCAAATTCTTCCGTATCTCGCCAAGGTTTCACTTTGGCGAAAAGAAATCGAAGACAGTCGAGGTGTCCTCCTTTAGCAGCTAGTTTACACGACACTTCTTCATCATACGGGCAACCATTAGAGAAGCAGTACTTTAGCATCTCGAGATTACCTTTATGTGCGGCCTCCTTAATCGTCTCTTCATCCCACTCGCACTGTTTCACTTCTCTCGCCCACTTGAGAAACTTGAGTTTGTTCGTTCGAGCAACTTGCTCGCAAAACGAGGCTTGATCCAAAATCACGTTTCCTTTGGTATCTTTCTTTCCCCGGTGCATGTGATTCCACGCCCATTCTAACGTCGAAATGGATGAGCATTCGTCAATAGACGCATATAGTTTCGATACGTTTACCCCAGCGTACGCAAGCAAATCCCAACTCTCTCTACTCACCTCTGAAAAGAAAAACCGATCTGTCTCGTTCAATTTCGGAAGCACATGCGAGACGAACACATCCTTGTAATGCAACACCAATCCCGTCCAAATCGCCGTCGGTCCGAGCTTCAACCGCTCCATATCCGCCGCAGCCTCCGCGATCATCGCCCCTTCCTTCTTCCTCTTCGCCGTGCTGGATAACTTGTTCCCCATTATTATTATTCTTCTTAAAGTCAACGGTGCTGCGCGTGGTTCTTTTTTCTCCCTTTGTAAAAGTGAGCGTTTTTCACCTCACTTTTGCGCTTGCAACGAACGCGAATTTAAGAAGAGAATAACACTAATGGGCAAAACGGGCACGGAAAAGCCTTTGAAAGCGCCGAAGAAGAAGTCGAAAGAACTGGACGACGACGACTTAGCCGCGCTCGCGAGGAAAAAAGAAGAGCAGGCAAAGTTGAACGCGCTGAAGAAGCAAGTCGCCGGCGGCGGGAAGTTAGGGAAAGGGTTGCAAAAATCAAAGTGATGTTATGAAATGTTTTGCGTTTATGAGGTGTAATAGTACTACGATTTAAGCTCACGAAAATGAATTGTACTTTCTGTTTAAGACGCCTCTCGTCGCTTCCTCTCGCTCCATCCACTCCGAGCAGATTTTCTCGAACGTGTCGTACTCGACGACGCCTTCTTGGAACGCGCGGAAATCGATTTTGTTGTTGGTGGTGTTGGTGTCTTTTTGTTGTTCGTTGTTTTGGTGTTCGGAACTCCTTCGGATCGGGAAATAGGGCTCTAAAATTTTCCGGTCGATTTTCACGCCGAGGACATCAGTCGCGCCTTTTTTGAACTCGTACAGAGATAACGTGCCCCCACCGTCCTGGTCTAACGAGGAGAATATGTGCTTGAGGACGTTGTTGTTGTTGTTGTTGTTGTTGTTGCTTTCGAAAGACGAGGACGACGGAGAAGAAAAGTAGGACGCGTAGAAGGTCTCGTACGGGTTCCCGCCCGTCGTCGTCGAGCTCAGGGAGGGAGACGAAACAGGAGGAGACGTGGCGGAGGGGATTTCGGGCTTCTTCTTCTTCTCTTTAACTTTCTTCTTTAGCTTCTTGTTGGCGCTCGTAGTGTTGTTGTTATTGCTGTTACTATTTTTCTCCGCGACTTTCGAGCGCTCGACGTCGACTTTGACCAGGTTGTTTTGTCGCCATCTGTGCACCTCGCAAGCGCGAGTAAAGTTGAGCTTGTTGCTAAATTTTCGCAGTTGGAGGTTGAATGACGACTCTTTTTTCGTACCCGTCGTCGAAGGAGCACTCTGTTCCCGTCCTCTCGCGCTCGTATTACCATTTTGGACGACTGGCGCGAGCTCTCTCTCCAAAAGCGAGTTCAAAACATCTTCGTCTTCACCAAAATAGTCAAACTCTAACAAAGGCGTCGAGCTCTCCGCAGTCAAGACACTCCACAAAGAAGCATCTTGTACGGGGTCCTTCGCTAATCTTCGATCGTTTACGAGAACGTTTCGAACTCTGCAGTGCGCGTCCGCGTTTGCCTCCGAGGCTTTCTCGCACAAATATTTCGCCACGTTCAAATCCTCCTCGCACGTACAATCGAGGCGACATCGAAATGTCAATTGTTCCATACGCGTTCCGAGTACGCTTCGCCAGCCTAATCGTAATCCCAGAACGCACTGCTCGACACCGCTGAGTTGACCGAGTGAAAATACTTCGCGAGAAAAATCGTCGCGGAGATGTAGAGGGATCCGGCCGAAAAGCGCGACAATCGCTTCGACTCGAAATGCGCCTTTCGGGAAGTAAAGGATGATGTTTTTCGCAGCAGACGGAGTAAACCACAACGTACACGCGTTCACGCGCAATATGCGAAGATTGAATGCGTATAGTTCGCCATCGGTTTTGTATTTGTGTTTGCTATTCTCTGTATTTTTTCCGTTCTCGTCGAATAAATACGCCTCCACATTTGACACGTCTCGGATAAGTTTCAACATGGAATAGTCATCGTCATCAGGGCGCCTATCGTTTTCGAAATATGCGGAAACACTCGAGAAATCAAACGCTAACGTACCTCGTTCTGGAAGTTTCAGCGTTTTCGTTCGCTTTCGCCGCTTCTCAGAAGAAGAAGAAGCGGAGAAGAAGATTTTAGGTATTCCTGTACCCTTTTCGCACATACTTTCGCTCACACACGGTCCATCGTCCACGCTCACATTTCTCCAGCATTTACCGCCAAATTGTTGCTTTGAACTCTCTTCGTTAGCAATATCCGCCATTCTTTGCGCCAACGCACGATCGGCGTCGATGACTAGATCGAATCGGTATCGGCCGTTTGGATTTTGCGAGCGAAACTGCGCATTGCGCTCGCCGTAGAGCTGTTCCAATTTTCGATTAGCAGACGCGTAATCCCTAAAGCCGAATCCATTGTTGAGATATATGACATCGATAGCATTTTCGCTATCGATTAATCGAGGTTGACACGCAGCCGCGGCTGCTAGACGGTGGCTCGAAGGCAAGAAAAAAGTTTGAGTCAAGCGAGCAACTTGAGCAGAAGTGAAAAGATACGCGGAACGTACCATTTGTAATCGCGAAACGCGCTCGAAATCTGATAATCGATTACTTCGCAGCTGTTGCAAGAGGTTCAGAAGATCTTCTTCGTCGATGGGTGTTTGTCGTGCGAGAGAGTTCCCGGATGTTGACCATGCCGGAAGGATAAGTTCGGAAAGCGGGAGTTTTTCGCTCACCGGCGTGACGTTACTGTTGCTGTTTCGTGCGCTTCCACGAGGCGTACGGAGCACATGTCCGTATACTTCGTTTTCATCCACAATCACGCTTACATAGTCGTCGCCGTTGCCATCCTTTTCGTCCTCATCCTCTTCAGAGGATGATGATGATAATAATGCTGTGTCGCTGTTCTCATAATCCTCTCGAGTAGACTTTTTGGTTTCGATTGTCGCTTTACTCGTTTTTCGTTTCTTTTCGGCGGTGTCTCTGCCTTTCTTCTGATTGTTAACTTTTTGTTGTTGCTGTTTTTTTGAACGATCCGACGATTTTGGAGCGCTTGAATTATTTACTACAGTCGCCTGTGTTTGCCGCTGTCGACCTTTCTCCTCTACTTTCTTCGCGCCGGCGAATGAGGCGCCTTCGAGCGTGAGCGTCGTCAAGCAATCGTTCCTCGTAAGCATGGCCATCAATTTTTTTCCACCAGTTTCACCGCATCGCGTGTGATCCATCTTGAGTACTTTCAACGTCGTGTTTTTCCTCAAACCTTTAGAGATTGCGCACGTGGCATCCTCTCCGATCGCACATTGTGAAATATCTAACGTGCGCAACGCTCGATTTGATGCCAACGCTTCCCCAAGCGCTTTACCTCCAATATCGCCAATGGCGTTCCAAGACATGCAGAGTTCTTTTAGCGTCGAGTTTTCACGAGTACCGTTCGCGATCGAAACGCATCCGCGCGAACTAATAGCGTTTAAAGACACGTCGAGTACCTTGAGCGTTCGATTCGTGATGAGCGCATCGCCAATCTTCTTGGCGCCGCGATTTCCTAACGCGTTTCTCGATAATTCAAGAATTTCAACCGTACACTTGGGCGATATCAATGCGTCCGCAATAGGTTTCGCGAGCGTGCTATTGATTTTGCAACCGTTTAATTTCAAAACTTTCAACCGTTCAAGAAGCTGGTACAAAACAGACAGTAGCAGAGAGACTGCGGCGGGAGGCTTCGAATGGCAAGAGTTTTGACCGTCCTCAAACGCACAATGCAAACCAATCGAATCGCTCAAATCGAGCACTTTCAAAACGCTGTATCTCTTTGAGACTTGCAAAGCACTCTCGCAAATCGCGTGAAACCCGCGCAAACCGACCTGGCACTTTGCAAAAATCAACGCTTCGTGTTCTGCGCTCCCTTCCTGAATCGCACTCGCTACGGCTACCGCGCCGCCATCGCCGAGCGGTTCTTTCGACACGTCGAACGTTTCATTGTTGACTTCATTTTCGAGCGCATTTAAGACACGACTCGATACGCGAACGTGCATCTTGTTGCACCGTTTCGCGTAAATTTCCGCAGCATTTTGCGCGTTTATTAATCGCTTCCTCTCACAACGTTCGCGCCTTTCGTCTTCCTCTTCTTTTTCTCTCCGCCTCGCGCTCCTCGCGGTTAGCCTCGGCGACTTCCACGGCATCTGCTCCAAATATCCAGAACATTTTCGTTGTTTCCTCGTGCGTTTCTCTTCCTCTTTCATCATCTGTGCTCGTCGCTTCATCGCCTCTTCGTTCTCTTCTTCCTCCTTCTTTCTCTTTTGTATCTCGATTGTTTCTCCCTCTTCCTCCTCCTCTTCCTCTCCTTTCGTCGTCTGTCGTTGCTGCTTCTTCCACTCCACCAATCGTCTCTGAACGCTCTCGTACCCCATCCTCGGCGTAGATACCGTCGCACGATGCAAGCTCTGGTCTTTTTCTTCTTCCTCCTCCTTCCCTTCCTCCTCCTCCGACAAAGAAAAACCTCCTCGCTGTTGGTCCTCGTCTTTCCCCAAAACCCCTCGCTTCTCCTCCTCCTCGTTCTCTTTCGCGCCATCAAGAAACAACGCGCGTTGTCGTCTCTCTCGCGCCATCTTCGTCGCTTTCGACACGCGCGTGTCGCCTTCGTTTCTTCGCCTTCTTCTCGCGCCGTCCGCGCGCATTTTTACTCGTTTTTAAGGACAAATCTTTTTTGTATCTCGCGCGTAGTAGATCTATTTTTAGAGAGGAACAGAAAAAAAAAAGACGTTTCTGCTTAATTAAAAATTTGAAGGAAATTTCAC
>Ga0255775_1000700_pt1 | contig 33100 bp, 33 predicted proteins | sample 011ome_26_FD_179973 | JGI IMG/M metagenome (GOLD analysis project Ga0255775, IMG submission 179973) | Coastal salt marsh microbial communities from the Groves Creek Marsh, Skidaway Island, Georgia - 011511BT metaG (version 2) | ecosystem: Environmental > Aquatic > Marine > Intertidal zone > Salt...
ACACTCTAGAATCACGCATTACCAAAGATGCTGTATTGTCATCTGCTTTTGGACCTAAAGCTAAAGATATTTTTAAAAAAATAGAACACGTCCAGATTATTGCTTGTGGCACCAGCTACAATGCAGGGCTTGTTGCCAAATATTGGCTAGAAGACATTGCCAAAATTCCTACCCATATTGAAGTGGCTAGTGAGTATCGCTATCGCAATCCTATTGTATTGAACAAAACGCTATTTGTTACAATTTCCCAAAGTGGTGAAACAGCTGACACCTTGGAAGCACTTAGAGCGATAAAAAATAACAATAAAGACAAGCACATCCACACTCTAACGATTTGTAATTCAGCTGAATCTAGTCTTACGCGCGAATCAGAGCTGACTTTCTTAACCCACGCCGGCCCTGAGATTGGTGTTGCAAGCACCAAGGCCTTTACTACACAGTTGGTCTCACTAGCACTACTATCGGTTGCAATTGGTAGATGTCGCCAACAAGTCTCAAAAGAACAAGAAGTTAAAATTGTTAATGGACTAAATCGACTGCCAGGACTGATTGCAGATACCCTCAAACAAGAGGATCAAATTAAAAAATTAGCCAAAAATTTTAAAAATAAATTTAATGCGCTATTTTTGGGTCGTGGCACTATGCATGCTATCGCCATGGAAGGTGCGCTTAAGCTTAAAGAAATTAGTTATATTCATGCCGAGGCCTATCCAGCAGGTGAACTGAAACATGGTCCAATTGCTTTAGTCGATAAAGACACGCCAGTGATTGCAGTCGCACCTAACGATGAGTTGCTAGACAAGCTTAAATCCAATCTACAAGAAGTTAAATCTCGAGGATCAGAGATGATTGTTTTTGAAGATGAAAATGCACAAGTCACGCCAATGAAAGGCTTAACTATTGTGCCAACAACAGCTGATTTAGGTAGAATTACTGCGCCAATTATTTTCACCATTCCATTACAACTACTCAGCTACCACGTGGCACTTATTAAAGGCACGGATGTTGATCAGCCTAGAAACTTGGCTAAATCTGTCACGGTCGAATAGTCTAAGATTTTTTGTATAAGACGTCTGTAATCTCACACTGAGGCTTAAAGCTGGGCACTATTTGAATAAGAAGTTTTCGAAGCGCTTCTTGATCACACTCTTCAATCGCCTTCTTTAAATCATCCAAAGTGGCTTTCAACTCATCCCAGGTCAACATCTCTTCCTCTGCACGCATAATTAACGGATTGTCCGTTTCGCTGACATTGTCACCAATCAACAGCTCTTCATAAAGCTTCTCACCGGGTCTTAATCCTGTGTATTTAATTTCAATATCGCCATCAGGATGTGACTTATCTTTTACTTTTAACCCACTAAGGTGGATCATTTTTTTTGCCAGATCATCAATTCTCACAGGCTTACCCATGTCCAATACAAACACATCGCCACCTGTACCCATGGCGCCAGCTTGTATCACCAATTCCACCGCTTCAGGAATGGTCATAAAATAACGAATCATATTTTGGTCTGTTACTGTTACTGGACCACCTGTTTTAATTTGCTCTCTAAATAAAGGAATCACAGAACCACTAGAACCGAGCACATTGCCAAAACGCACCATGCTAAATTTGGTTGTATCTTGCTTGGCGGACAGTGCTTGCAATATCAATTCAGCAGAGCGTTTGGTTGTGCCCATGGTGTTGGTTGGATGCACCGCTTTATCAGTTGAAATAAGCACAAACGTTTCAACATTAGCATCAATGGCTGCCTGCGCACAATTAAGCGTGCCAAAAACGTTATTATCAACTCCTTCTGTATTATTAAACTCAACCATAGGGACGTGCTTATAAGCAGCCGCATGATAAATAGTGTCTACAGAAAACTTTTTAAATAAATTGTTGAGCCGAGCTGAATTGTTAACACTGCCCAATACTGGATAAATATCAATTAAATTTTCACCAACACTAGAAAGCTCTTTTTCAATGGTATACAGTGCTAATTCACTCATCTCATACAAAATCAGTGTCTTGGGTTTTAAACGTACAATTTGCCTACATAGCTCCGATCCAATTGAGCCGCCTGCACCAGTCACCACAACAGCCTTATCGGCAATGTTTTTACTTAATAATTCTTTATTGGGTTCAACTATATCGCGTCCAAGTAAATCCTTAATACTCACTTCACGCAAATCACCGATAGTTACCTTGCCCTCAGCCAACTCAGCCACGCCAGGCAGCATACGCACTAATACTGGGTAAGACTCCAATTGATTAATAATGGAAAGCCGTCTAGCACGGGACGTGTTTGGTATGGCGATTAATATTTCCTCTACCTTAAACTTATTAATAATATCTTCAATTTTATCTACCGAATAGACACTCAATCCTTTTATATGATTGCCTTGTAGCGCTTTTGAATCGTCAATAAATCCAACCGGTCTGTATTCAATAGAGTGGTTAAGTGCGCTAACCAGTTGGATGCCCGCATCTCCTGCCCCATATACTAATGTCCGTTTTTTATTGTCATCGACATTATTAGCAAGCATTGCACGCGCCACCATTCTAAGCCCACCAATCGCTAACAATGATAACATCCAGTTAATCAACACGACTGAGCGCGGTATGCCTTCTATTGCAACCATAAAGCCAATAACACCCCAAATCAATGCATATAAAGAGACTGATTTCACTATAGCCCATAGAGCTTTAAAACCAATATAGCGAATGATGGCGCGATACAAGCCAAACCGAATAAAGATAGGAACAGCAATGATAGGCGCACCAAATATCACCCAAAGCAAATCATCTTCTGGAAAATACCAATAACCCAATCGAATTGAAAATGATGTCAGTAGTATCAATACAAGCAATACAGAATCAATAAACAACATAATTAGTTGCTTATTGATTCTTGAAAGTAATAACAACCTATTAATCAATGAGACACTCCATCACTTTTAGTCACCTTTAAAAAAGTCATCCATAATATTTTTATATCAAACCAAAAGGACTGATTCTGCATGTACTCTGTATCCAGTTTTACTTTATCAGAAATTGATAATTCATCCCTGCCGTTCACCTGTGCCCAGCCAGTAATGCCAGGTAATAGTTTGTCTACGCCTTTTTCAGTACGTAAAGTGATCAAATCATCTTGATTATAAAGTGCAGGCCTAGGTCCTACAAAACTCATATCACCTTTTAGCACTGAAAATAGTTGTGGAAGCTCATCTAAACTAGTTTGGCGCAAAAAACCACCAATGGGGGACAAGTAAGAAGCTGGATTATTTAACAAGTGGGTTGCCACATTTGGTGTATCAACCAACATAGATCTAAATTTTGGCATTTTAAATATTTTATTATTTCTTCCCATCCTATCAGACCAGTATAAAGATGGACCTTTGGATGACCAATAAACAGCCATAGAAATTAACAACATCGGAATAACTAGCAACACTAAAAACACAACGCCGACCAGCAAATCAAAAATCCGTTTCATTCATATCCTTTAAAGATTTTTTAGCTTGAAATCCAAGTACCTCCAACTTGGCAGAAGAATAGCACTCATCACCCAATAATTTATTAATTTTATATTTAATACGAGGGCTTATTAAACTCGCAATATTGAATAAAATTTTCGGCACATACCAACTTGGAAGTTTTTTTTCTAAGGTACCACACATAAAAGTATAAATTTCACGAGATGAATACGGCCTGCCATCTGTTGCAATAAACACCTCTCCATTAGCACGACAATCATTGGCCACTAACAAAATTGCTTGAACTAGATCATCCACATGAATCATCGATCTTTTATTGCTAACCTCAGGCAAAGGCGGAAACCATCCACTTTCAATACCTGATAGCATTGATGCTAAATTTCCTTTGGAGTTAGGACCATAGACTAAAGAGGGGCGGACAATAGATATATGCATATTTGATTTTCTTCCTATGTCTAACAGTCGCAACTCTGCCTCTCGTTTGGTTTTTCCATAAATATCCTTAGGGTCTGTTTGATCACTCTCGTCCATACATCTTTTGATAAATCGCTCACCCCCTGCCTTAACGCTACTAATAAATATAAATTTTTTAACACCGGAGTGAGCCGCAAGTTTTGCTAATTTTACTGTAGCATCCACGTTTACCTTGTAGTAAACATTTTGAATTTTATCTGCATCACGCATATCGTGAGCAAATCCAGCTACATGAAAAACTGTGTTTATTGAATTTAATGCAGATTGAGGGATTAATTCTTTCTCAAAGTCACAAACAACCATTTCACAGTCAACATTAGTTTGTGGATTTCGGCCGACAATGCGGATTTTGTCTCCCTTGTGTTGTAATGCACTAACTAATTTTTTTCCGATAAATCCAGTTGCGCCAGTAATCAAATGCATAATTAATGTCGAGTCTTCAACGGAAGCCTTCCTTGATACTTAACAAGATAACGAATGGCACTCACAATATGCCATTTTAAAAATTTAATATTTCTATGACTGTCTCGCCTTGCATCATGCTTAATAAAAATACTTGTACATAAGGCAACTTCATATCCATTCCTCCAGGCTCTTGTGCAAAAATCAACATCCTCATAGTAAAGAAAAAATGACTCATCGAAGCCAGATAAGCTTGAGTAAACATCAGACCTAACCAGCAAAAACATTCCTGCAAGCCAATCCGGCTTAACAATCAATTCGCTGCGGTCGACTTCGTACTTATCATCATAAAAACCCAAAACCCTTCCAATAAGAGCAAAAAAAGTAGGGAATTTTCTAGCGCTATTCTCTTCCAACCCTTTCATATTTAAAACCATAGGTGCACTTATAGAAATGTTTTGATTTTTATGGCAAGACAATAATTGTAGAAAGGGGTCTGAATCTAAAAAAATATCTGGATTCATTACGCAAAAATATTTTGTGGAACACGATTGGAACGCTTCATTATGATTAGAACCAAAGCCTTTCGCCCTATTATTTTTTATTATCAGAATCTCAAATGGATAATCCTTTGATTCAATTTTTAGACTCTCAGCAATATTGCATGTAATAATAATTTTACTTACATGTTGAGAAAACTGAGCCAGCTGATCCAAAAGGCCTGGAATAAAGGATCCGTGATTATGACTCACTATTGAAACTGTAATGCTTTTCAAAATCAAATCTATATATATCCAAAAAGAACACTAAGGAAGGTCATAACTGTTAAATTTGTAAAAAGGGTAGCTAAAAATTCCTTTCTATAAAAGAATAGTGTCGCATAAATAACAAATGGTACAAAAAATACATAGTATTTTGCATAAACATGCGTTGGAAGAGTAAAGGAAAAAAGACAAATTGTGGTAATACCTGCAACAATAGGCAGTACGATATCACCTCTGTTATTTAGTACAGCCCTTCCTTTCTTTGTAAACATATGGCCCATAAAATACAATAAAAAAAATGACACAATAACTAACACAAATATAGATTTTATGCCTTCTGCCGTCATAAATACAAGGGATATGTAAGTAATAATTGGCCTTAATATTAAGCTATATTTCTCACTATACCCATCCAAATATGCCGCTTGGTATAACATTTCAATCTTATTAATATCAAAATTGTGGACAAAATACACAATAATGCTTTCACCCAAAAAATAAGAAAAAGAAACCAAGAGTAATGATAACAAAATAATCCGAGAGAAGCTATATGTACGCCTACTTAAGAACTCATAAAATAAAAATATGGAATAAAAAACAGCCACAGGAATGGCATTTCCTTGATCAATATAATATATTAAAGATATCAACAATATAACTATAAGCCTCCTACCCCAAAAAATAAAAATAAATAGTGAGACTACAGATGTTAGAACCTCTCTGGAGAAAAAACCCAATAAATAAATAACACTTGGAAAAATTAAAGTTAAAGAAATTGCATCTAGACGACGACTCCATTCATCTTCCGACATGGATTTATAAAACCCAAACAAAGAATAAAATGCATTTCTAAAAATAATAATGCATAGCAATGGAAAGATCATAAGCAGTGTAAAAGAAGCCCTATTATAAAAAGTAAGGATATTTTTTTCCATACACTCTATTGGCACTTTTACAGATAAACTATTCCTGTCTGCAACCAGGCCACAAGTTCCATCCGAGGTCTGCAATTCAACATCAGAAATAATAAAATTTGACAAGGCACTATGGTTGTACAGCCTATCAATCCTTCTGTCAAAATCTGGTTCATCTCCGAATGGAAAAAGGACCTTACCTATTGCCATGAAAAGTAAAAAAACAACTCCAGTAAGAACTCCAAATCTAGACATTTACCCCTTTACAGCTGATCTCTTTGAAGCCAAAGAATAGATTCGAATCCATAAAATTGCAACGTACCAACTAAATTTTTATTCATTAGTCTAGATAAGGGCTCCAAGACCAGACCTAACGTCCACAGCAGGATTGGGCGGTAAGACTCCTCCTTATAAACAACACTAAAGCCCTCCTTTGAAAGTTGCAAGATAGACTCGCTTACAGACGGAGGCAGGTACTTATGCGTTTCATCATCATAATAATTAAGGGTACCAAACCTCCCTTTTGGAAAATTTACCGTTTTTTCACTTGGAAACGATAGGTAAAAAAAACCTCCCGGTTTAACAGTTCTTGCGCTTAACTTAAGAATCCCTTCTCTATCATCACAATGTTCCAAATTATGCGATGATATAACACAATCAAACCCTTTGTCAAATTCTAACAATTTTTTAGGAAAGTCGTTGACATTAGTTATCACATAGTTATCGGCCATGCAATCATTATCCTTATAGTGGGAGTTTATATCTAAGCCCACATAATAACAATTTGGAAATAATTTCTTTATACGATTTGGCGACTTCCCGCTCCCAATATCTAGCACATTTCCTTTGCAAAATTTATGTATAAAACTATACTTCCCTTTAGGCCTTAAAACCATATGAGCCACTCTCTTAATCATTCCTATCCTCCTTATTAGGCTGAACCCAGCCAAGTTTTAAAATTTTATTAATAACACTCATATGATCTAGGCTCTGATTACAAATTAAATTATTCCTACAAATTACAGGATAATTGTCAACTGGAAAATTATTAAAGCCAACACACGGCATACAGGATTTTATCGGATGAAAAATATACTCATAATCTTTGTAGTTCCATTTGTACACTTCCGGGTCTGAGAACATAAATAACACAAGAGTCTTTTTCATCAAATAAGCTGACAAATGAGATATTCCATTATCATTTGAGATAACAAAGTCGGCACTCTTTATAATTACAGACAACTCTTTTATAGTTGTCTTTCCAGCAAAATTTATAAGAGAATTGTAATATCTAGAATGCCTTATGGCTTTATCTATCTGTGTACGCTCAATACTACTCCCCACAAAAACCACAGTATAGCCATACTTTAAGAAGAAAAACTCTGCAATTTTTATGTATTCATTTGTATCCATTTTCCCCATTTTCCACTGTGGGGATTTACTCAAAGACACTACAATATACTTTGCATCAAAAATAGATTGAGATAAATCGGTTTGGCTAATATCGCACTGCCTTTCTTGATAGGAAAAAGCATCTCTTATAGTTTCGTACAGTTTCTCATATCTAACAATAGTGTTAATCGAGTTAATTTTTTTTGAACCCGACAAGGAATTGATAGAATAAATTTTGTCATAACTGCTTATATACCCCATTGAGCCTGATATTCCAAGTATTAACTTAACAATATGCAGTTCTATTACTGGGGTTTGATGCACCAAAACTGAATCCTTGGCTATCTTTTTCTTAATCCGAAAGGACTGAGTAACGAAATTTTTCTTATTGTACTTTACAATTGAAACTTTTTTAGAGAAAAGAAAAGATAGGGCTGATAATCGATCATCACACAAAACAACAGTATTACGTATTCTAGATACCTTATTAATGAGCGTTATTGCCAATATCGCATCACCAATACCGCCATACAAAAAGAATACACATGAACTAGGTTGATTTTTTTTTCTGCCTAATGAAAGAAAAAGACCAAATAAAGGAATTACTGAAACAATTTTTCTAAGGCTTTGATCCAGATACTGGCCAATTGAAGTAGAAATAATTATCTTTTTCACGTTTTATTTGTATAATTCCCAACATCTATTATATGAGTACATCTGCGTAATACTTTTGGTCTATGACTTATTATGATTAAAGTAATATCTTTATAATGATTAATAATATTGTCTAAAATCTTATCCTCAACATCCAAACTCACTCCACTCAAAGACTCATCTAAAATCAAAAGATCTGGATTGAAATATAGCGCTCTTGCTATCACCATTCTTTGAGCTTGCCCTCCAGAAAATTTTGAGCCATTATCTCCAATAAGACTATCATATCCATACTTTAGCCCTTCTATATCATGGGAAATTCTTGCAATTTCACAACATAATTTCACCCTTTCTTCGTCAATATCTTTTGAGGCAAGGCCAGTTGCAATGTTTTTCTTAATTGTTGTGTTAAACATGTATATTTTCTGTGGTAAATAATACACACTCCTCATCCAATTATTTACATTTTTAGTTGTAATTTTCGAATTATCTACAAATACTGATCCTTGGCTTGGTAACACAAGACCTGAAATAATATTTGCCAACGTACTCTTTCCAGAGCCACTCTCTCCAACTATTCCGACAATAGATTTTTTTTGTACCTTTAGACTAATTCCTTGAAAAATAAAATCCGCCTTATTGTCTTGCCTATAGCTAACTTTTTTTAGCTCTATTTCGCTATCAAATTTTAAGCTATCACCATCAAACTCCTTGCTATTTTTCGGTGCATTTAATAACTCAAAAACATCAGAAAATGAATCTGAATCACCGCGTTTTATCGACCAAGTTGCATAAATTCTTTGCGCAAGCGGCAACAGCCTATTTAACGAAAGAACAACAACGCCGACAACCGTTATAATATCAAATACGCCATCTGAATTTTTCTGAAAAACATATGCAGCAATGGCAATGGTTACTATACTAACACTCTCAATTATATAACGAGGACTTTGATTTAAGAAGAAGTTGTTTGCCTGAGATGCCCTGTACCTTCTATCATTAACAGCATATTTTTTAACAAAATAGTTTATAGAATTCGAATAAATTATATCTCTAAATCCATAAAACCCGTCTTGAGAATCCTGTACTATCTTTTTTGCACCAATAGATATATGTCTACTATTTTTTTTAAGCTTTTTGTCTGCCAATTTGGCCATTAATAAATAAACGATAAGAACAACAAAAAATAACAACAATGAGAAGTACAAAGCATAGAACAGTAAAAAAATAACAATTCCCACCATTAACAATGACGACGTGATAAATTCCAGTGTGGGCAAGATAAAGGTGGTAATAATTCTATCAACTTTAACAGACAATACGTTTATTAACTCACTACTATCCATCCTTGTAAAATCACCATAGGTCTTTTTTAGTGTATTTTTAAACGCATCTATCGCAATATCCGAACCCAAATCAAAGGAAATTTTTCTCGCATACCATAATAAAGTCAGCCTAATCGAATAAGCTATGAGTGTAGTCACAATAAAAAATACCGTAGTATAAAAAAACAAGTCTGTATTTGAAAAATTTAGATTTTGTATTTTTATACCTATTACAGGTAAATTAAAAATTAACTCGGGGTTAGATAAAGACGATAAAAAAGGAATAATAGCAGTAATACTTATAACTTCAGAAACAGCTCCAACAATTGACAAAATTAATAAATATACTAATTTCTTTCTCTTTCTGACATGCACTTTCTTTAGGAAAAGCTTAATTCTTTTATAATCAACCATTGTTTAAAATACGCTCATACACTTCAAGATCGCTTTCGGTATCAACTTCAAACCATTGATCATCTATGGGCACACCAATAACCTTTACACCCTTTGTAATTAACAATTGAAGAAGGGCTGTCATATCAAGCCTATCAATTTCATGCGAACTCAATTTAGAAATATACTTATTAATCACTCTCCAGCCATTTGGTGTAAATTTTACCAACCCCATAAATTGGCCCTCTATCTCACTATAACAGGATGTTTTTTTACCTATTTCTGTTACAGTGCCACCATTCAATTTAAAGGTTTCGGCATCGCTCAAAGGATTTTCAAACCTTAACGACCAAAGGCTTTTCCAATTTGTGTCATAAGTTATTGCAATATCTGCAGTAGATGACTTTAATTTTTCAACAACTTTGTGAGGATATACTATATCTGAATAACTCACAATGCAGTCATATCTTTTTAACCATTCAGACGCACTTAATAAAGAATAGACCATGTTTGTTTGACTCCACCTTTGGTTGTGAAAATAGGTCAAATCAAAATCAAAACTATCTGATAAATAGCCTGTAACAATAGAAATGTTTTTAATTCCAGACTGGCTAATACTATCAATCTGATAATCTATCAACTCCCTACCGCCTAAAACAGTCCTACATTTTGGCTGGTCAGATGTAAGCCCTCCCATTCTACTTCCTCTCCCTGCTGCTAGTATTATTGCTCTCATATTACTTGCCATTGCTAATTAGCTCCTTAAAATTTTCTAGATGTATTTTCAAAAAACTACTATCTCTTTCCGGATGCCACATCCATGCCTCCCATGGCAACTCCTTGTGTTTTATCGCCTCTATAAAACCATCTTCTGATACAGCTAGCACTAAAAATTCATCTGGACACTCTTTCAAAGCATAGTTATGATAACTGTTGACAATTCTTGGAACAATATACTTACCTAACTGAACCGGTTGAATCTCATGTCTAACATTTACATGATTCTTGACTTTTATTAATTTGCCATCGAAAAATGTAGCCATTATCTGCATACCGCGACAAATTCCTAATACTGGAATTGCATTTTTTGCAGCCCAAAAAAGGAGATAATTTTCTGTTAAATCCCTCTGTGGCGCACTCCCTATATCATTTCCTCCAGACAATAATAAAGCTTCAATATTTAACTTTTCCAACCATTCTTCAAGGTTTGGCTGTAATTTATCAGACAGATTTAAATCAATCAAAGTGTTAGGGATTGGGATTGGGATAAATCCAGCAGCCAAAACCCACTCAACCATTTTTTGATCTAGAGAGTCTCTAGTTTCACTATAAGAATCTATTACACTAATACGCTGACTTATACCGACCTTTATATTGTTTTTTATAGAGCTCATGCCTTGTGTGCAATCATTACGTATATATTGCAGAATTGTTTCGGGAAAAAGCGCATTAACATATTTTGAAGAAGGCTTCCAAACCATGTCAATCTGTACCCCTCTGATCTTGCTATGTTCTCATTAAATTCTTTGTGGCATGATACTCTAAAAAAGGGAAATTTATACAAGATTGGCATATTTTCAACTGGAATTATTACATCAACAATAAAGCCCTCTTGTTCAAATACTTGTCTAAATTCACTATGTGTCAAATTCATTTTATGGAAAGTACACTTAGCCAATCTATCTCTTTCCCCTACTCTGTATTCTGTGAGCCAATCTACAAGTCTTGTTTGAATATTGTCTGCCCTAAAAGAGGCGCACACCGAGCCTCCGCTCTCTAATACACGGTATGTCTCTTGAATTGCTTTGTCTAATTTGTGCTCTAGGTTGTGATAAAGTCCAAATGCCAGTATGTATTTAAATGATCGGTCTTTATAACGGAGTTTTGTTATATCCCCAACCTCCACTTTAAGTTTAGAGTCGGCTTTTTTTAATTTATCAATAGCAACATCAACAAAGTCCATGCCAATAATATCTACACCTTGATTATGATAGTACCGAAGCACTCTACCTGCACCACACCCAGCTTCTAGCACTTTAACATTATGATCCAAAATCATCTCTTCAGCATATTTAAGCGGATAGATATCCGTATTTTCCATTGGCTGATCAACAGGTATTTCATCCCAACGTGAAGTCCAATACTCCTTTACATTGTGGTTTCTATATGTAATTCTCATTATTCAGCAGATCCTCCAAGAATGGCCAAGTGTTTTAACACTGGATGGATAATATAAAATGTTTCACCTTGGTTATCATCTAATTCAACATCCCACCTTCCAGATTTTTTATATTTTTCTAAAGTCTTAATTAATACTTTTGAGCGCACTTTTGAATCATGAATATGATCGATTTCTGTGCGATCTTCTGGTGCTAAGAATTTTTTTCTTAATAAGATTGGACCACAGTCGATCTCTTTGGTAAGAAAAATTGAGGACGCCCCCATTGTATTTTCATTAATCAAACTATAAAAATTAGTAGTACTGCCCTTATATTCTGGCAAATATCCTCCATGAACATGGAGAAATTTTTTTCCTAATTCCAGAGTTTTGTTGCTCAACAACACCCCTCCAAAACCTGAAAATATAAATACAGACTCTGGTCGATTTAAAATCATCCTTGCCACTTCGTTACTATTAATATCATTATTAGGAGCAATATCATACTGAATATTTTTTTTATCCAATAATGCCATAAGCTCACCGCCAGCTTTATTTTTCCTTTGGCCAGGCAATAAATCCTCACTATCATTTAAAAGAAGCAATACATATTTGGGAAGCAGTTCAGACCTAATGAGTTCCTTAATATAATATTGAGTACGAGTTGTGTCTGATGCAATCATTGCTATATTATTCAACTTCAACTCCTTGAATATTATACGATAGCGATTTTACGCTTAAAAATTCGACAGATAAAATCAAGATTAGACCTTGTAGTGAGACATCATTCATCAAAAAATCATCATCTAAAGAACATAAAAGATCTGACACTTTTAACAGTGTGCTAAGATATTTTATATTTGTTGTTTTGGCATAGTAGAGGCTCAACAATAACGCGAGCAACCAATACAAACGAATACTGCCCGTACCCACACCTTTGCAAAATCCTGGCGGATAAACCTTGTAGAGTTTTTTTGTAACTTCAAATCGCTGCACTAAACGATCTATCCATTCTTTAACAAGTGTTTCACTCCCAGAATTTAACTGACTAAAAACCAAAGAAGAGAGCAATTCCTCCGTATTAACTTCTTCCTCCATACTAAACGATGTAAGTACTTTTATTTCGTCATTTATAGAAGCAGGCACGTCATCTTTTAAAGTGAAATTTTCTTCCCAATCAATCAATAACCTCCAAGATTTATCTATTTGATAAAACACACTGTCTAAAGCAGACTCAAACTGTTTTTTAGAATTGAAACAAAAATATAGATCGGTCTTAGATTTAAAGAAATTTTCCTCTTGTAATTTGAATCGCTCTATATGTCTCAGTCGACTCTCAAAATACATGTTTATAAAATTAACACCCAAATAAGGTGTGTACGTATATTTATTCGGCTTTTCAAGAAGGTTTGTTTTTGTGTATATGTACTCTATCATTTTGATTGTAAAATTTTTTCAATTATTGATTTTGCATAACCAAGAAGCTCATTTTTCGATTTATTGTTCTCTATGGTTAAATCTGAATTATTTGGTATTGGGAATTCAATATCCATACCTACAACCCCTGTTATTTCTCCGAGCTCATACCTGCCATAAATTCCTTTAGAGTCTCTCTGAACAAGAGACTCTAAAGGGGTGTCAATAAATACTTCATAATAATTTTCTATATTTTTTCTATTCCATTCTCTTGTTTCGGGAAATATGGACAAAATAGAACAAACCACATTCATTCCTTGATCATCCAAAAACTTTCCTAATTGGCAGATTCGTTGTGCATTTAGCAATCTATCTTCCATAGAATAACCAAGATCATTGCCAAAAACTTCACGAATAATATCGCCATCAAGCAAGATTGTATTAACACTCTCTGTATTTATACGAGTAACAATTTCATTTGCCAAAGTTGTTTTTCCCGACCCAGACAATCCTATTAACCATACAACCATAACTTAACTCCTAATGAATCGGATTCACAAGCCCTGCAGCGCAATCAAGATGGATTCGTTTCGCACTTGCTAATAGATTAAAACGCTGCTCTCCGCAACCAATAGCTGCCGGTATGCTAAATTCTGCACAACGAATAGCCATATGTGAATTAACGCCACCGTACTTTGTAATAAGACCTGCAATTTTTTGTGAAAAAATCCAATCAAACCCAGGATCGGCACCCTCAATAACAACTATTTTTCCATTTAATGAAATTTCGTCAATGTCTGAACAAAGTTTCACAGTTGAAGATGTAACGCTTTTATGGGTAATAAAATTTGGATGGCTAACTTGGAAAGGAATAATATAAACACTATCACTATCAATCAACAATTGAGGCAATCTAATTGCCACACTAATGTTGTTTCTTTCTAGCCATTTTCTAGAAATATTTCGTAATCGACTTTCAACACTTTTTTCACCGCTATATTTTTCAATGTTTAAAATATCATTAAGCGGCACATGTGAGATTTCATCACGACTTAATCCATTTTTTTCAGAAAATTTTGCTATTAGTTCCAGCATATCACTAACTGAACGTGTAAATACGAACTTTCCATATTCTCTAGCTGCGGTTGCTTTCTGCATATAGCTCAACAAATCCTTGGCATTAAAATCATTAAAACCATATTCAGCCAGGAGCCTGTTAATTTTCCCTTGTTGAGTTTGAGAAAATACAAAGGATTCTATATTCTTGTCTGCTTGGTGCAAAACTGGGCCATTAGATATACTGGACATTTGGTCATAACGATGTGAGTTTATATCATAAGTGCCCGGACGAAGGTGGCCGAATTTTTCCATGAAATCACAGCTAGATGACTTGCTATTTTGGATTGAATTAATATCTTCAACTAGTTCACTTGCTACGGTATGTACACTCTTAAAAAAACTATCAACATCTTTCTGAGTAATGATATTTTGTTGCACAAGCGACAAAAGAATCGTCTTTGCAATAAACCCATGTCTCGCTAGAATTGCAAAAGGAGTTGTTCCAAAAGAGATACAATCATCAACCATTGAAAATAGTGTTGACTTTTCACGCTGCTTATCACCAAGAATTTCTATTTTTTTCAATGCGTCGTTTATTGAATATTCTCCGGTCTTATCTTTAATTAACTTTATCGTGTGCTCAATGTGTGCTTGTTTAAACTCCTCTTTTTCATTTAAGCTCAAAACATCACCAATTAATTTTTCAATTTTCTCATCAATATCAAAACTAAAAGTTGTTATCGCCACTTCAAATTCTATTTTGTCATGTAGCTCCGGTGAGTCTTTAAGCGAATCAATCCAGTGATTAACTAGTTTTTCAGCAATATTTGAAGGAATGCCTTTAGGCAAATAAGAATAAAAACTAAGGCGCACATCAATAAATGGCTGTCCTGCCAACATTACCATGAGAGGATGGCCTGCAGGTGTCTTATACCCCATAACATCTCTTGCATTCCGCCACGCATGGTCTGTAATAAGCGTTTGATAAAGTGACGCAGATAAGACCCTTGGAGTTCTACCAATCATTTCGACCGGATTCCAATCTGACATTTGTCCAAAAATTGTTGTATCGCCGATTATGCCGTCAATCTTTTTGCAGTGCTCGCTCATAAAGGAGCTCACTCCCGCTAGTGTTGTATCAACTTGATTTACCGTTACCCTGTTCCAATTTTTTTTGGTGGTTATTGTTCTCACCTGCAACAAATATGGAGTCATGCCAGTACTTAATGAAAATTCTATATCTAAAAATTCATTACCTGTTATTTCTTCTAATTCTTTAATGGCTTGAAGCAATATTGAAAAACGACTAGAGCGCAGCTTTTCGACTGAATTCCGATAAATATAAAGAGTGCGATTGGCATACTCACTAACTCCGGATGTTACTGTGTCAGTTAGGCCAGATTTATCATCATAATTAATCACATAATATGGAGCACCTGTGTTCATATCATAAGTAAATACAACGCCACTAACAGAACTATCGACAATCATTTGTTGAACAATGATCTCGTCATCAGATTTGACAGGTCTTTTCTTTTTATAGCTATCTATAACTACATTAACTGCATTTATCACCTCTTTTTTATTTTTAAGGGAAACATTGGGGATTGAATCATACTCTCCTGCGCCAGAATACTGACTTCCATCTTCATCACTAGCTGAAGATCGAACAATAAGGTTGCAATTTAAATCTTGAAAAAACTCTACTATTCTTTCATAAGCGCTATCATTATCCTTCTGAAATGAAATTGCACCAAAACTTATAAATTTAGGAATGTTGAATTTAGTATTCGCTTGGCTCAACTGATTTAGACTATTTGTCTTACTTTTAAAATGCATATCTCATTTCTTTCTAGAAAAGTTCTCTTTGTACATCTTCTTGTATTTCTCCAATATGTCGCTCTTTGCTTCTGTAGACTGTTGATTGACAACCTTAAACTTAAGTTTCTTTCTATTGTGCTCATCAACACCATTTTTATGATTTACAAGGTTTGTTGACTCAATAAAACACTCTTCATGCTTGTTTCGTATCACTGCCTTATAGGTTCTGCCTGGATAAATAGATTCTGAGAATACATATTCCTTACCTCTTCCGCCCAGACAAACAGGGGAGTTTCCGTCCACCTTGGATGATTCGTAATTAATGCCACATTTATCTAACAATATTGGCAATATATCGACATTCTCCATAATATGACTGTCTTGTTTCTTCACTACACCCTTTCCTCTCAACATAAAAGGAACATTTAACTTATCCCTTCTCATTACACTTTCTCCTTTATCGACAAAAGACTGGGCGTGATCCGACACAAGAGAGACTAAAATTTCATTATTTTTATAATTTTCCTCAATATAGTCATACAAAAATTTCAAATGATAATCAAACCGTTTTATTTCATTAAAGTACCACTCTGTAAAGTGTTCAGAATTTTTCATAGAAACAGTTTTTTGTACGTGCAATTTATTATCTGCATGAGCCTCTAAACTCATATCTGCACCCGCACTAAATCTAGCAACATCGTTGTATTTATGGTGAATATCTATGAACGTTAGCCAACTAAACACCTTTCTATCACCGAACACCCTCATGCTATCAATGAATTCAGAAACAACCTCCTCCTGTTTCATTTTTACCCCATAAATAGTCCTATCAAACCCTTTACAATAACCATAACTAGGATTCTGACCTGTATTGTTAGAAATCAACTGAGTAAAATAACCGCTTTCCTGAAAATACTCACTAATAATTTTATTTTTTCCGCCTATTTCTTTGTATGAATTTGGATGAAAAAAATTGTTTTTATAGACATACCTGCCTGTACTCATAGAGGATAAGCTTGGAATAGTGTACTCAGCATTAGAATAACAGTTCAAGTTAATATAACCCTTCTTAAAGAAGTTAAATGTATTAGGTATAATATTTTCTATATTATTCAGGTTGATAATGTTGGCGCCTAAAGCGTCCAAAAATAGAACTAAAACCAGCTTCTTATCACCCTTTGTTAACTTTAATGGTTTTCCGCATAAAACTTTCTCTTTGCTATGAATACTAACCCTATCCCCTTTGCTAAATCTTATGTGATAGAAAGTATTGTCTCTTAGTTGTTTCAATTTAAAGTTTTTCTTATTACGAATTATCTCAATTTCTGAAGTCTCTCTAGCTTTAACCAAACTTTTTCTATTGTCATTTACAATACTAATAGGCAGTAAGACGTCTGACTCAAATTCTTCATACTCTTTAGAATGTAAAACACCATTACAATAAAAAAGCTCCGTCTTCACACTTGACATTTGTTCATCATTGCCAGGACTTATAACGCTTCCATGAGTGTAATATTGCGCATAAATTGAATAACGCCCACAGACAAACACCGGGGTTCCAATAATATTCTTATGTGTCAAATAATGAATTGGGAAGCGCCTTCTGTGTTGTCCAGTTTTTGTGATCCTCCTCCAGAAATGCAAAACACTAATCAAAATTCTATATAACCAATAAAATTTTTTATTAGTCGACACTATTCTTGTTGATTTAACAATTAATGAAATAAAGCCCTTCATAAAGCTACCGTATCAATAACCTCTTCAAACGCCACTCTTAGGCTTTTTATATTTTCCTTCTCTAAAACACTACGATCAATTTTAAATTCCCACAAATTTCCCACAAAAGAGTTACTCTCTATATCTATAAGAGATTGAACTGCTTTTTTTCTCCTGTTGGTGTCTCTTTTCCACTCTTTTCCAATTTGTATTAAACGCCTCACTGAATCTACACAAGGATTAAAGACAGGAGTGGACAAAATAGAGCTAAAGTACATCTCTGATGCAACCGAACTAGGAACTCCCGCTAAAGCAGCTTCCAAAGAGCTTGTCCCGGTGTTTGATAAAACTAAATCAGATCTTTTTATTAACTCTCGACTGTCTTCATAAGGATGAGCCAAAATAACATTGGGATTTTCTCTGAGTTTTTCATAAAATTCACTTTTTCTACTTCCTATTGCGTGCGGATGCTCCTTTACAACCACCATATGGCTAGATGGGGTTGTTCTAGCTATATCCTGCACAAAGCCGATTTGGTCAGAAAATTTAGAGCCTAATACATCAATTGACGCTTCAGGCTGAACATGCAAGGTAATCAAAACATACTTTAAGTTTACAATGTTACTGTTGACTACAAAGAGATTAGACCTAGTCAATACAAAAGCTCTCATAATAGATGCAATTTTTTTTACTAAAGCTCTATGCCAGCTTGGCTGTATGTTTTTATTGCTATAATTTAGAAAAGACAGCCTGACAAGGTCATATAAGACTAGTAGTTTTGACAATTTAAATTTATTTCTATTGGATAGTTTATCAAAATACTGTGGTTTGCTATCTTTATCAAGAAGCGATACTTTTTCAATAACTGCCTTAATGGTCAAGTTTTTATTTTTTCTTTCATAAAAGGTACTATTTAGATACCCTTTAAAAAAGAAAAATCTGTTTGGAATTATCTTAGATATTTGAATATTAAATACAGGTATAGAAAAATATTTACATATGTTACACATGAATATCTCATGCATCCAAGTTGCCTCTAAAAATACCACCTCTATATTGTTTTTTAAAACAAAGTGTTCCGATTTTTTTGCCACTATATATGCATATTTTAAAATATAATCATAATCCTTATTCTTAATAGTTCTATCCATCAACGCAATATCAAAGACATTTAATTCAAATTTGGACTCAAATTTTTGAATATATTGATGAGCAACTTGCAGCTCCACCTCTTCTACCTTAGGCTCATGCAGATCCAATATATTACCATTTGGAACACCTTCGGATTTAAAAATTTTTCTTTCCTCTGGCATTACAGATACTATATACAGTTCTCCCAATTCTTTAATAGCTTTAAACCAAGATCTAGATCTATAATGACTCTCCATTAACAATATATTTTTCTTATTCTTCAAAATAAACCCTAGTTACAAGCTATAAAACAGCCTTAATATGTCAAATATTTCCTTTTTTAAAATCTAGTTCTTTTTTATTGTATCTGCCCAAAGGAGTTTCAATATTAAGAAACACGTGCACATCAAACTCCTCATAATGTTTATAACTCCATTTGCTCTGGAAGTTATTTCTCATAAACCTTGCGTTTGCAGTTCTCCCATCAACTAAAATAATAGTTCCAGGCAACAAAAATGGTTCAATTCGAATTAAATCTGAAACCATGGGCATTCTGTCAGGATGTTGTGTACTAATCCCATTAACACTCCCAGATGGAGTGTATTGATCTGGCCCATCTAAATAGATAAAATCTGGACAAACATTTGGAAATTTATCAAATGTAGTGCACACTCTAGAATTTAATTCATCCATTCTGCAAGAGGTGATATGCATAGTACAAATTTCTTTCAACCTGTCAGGCATACTATTCATAACTTTATTCGACCAAAATTCTGATGTTTCAACGCTGTGTAATTCAAAAGGGTTATTTTTTCTCAGCTCTTGAGAAACAAATACGCCGAAGTCCTCTTTATTCTTTTTTAATGCATCAGCGATAACTGTTGTACTCTTTCCAGCCCCAATTTCTACCGCGGTAACAATCTTAAATTTCCTAATTAAATAATGAATTCTAATTAAATCGTCCATTTCTGCAGGGTACGGCTCTAATAAATTTGGATCAACACTATAGTTTGCATCGCTCGGAATTATTTTTTTTGTAACATCTCCATACTCACCTTTATTGAGGTCTAATAAAGACCACAAGTTATTACTATTTACATACTCTACATAATCAAAATCAAAATCTACATTCACACTTAGCTCCTTTTTTTATTCTTAAAAACAACCAACAGAGAGGGTGGCTACCACGTAGTTCTACCACCGTCTACAGGAATAATTGCACCGTTTAAATAACTAGATTTATCACTCAACATCCACAATAAAGTTGACTGATATTCATTAGACTCGGCCAACCTTCCCATGGGAATTCTGTCAGCCACTGCATGTAAAAAATCTTCTGGCTGCCCATTCTCTACTCCGCCTGGACACATTGCATTGCAGCGCACATTTTTATCAGCCCAATATGTTGCCAAATATCTAGTTAGACCGATTAATCCTGACTTAACAACAGAATAAGTAACAGGCTTAACATTTTGAAACTCCTCTAACACATCACTCTTCTTATACAAGCGTTGATCTGGAGCAATCAAACCAAGATCCGATGCAATGTTAACAATTACACCTCCATTGATATTTTTTGATATTTTATCTCCATAGTATTTAGAGCATAAGAACGCACCTGTTAGTCCAACTGCAATATCATCATGCCAGATATTCAAAGGGAAGTTTTCTAAGCGAGAAAAATTAATTTTGTCACTATCTTCCACCTTAGGGTTGTTAGCAGCATTATTAACCAATCCATCAACCTTTCCAAATTTATCAAATAAAAAATCAGCATTGTTCTGAATTGACTTTTCATCAGTAATATCTACTGAAAAGCCTAAAGCATCTGTTCCATACATATCGTTTAAACTATTAGCCAAACCATCAACTGCCTCTTGAGACAAGTCCAACAATATTGGAGTGCCTCCATAACAAGCAACTGCTTGCGCGTGCTTTCTGCCCAACAATCCTGTTGCACCCGTAATAACAATAACCTTCTTATCAAGTCTAAATAACTTCTCTAACATTTTAAAAACCTCCAACAGTTTGTCCGCCATCAACCACCAAAGTGGATCCGGTTATAAAGCTCGCTCTATCAGAACACAAAAATACAATTGAGTCCGAAATCTCTTCAGGAGAAGCAAAACGATTCATGGGTACGGTTTCTTGAATAACGCTATCAACACGTCCCTTATTTTGTTTAATTTTTTTATCCCATGAGCCCCCTTTAAAATAAACGTTACCGGGGGCAATCACATTTATACGAACATTAGCTAATTTTCTTGACATATTTTTTGCAAGAGCAATAACTGCAGTTTTTGCTGTTGAATAGTCAACTGGAGCACCGAAAGCTTCTATACCGGCAATAGAGGAAATAAACAATAAATTCCCTTTGGATATCTCCAGCATTGGTAAAAAAGTGCGAGCAGTTAGTAGTGCTGACTCAAAATTACTATCCCATGTTTTTTTCCATTGGTCGCTAGAAGGCAATACATCAGCAGTACTGCGGCCATCTCCAACATTAGCAACAACAATATCTATACCCCCCCATTTTTCCTTAATTAATCGCTTTACAAGCATCAAATCTTTTTCATCTGTACAATTGCAGACACTTGAAATAACCCGGTTGTCTCCATAACTTTCCTTTAACTCGTTGGCCCATGTATTTAATTTATCCAATCCTCTGGAAACTATAACTATATCAGCACCTTCATTAAGAAATCCTAATGCAGCGGCTTTGCCTATGCCTTGTGAAGCTCCCGTAATCAACACTCTTTTCCTCGATAATTGTAAATCCATATTTTTCGCCTTCTCGACCTATACTGTCATTAATAAATTAAACTTATATCGCTCAAACAAAAGTTTAAAAATAAATTTGTTGAAATTCAAACACTTTGATTCAGAAAACAGTATCTGACCAACAGCTATGCTCTGCTCCCGATATTTACTTTAAAGATTTTTAAAATTACCTTTTTAAATGCTCATAAAGGGTTTTTGCAACTTCTTTATAGCCTTTTGCGTTGTAATGCATCTCTCTTTTGTATGGAAAATATTGTAACGGATCTTGGACTTTTAGCATAACCCTGTTGTGTATATCAACAACAGGTATTTCTAGTTCTTTAATCATATTTAAGACTATTTTTCTTCCAAATAAATTTTCATCATCAGACTTATTGTCTCTATATCTATCAATTGCTGGAAGGTAAACAAAATGTAGCTTTCCGCCCCACTCATTAACCAATGTTTTGACAATATTCAACATATTTTGAAACTCTTTGTAATCGTTGTCGCTGTAAACGACAGGACTTGAAGAATAGCTCGCATATAATGATGCAAGTAGCTTTCTAGTATTATACAATCTCAATGTTCTAGTATTTTTTTTCAAGGCAGATGTTGTGTTGTTCAAAATATATTCAGATAAAATTTCATCAATCACTTCTTGCTTATCAAATAAATTCTGGCTGTATCCTTCTTCGTTGTATTTCCTAAGCACAGAGGATTCTTTCTCAACTGACAAGCCATTTATATCGTTTCCTTCATAGTAAAACCAAAAAACATCCTTTGGTTTTACATATTTTGCATACTCATTCAAAATTGCAAACTCTATTAAAGGACCTGCACCGCCCATTCCTAAATTCAATACGCCATATTTTTCTTTATCTCTATATTGCATTTCATTAAGTTGTGACGCCACTCCTTCTGTTGGACCAACACATGCTCCGTGTACAAACGAATCTCCTATTAAAGCAACATCAATAACATTATCCCAAATATACTCAGGATTATTAAACCCATAACGATCGCTTTTATATATAGAGTATTCCCCACCCTCGTTACAATAAACTGTAGTTTTATTAGAAATTCCTGTCAAGGGCAGTATGGCCTTATTGTCATGAGTAAAATCAGATTTAATAAACATACTTGGAAAAACCGCAGGGACCGCATCGCCTTTGTAGCTTTCAACAACTTGGTATTTTGTACGCACATCATACCCCTTCAAAGTTTGATATACGGTAATTCCTAACTCTGATAAATACACACCTATCACCAACCCTACTAAAACCATGAGTACATTTCTAATCAAGCTCATACTTGCCTTTGTAATCTTCTACTAGGAGTTTATCTTGCTGTTCTTTTCTAAGCATACAGTTACCAATTACTAATAAATCTAGCTCAGTCCCCATAAAACATTTAAACGCATCCTTTGGCGTACAAACAATCGGCTCGCCTCTAACATTAAATGAGGTGTTCACAACCACAGGACATCCCGTCTTTTCCTTGAACTTAGATATCAATGCATGATATTTAGGATTAGTCTTTTGATGTACAGTTTGCACTCTTGCTGAATAATCAACATGAGTAACTGCTGGAATGCTTGATCTTTTTACATTAAGCTTATCAATTCCAAAAAAAGACTCTTCCTCTTTGGTCATTTTTATGCGCTTACTTTTTTTAATATCATCAACTAAAAGCATGTAAGGGCTACCATAATCTCCTTCGAACCAATCTGACATATCTTCTCTTAACACCGATGGGGCAAATGGTCTAAAACTCTCTCGATATTTAACTTTAAGATTAAGGATTTTTTGCATCTGCTCCGAACGAGGATCTCCCAATATTGAGCGACCCCCAAGGGACCGGGGGCCAAATTCCATTCTATCTTGAAACCAGCCAAGTGCTTTGCCGTCTACTAGTGCTTGCGCAGCCTGATCGATCATATCTTCACTAGTAACTAGATCGAACCTAGCTCCGCAGGCTGTTAGCTCTTTTTCAATAAACTCCTGCTTGTATGATGGACCTAAATATGACCCTTGCATAGCATCATTAGAATTAACTATTCTTGGATTTTTAAGCTCTTTATGCCACACTGCCAAGGCACCACCCAAGGCACCACCAGCATCTCCTGATGCGGGCTGAATCCAAACATTTTTAAAAGCTTTGTCTCTTAGTAGTTTACCATTAGCAACACAGTTGAGCGCAACACCACCAGCCATACATAAATTAGGGATTCCATACTCTCTTGCTAAAGAACGAGCCATGGTTAATACAATTTCTTCAGTTACGGACTGTATAGATGCAGCAACATCCATGTGAAATTGAGTTAATTCATCTGTATCTGGCTTTCTAACAGACTTTCCAAACAAATCAACAAACTTTTGATTTACCATAGTTAAGCCAGTTGAATAATTGAAATAAGATTGATTTAATCTAAACGAACCATCATCTTTTAGATCAACTAGCTCTTTTAAAATTAGAGCTTTATATTTTGGCTTTCCGTAAGGGGCTAAGCCCATAACCTTGTACTCACCACTATTCACCCTAAAACCTGTGTAATAAGTAAATGCCGAATAAAGCAAGCCAAGAGAATGTGGAAAATGAATTTCTTTAACTATGTTAAGATCACTTCCTTTACCAATAGAGACGCTAGTTGTTGCCCATTCACCAACTCCATCAAGTGTAAGCACTACAGCTTCTTCAAAGGGTGAAGCATAGAATGCACTGGCCGCATGGCTAAAATGATGCTCGCCAAACATTAACTTGCTATCACTAAAATTTTTGTCAATTTTTTTAATTTCCTTGATAAGCACATCTTTTAAAAAAAGCTTTTCACGCAACCAAATTGGCATTGCAATCCTAAATGATTGAAATCCTTTAGGTGCAAGAGCAACATAAGTCTCCAGCAAGCGTTCAAATTTTAAAAAAGGCTTATCATAAAAGGAGACATAGTCCACATCTTTTAGTGATAGCCCTGCCTCCAACAGGCAATAGCTAATTGCATTGACTGGGTAAGATGGATCATGCTTTTTTCGAGTAAACCTCTCTTCTTGAGCAGCAGAAACTATATCGCCATTAATAACAAGCGCTGCTGCACTATCGTGATAAAAAGCAGAAATTCCCAATATTACCATCACTATAAAAGATCCATTAAAACAACGTATAAATGAATGGAGCTACTGCAGAGCCTTGGCTCATTACAATTAACATGCCAAATAACGCTAAAACTAAAAAAATTGGCAATAACCAAAATTTTTTTCTAACTCTCATAAACTGCCATAATTCTTTAATAAACAACATATTTAAACCCCTAAAATTGATTTTTCATTGGCCCTATGGGCTCTTTACGTTTAACCCAGTATGAACTGGAATTTTTATCTAGTTTTTGTTTAAGTATATCCTTGCCTAGGAGGCGCATAACAAGGCCAATGGGCAGCACGGTAACAAAATAAACAATTGCCATAACAATTGGGGCAACAATCGAGCCAAGAAATATACCAAATTTGAACCAAATTCTATTTGGAAGCTCCAACATGTTAGGTGCCATAAAAGCCAGTAATAAAAAAACAATTGATACTGCGACTGACCAAAAATAAATATCTTCAGAATTGCTTAAAGGGTACAGGGCAATAATTAAAAATACAATCGAAAATGTAATACCGAATGATTTGGTTGAGGACTGCTTGATAGAAATATTACTGATTGATTCTGACATTTTTTCTTTATATTATTTACAATGTTAAACTTATACCACTACAAACCTTTTGCAACCCATCCACCATCAACGACCAAGCTCGATCCTGTCATATAAGAAGATGCCTCAGATGCTAAGAAGATTGCTGCACCAACAAGATCGTTAGCATCTCCCCAACGCTTAATCATCATTTGATTAATTCTTTCTTGATTGGAGGTTAAATTCTCGAAACTCTGCCTAGTCATATCAGTTCTAATATAACCAGGCGCAATGTTGTTAACTCGTATGTTCTTAACACATAAATCTCTTGCTATTGCCTTAGTGAGGGCGCGAACACCGCCTTTACTTGCTACATAGCCAGGATTATCTGGAAATCCTTGTATGGAGCCAATGCTAGTAATATTGATAATTGAGCCACCATTATGCATATGTTGTGATGCCAAGTCGCAACATTGATAAGTAGCCACCAAATTAACCGATATTGTTTTTTTAAAGCGATCTACTTCATCTTGATTTTCATCTTTTGATAGACTGACGCCAGCAGCATTTACCAAAATATCAATACCGCCATAATCAGCACTGGTTAACTCACAAATAGATCTAAATTGCTGTGAGTCAGTTATATCGCACTGATGGTAAAACTCTGAAATCTGCTCTTTTTCTGTTGTCTCAGATCTCGCTACACAAACCACATTTGCTCCAGATTTAACATAAGCCAATGCTATTTCAGCACCAATTCCTTTCGATGCTCCAGTGATGATGGCCGTTTTCCCTTTAAGAGAAAATAGTTTTTCAAGATAACTACTCATAAGCTGTCCAAACCAAAACCTTTCATAACCACCGAAGACAACTCAATGTCTTCAATATTATCTATTTGAAACATTTTATATCTGTCCATTTTAAACAACGAAACATCTCCGCCCAATCGATTGTTTTCATCACGTAACAATTGAGGTTTAAATAAATAAAAAGAACCATTTTCTAAATATGTCTTATCAATCTGTTGACGAGGCTTTCTATTTTTGTAGTTATAGTTAACTGAGTTCGCATGTCCACACTCTTTCTTCCAAATGAAAAAGTCTTCAATCTCAGCCACAGACAATAATGAATCCGATTTTTCTTGTCTTATTTGCTGAATGGCATCAGAAAAATCTTTAGGATGTCGTATTGGCGAAGTTACTTGAGGTGCTAAAACATAATCAATTTTGCAATCTGATTTTTGCTCAATAAAATTAACCGCATGTAGCCACGCTGACTCAGATGAGTCTAAATCTCCTGATATTTCTTTAGGTCGGACAATAGTCTTGGCGCCATACTGTTTGGCGACTTTTAGTATCTCATCACTATCTGAACTTACCCAAATATCGCTCACACCCTCAGCTTTAGAGGCTTGCAGAATAGTCCAAGCAATTAACGGCTTTCCACAAAAATCAATAATATTTTTTTTAGGTATGCCTTTTGATCCACCACGGGCAAGAATAATACAGCTAACTCTCATAAAATTTATACATTAGCTCCAAAATCCATTTCTGTTGCTTTTTAAAAATTTCAACCCCTTCATCATCACGATAAGCTTGCATTATAAAGGGTCCGTCATAGTCAAATTCTTTTAGTTTTTGAAAGAAGCTTTCAAAGTCTGCATCACCCTCCCCTAGAGTTACCGGCCCTCCTCCTAACATTCTATCCTTAATGTGTATATCAGTAATTCTATTGCCGTACGCTTCTAATTCTTCTACTGGATTAAACCCCAAAGCGGCACTATTGCCAATATCATAATTAACAGTGATTTTGTCCGAATCAATCGCATTCAATAACTCAGAGAATTTATTAGGTGCCAAGTCTGTCTCCAAAGACAGATTGATGTTTTTCTTTCTAAGGCTTGGTACTATAACTTTAATTCTCTCAACAAATCTTTCAACTTCAGCCTCGCCGTTCAATGAAGACTGATCAACACAAGGTATCACAATGTCCGTTACTCCTATTATTGAAGCCGACTCAATAAGAGTTTCTAGAACCTTATAACTTGCATCAGAAACCAACTTATCAGAAGAGTGCAACGGCGCCTCCATAAAATAATCGGCACATATGGTCTTAACAGACACATCTGTTTTATCAACCATGTTGGCGATCTCCAAACAACCACCATCCTTTAATAAAGGATTTTGATCAGCATCATTAAAGTCTAATATAAACTCAATACAGTCCAATCCTAGCTCTGACGCTACCAAAAATTCTTTTTGCCAATATCCTAATGGGTGAGCCTGATATCTTCCTTGATACTTAGGTAAGAGCCTCCCTTGCATTACGCCAAAATTATTTTTCATTATTTTTTTTATCCTTGGTTTTGAATAATATCTCTAAAGGGTTCAATCGAAAAACCTCCTCTATCAGTTCTCTAACAACCCCATCCCCACCTTTTGTCTTCAAAACAAGAGTGGAAATATCTTTAATTTCCTTATGACTATCACATGGACACGCTGAAAAACCACATAGGTCCATTGCGAGATAATCATTTAAATCATTGCCCACAAATAGTATTTTTGATAACTGATATGAGTGCTGTTTTGCAAGATCACTAACTGCAGCCACCTTATCAGACACACCTTGAACTACCGGAACATTTAACTTGTTGGCTCTAGAAGAAACAACGGGATTTTTTTCAGTGGAAACAATATATACCGGTTTTTTAAGCTTTCGCAAAACATCAAAAGCCAATCCATCTGCACGGCTACATCTTACCAGCTCATTCCCACTTTCACTAACATAGACTGAATTATCTGTCAGCACGCCATCAAAATCAAAAACAAGGGCGTCTATACAATCCATAGATAGCATAATTTTAGTCCAAATGTTGTCTTAAATTCTTTGCTACAGGCGCCTCTTCTTCTATAGCTTTCTTAATACCATCGCCCATTGCTTTTTCTATTTTCCTTACCGCACCCACTAAAGTTCTAAACCCTGGAGGCTCTACTGAAGCAGACTGATCTGAGCCATACATAGACCTATCTAATGTAATATGCCTCTCAAGTGAAGTTATCCCTAAAGCGGTAGCAGCATATGAAACTGCTAAGCCCACTTCGTGCCCACTGTAACCAATATCACATTGATATTTTTCTCTCAATGTAGTAATCATTTTTAGATTTGCATGCTCATCTTTCATAGGATAAGTTGATACTGTATGCATCAATTCAAATGAACAACCTTCTTCTTTAAAAATATTCACGGCTTTGTCAATGTCATCATAAGTGGTCATCCCAGTTGAGATAAATGTATGTCTGCCTTCACGAGCAACCATTCTTAACAAATCTTCATAAACAATCATGGCTGATGCAATTTTATTAAATTTACAATCAAACTGCTGCAGAAACTGCTGACTATTTAAATCCCATGCTGAGGCAAACCATTCTATGTTTTTTGCTTTGCAGTATTGATCAATTTCTCGATATTCATCAACCCCAAACTCTAATCCGTTCTTTTGCTCTCTTTGAGTACTTCCCCACGAGCTTTCTCTTGGAGAATCTAAAAACTCTTGCGTATAAACTTGATCAATATCGCGCTTCTGAAATTTCACCGCATTACAGCCGGAATCCGCTGCAACATCAATCAATTGCTTGCAAATTGACATATCGCCATTGTGATTTATTCCTATTTCAGCGATTATAAATATACTCATACAACTCCTCTATTTCTTATAAGTGAACTATCAACCAATACAACGCGCAAGGGATTCTTTCCAGGGCGGGGTATTTAAATCAAACTCTTTAAGTATTTTGTCTTGATTCATTAAAGTATTTTTTGGTCTTTCTGCCTGAGACAAATATTCCTCTGAAATTATAGGCTTGATACTACATTTAATGTTAGTTAAATCAAAGATTTCTTGTGCAAATTCATACCAGCTGCACTTACCTTTATTGGAATAATGATAGACTTGTGTTGCTAAAGATTTTTCAACAAAAGATTGACTATCAACAATAACTAGAATTGCTTTGGCTAAATCCGATGCATAGGTTGGAGACCCGATTTGATCACTTATCACGCCCACCTCTTCGCGCTTACTACCAAGATTTAACATAGTGTTAACAAAATTATTGCCATATTCAGAGTAAACCCAACTGGTTCTGATAATAATGGCGTTGTTTGGCATTGTATTTTGTATGGATTGTTCTCCGGCTAATTTAGTGCAACCATAAACATTGATTGGATTGGTCTTATCAGTTTCTACATAAGGCGCATCACTTTCTCCATCAAAAACATAGTCAGTAGAAATGTGAATTAGCTTTGTTTTTGTATTGCTAACAAGTTGTGCTATTTGCTTAACTGCTAAATTGTTAATCTGATTTGCAAGAAATTTCTGACTCTCCGCCTTATCAACCGCTGTATAAGCAGCGCAATTAATAATTACATCAAAATTATTATCACTTAGAAAATTTTCGATGGCTTCTTTGTCGCCAAAATCAAGCTCATTTCTACCGACAAAAACAAACTCATGGATTGGCTTATTGTTACTAACGTTGACTCTGTCAACTATTTTATGAATAGATTTTCCCAATTGTCCATCTTTGCCAGTTACAAGAATTTTCATAATTAAAATCTATTCAAAACAAATCTGTGGCATTTGCCAAACTAGGATGTGATGTGTCTTTATCCGATAGAATCAAGCCTTTAAGTGGCAGTTGCCAATCAATAGCCAACTCTTGATCATCAAAAGCAATACCCCTATCGTGCTCTGGTGCGTAGTAATTATCCACCTTATAGTTAAATATCGTATTATCGCTCAACACAACAAACCCATGAGCGAAACCTTTTGGTATAAAAAGCTGGCGCTGATTTTCCTCTGTTAATTCAATGGCGACATATTGACCAAAAGTAGAGCTGGATTTTCTAATATCTACCGCCACATCTAACACACTACCTTTAACAACCCTTACTAGCTTAGCTTGAGAGTTTGGTGGTAATTGGTAATGCAATCCTCTTAATGCTCCTTTGTTTGATTTTGATTCATTATCTTGTACAAAATTAACTTTGTATCCGATGGCTTTTTCAAACAAATCTCGTCTAAAAGTTTCTACAAAATATCCCCTGCCATCACTATGCACAGTAGGCTCAATCAACACCACATCAGAGATTGATTGCGGTATAAACTTCAAATTTCCTCTCCTGCACAACGAAGCAAATATTGTCCGTATTGATTTTTAACCAAAGGTTGGGCCAATTTTATAAGTTGACTTCTATCGATATAGCCTTGCTCAAAAGCAATCTCTTCGATACAGGCTACTTTTAAACCTTGTCTTCTTTCAATGGTTTCAATAAAAGTAGAGGCTTCCAATAAACTCTCATGAGTACCGGTATCTAGCCATGCATATCCTCTATCCATAAGCTTAACAGTTAGGCGCTCTTCATTCAAATACATTTGATTCACCGTGGTAATTTCAAGTTCGCCTCTATCAGACGGTACAACTTTAGTTGCCTTTTTAAGCACATCATTTGGATAGAAGTACAAGCCTGTGACTGCATAATTACTTTTAGGCTTGTCTGGCTTTTCTTCAATGCTAAGCGCTTTACCAGTTGCATCAAAATCAACCACACCATAGCGCTCAGGATCATTGACATGATGACCAAATACTGTTGCCATGTTTTTATCTTCGGCATTGCCAACAGCACTGGCTAACATCTGACCCATGCCATGGCCATAATAAATATTATCACCCAAGATTAAACAAGCACTATCATCGCCCACAAAATCCTTTCCTAGAATAAAAGCTTGGGCCAATCCATCGGGAGAGGGTTGCACTACATATTCAAACTTCATACCAATATCAGAACCGTCACCAAGCAACTGCTCAAACCTTGGTAAATCTTCAGGTGTGGAAATAATAAGTACCTCCTGGATGCCAGCCAACATAAGTACTGACAAGGGATAGTAAATCATTGGCTTATCATAAATAGGCATCAATTGTTTGGACACGCCTTTGGTTAAAGGATAAAGACGCGTTCCCGACCCACCTGCTAAAATAATTCCCTTCATGATTTAACCACTCCCAATCTCTCTCCCTGATAACTACCATCTTTAACTCGATCACACCATACAGTGTTCTCTAAATACCACTGCACTGTTTTTTTGATTCCAGTTGAAAATGTTTCCTTTGGTGTCCAATTAAGCTCGTTTGCAATTTTAGTTGCATCAATGGCATACCTAATATCATGTCCAGCTCTATCATCTACATAAGTAACAAGTTGTTCATACCGCTCAACACCATTCAGTTTACTTGGCACTAACTCATCTAAAATACGACAAACAGTTTTCACAACTTCAATATTTTGCAATTCATTGTGTCCGCCAATATTATAAGTTTCACTAAGTTCACCAGTCAGCGCAACGTGAAGTAGTGCTTCTGCATGGTCATCAACATATAGCCAATCACGCACTTGTTTTCCATTACCATAGATTGGCAAGTCCTTACCTTCTAACGCATTAAGGATGATTAGCGGAATCAACTTTTCAGGAAATTGATAAGGCCCATAATTATTCGAACAATTTGTAATCAACGTTGGAAATTTAAAAGTGCGTTGCCATGCACGCACTAAATGATCAGAGCTTGCTTTAGCAGCCGAATAAGGTGAGCTTGGTGCGTATGGCGTTTCTTCAGTAAAAAGACTGTCGGTGGCTTCTAAATCACCATACACTTCATCAGTAGACACATGATGAAACCTAAAGTCGACTTTTTTATCATTACTCAATCCTGACCAATAATCTCTAGCCTCCTCAAGCAATACATAAGTGCCCACAATATTGGTTTGAATAAATTCTCCAGGACCATCAATTGATCGATCCACATGGGATTCTGCCGCCAGATGCATTACAATATCAGGCCGATATTCACTAAATACACGTTTAATTTCAGCCACATCACAAATGTCAACCTGTTCAAATGCATATCTTGAATCATTCTCAACTGAAACCAAAGATTCCAAGTTGCCAGCATAGGTAAGTTTATCGACGTTAACAACACTGTGATTGGTGTTGTTAATAATATGGCGAATAACGGCAGATCCAATAAAACCTGCACCGCCAGTAATTAATATTTTTTTTGATTCTTTATTCATAACAGTGATAGAGCCATACAATAGTAACCACGCCTACTTGCTCATTGCGTATAGTGAGGAATACTAAAATTTAAATGCAAAAAAAAATATTCATTTTAAACCATTTTTATTTGTTAAAAAAATAATTGGTGGCTGTTACAAATCCGTTCACACTGCCACAATCAAACCGCATGCCTTGAAATTGATAGGCGATAACTTTTCCTTGTTTGGCCAGTGTCATTAAGGCATCGGTAATTTGAATCTCGCCATTTTTATCAGGCGCTGTGTTTTCAAGAACATCAAATATTTCTGGGGTAAGTATGTATCTACCAATAATTGCAAGATTGGTTGGCGCCTCTGCTGGGCTTGGTTTTTCAACCATACTATTTACTCGATAAGCATTGGTCGAATTTTCTAGCAATTCGCCATCAATCACCCCGTATTTATCCACCTCAGCTATCGGC
>Ga0255775_1000710_pt1 | contig 32925 bp, 38 predicted proteins | sample 011ome_26_FD_179973 | JGI IMG/M metagenome (GOLD analysis project Ga0255775, IMG submission 179973) | Coastal salt marsh microbial communities from the Groves Creek Marsh, Skidaway Island, Georgia - 011511BT metaG (version 2) | ecosystem: Environmental > Aquatic > Marine > Intertidal zone > Salt...
TATTGGCGTAATGTCTGGCACTAGCCTGGATGGGATTGATGCAATTCTTATTGATTTTAAGAATAAAAAACTTAACGTAATAGATTTTCTGCACAGCAAATACTCAGCCGAGCTAAAAAAAAGTTTGTTAAATATTTCAATAGCAAACAAGAATGATCTTGAAGAAAGTATTAAGTTAGGTCTGCTCCATGCAAAGATGACAGCGAAACTTGTGCAAAAAATATTAAAAAAAAATAACATATCACATCAAGAAGTTACTGCTATTGGCTACCATGGGCAAACTATTAGGCATCGTCCTGAAAAAAATTATTCAATTCAAATTGGTAATGCACATTTTTTAACGGAGCATACTCATATCACCGTGGTGAGTGATTTTAGAAATAGAGATATCATTGCTGGTGGTCAGGGAGCTCCTCTAGTGCCTGCCTTTCATGAAGCTTTTTTTGCATCTAAGCAAAAAAATAGGGTAATTCTTAATATTGGCGGGATCAGTAATATTACCTATTTGAAAAAAAATTCTGCTGTATCGGGTTTTGATTGTGGGCCAGGAAATATTTTAATGGATGCGTGGTGCCAAAAAATTTCTGGCAAATCTTTTGACAACAACGGAGCTTGGGCGAGACATGGCAGTGTTGATCGCTCCGCTTTAAAAACCATGTTAAAAATTCCTTTCTTTAAAAAGAAACCTCCCAAAAGTACAGGAAGGGAATTATTTAATTTGAATTGGGCAGAAAAATTTTTCGCCTCTAAGCAAACAAAACAAAATATACAAAGGACATTACTTGAATTGACTAGCCAAAGTATCTTCGATTCGATTTCTAAGTATTGCCCCGATTTTGATGAAATTTTAGTTTGCGGTGGTGGTAGTAAAAATAAATTTCTCATACAAAATCTCCAAGAAAAATTTAATCAGCCGATTTTATTTACGGGCAAACTTGGGCTTCCTGAACAACAAGTTGAAGCAGCAGCTTTTGCTTGGCTAGCAAAATCTACTCTTGCAAAAAAATGCAATAATTCACCTCAAATTACTGGTAGTCAAGGTGCAAGAATTCTTGGTGTCATTCATCATCGCTAATTCAATTTAGTTTTAAGCTATAATACGACATCAAAATTAAACCATTCGTTATGACAACAAAAAAAGCTAATATCAGTTTTGAAGGTAGAAATATTGAGGTCCCCATTATTGAAGGAACAATGGGCAAGCCGGCTATTGATGCAAGAAAATTAGACAAACAAGGTTTTCTTTCTTACGACCCCGGCTACACTTCGACCGCATCTTGTTCATCTGCAATCACGTTTGTGGATGGTGAAAATAGTACCTTGTTGTACCGTGGCTATCCTATTGAGCAAATAGCAGAAAATTGTGATTTTCTGGATGTTGCATACTTACTATTTAATGGCGAATTACCAAAACTACGAGCCAAAGATAAATATCAAGAAATTATTAATAGCCATAATCTGTTGCATGACCAAATAAATAATATTTTTAGGGGCTATCGACGAGATGCTCACCCTATGGCGGTCATGATCGGTGTCGTTGGTTCAATGTCAGCATTCTATTTCAATGACATGAATATTAATAATTTAAGACATCGACGATTGTCTGCGTATCGATTATTAGCAAAGATGCCAACCATTGCCGCATGGAGTTATACCTATAGCTTAGGTTTACCTTTTATTTATCCAAAATACGATATTGGTTATGGCGATAATTTTCTTAACATGATGTTCTCCGTACCGAACAGGCCCTACCAAATTAATTCCGTCCTTAGTAAAGCCTTCGAAAAAATACTTATCTTACATGCTGATCATGAGCAAAATGCATCAACATCAACGGTGCGACTGGTAGGTTCAACAGGTGCAAACCCTTTTGCATGTATTGCCTCGGGTATTGCCTCACTTTGGGGCCCTGCACATGGTGGCGCGAATGAAGCAACGTTAAAAATGTTAACTGAAATCAAAAATGAATCAAGAATTGGTGAATACATCAAACGCGCAAAAGATAAAAACGATGATTTTAGGCTCATGGGTTTCGGTCATCGAGTTTATCGAAATCGAGATCCTAGGGCAGAAATTATGAAAAAGACCTGCCATGAAGTCCTGGATGAATTAGGTTTAAATAATGAGCCACTATTCAAATTAGCGCGGACGCTAGAGAGAATTGCTTTAGAGGATGAATATTTTATTGATAAGAAGCTATATCCCAATGTGGATTTCTATTCAGGAATCGTGATGCGCGCTTTGGGAATTCCTAATTCAATGTTTACGGCGGTTTTTGCGCTCGCAAGAACAGCGGGGTGGATAGCTCATTGGAACGAAATGATGACCAGTACAGAAAACAAAATTGGCCGCCCGCGTCAAGTTTACACGGGTAAAACCAGAAGAAATTTATAGGCAGTTAAACAGAAAAAGATGAGCCACACCCACAGGTCGTGGTCGCATTTGGATTTTTAATAACAAATTGAGAGCCCTGAACATTATCTTGGTAGTCTATCTCAGCCCCAGCTAAATATTGTAAACTCATAGGATCAATTAGCAATGTAACAGAGTCTTTGGTAACTTTAGTATCATCGTCATTTTCACTTTCCTCAAAAGTAAATCCATATTGAAATCCAGAACAGCCGCCGCCACTAACAAATACTCGTAATTTTAGATCTGGCGTTCCTTCTTCATCAATCAATTCTTTTACTTTTTTAACAGCATTATCTGAAAAGTTTATTGGTGTTGGCATTTCTATTTGCACATTTTCCATGGTTATTTCCTTATTTACCTTTGTTTTTTTCTGGGTTAACACCAGCTATTTTTTTGATCTCAATTTTACTTAATTGGTTCAATTTTCCCCTAATTCTAGCACCGGCATGAATTTCAAGAATATTATAATCTATATCGCCCTCAATTACTGCGTCACCATGCACTTCAATATATTCGTACGAAGTGATATTGCCTGTGACTTTGCCTCCAATCATGGCAGATGCAACTGCAATATTGCCCTTCACTACACTGTCTTGGCCCATGACTAATGAACCGTGTTGGCCATCAATGGTGAGGTTACCATAAATCTTTCCATCCAAACGTATACCGCCTGTTACACTCGTGCTGCCTCGAATGGTCATATCTTTATCAATCAACGTGTCTATATGAAATTTCTTTTTTTTAAAGAACATTAGCGTGATCTTTTTCCAACAATTTTTTCATAAAATAAAATCTCTTCTTTCAAAGCATTATTTTCTTCTTTGACTTGTTTCAAATCACTTTTCAGTTTGTCTGAACCAACCGCATTCATTTGCAGTTGCAATTCTAGCTCAGAAATTTGATTTTCATAACTATTAACTTGAATTTCAAGTTCTGCAATTTTAAAAAGAACCTGCGTCACATTCCCCGCATCAAAGTAATGATAGGTTAAGCCAGCTCCCAATAATAACGATAAAAAAGCAATGCCAATATACCTTGGGATTGAACTGCCAATCTTAATGCGAGCTTTTTTTTGGGTAATATATTTTTTTCTTTTTTTAACCATAATTACGGTACCAGAGGTACTAAATAATCCAATCCCGCTGTCTCCTCACACCCCATCATAATATTCATATTTTGTACTGCTTGACCAGCCGCCCCTTTGACTAAATTATCGATGACTGAGAGGATAATTAATCGTTTCGAGTTAGGTATTTTATGTAAAGATATTCTACATAAGTTTGATGCCCTGACAGCCTTTGTATCCGGGTATTGTTTGTCTTCCAGGACATCCACAAATGGTTCATTTTTATAAAAATTATTAAAAATGGGGTAAGGATCAAATGATTCCAGACAGTCAACATACAAGGTGGCATGGATTCCTCTGACCATTGGGACTAAATGCGGCACAAAAGTCAATTTAATATCTTTACCACCAGAAAAAACACTTAATTGCGATTCTATTTCAGGTGTATGTCTGTGGCCATGGACCGCATACGCTCTAAAACTCTCACTTGCCTCAGACATCAAAAAAGCTGGCTCATTTTTTCTTCCGGCGCCACTGATACCAGATTTTGCATCAGCGATAATATTGTTTGTTTCAATCAAATTCTTTTCAATCAGAGGTAACAAGCCAAGCTGTATTGCCGTAGGATAACAACCTGGATTGGCCACCAAATTAGCTGTTTTAATTTTTTTCCTATTAACTTCGGGTAATCCATAAACTGCCTCATTTATTCGATGCTTACATTCATGCTGCATGCCATACCATTGCTCCCAAAGGCTAACATCGGGAATTCTAAAATCTGCTGCTAAGTCAATCACTTTGACATTGTTGGATAATAGTTGCTCTGTATATTTCATCGCAATACCATTTGGTGTTGCAAAAAAAACCAAATCATTATCAGCTAAATTTGCTTTATCGGGATCAATAAACTTATGCTGAATAACCGCTCGTAATGATGGATAAACGTCCGCCACAGATTTGCCGTGATCAGATCTTGAGGTGATATGATTGATTTTAACTAAGGGGTGTTGCGACAAAATTCTTAACAGCTCTATGCCTGTATATCCTGTCCCGCCCACCACACTGACATTTATCTTTTTTGCCATAACGGTATTTTACTCTTATAAAAAATTTAATTAAAAAAAAAGCCGCTAACGCGGCTTTTCCATAATTGAAACTTATCGTTTCGAAAACTGTTTGCGGCGTCTTGCTTTTCGTAAACCCACTTTTTTACGTTCAACTTCCCTATCATCACGAGTCACAAAACCCGCTTTGGAAAGATCTGGCTTGAGGGCAATATCATAATCCATTAAAGCGCGTGTAATACCATGTCTAACAGCCCCTGCTTGACCAGATTCTCCGCCACCAATAACATTCACTTTAATATCAAATGTCGAGGTGTTCGAAGTCAGCTCTAAGGCTTGCTTCAGAATCATTCTCGATGTGTACCTTGAAAAATATTCATCAAGCGGCTTATTGTTAACGACTATATTTCCCTTGCCTGGCTGCATAAAGACGCGAGCCACTGAACTTTTTCTTCTTCCTGTACCGTAATAGTATTTACCTATCATAATTTTCCTAGACTAAATCTTAACCAACTGTGGTTGTTGCGCAGCATGATTATGTTGATCACCCGCATAAACTTTCATTTTTTTTACCATTGCATAACCAAGTGGACCTTTCGGTAACATACCTTTTACTGCTTTCTCAAGCACACGCCCTGGATGCTTATCTTGCATTTTTTTAAAGTTAGTGGAGTATAACCCACCCGGAAATCCAGAGTGGCGATGATAAATTTTACCTTCTTCTTTATTTCCTGTGACTTTAATTTTTTCCGCATTAATAACGACAATGTAATCACCTGTGTCTACATGTGGTGTGTATATTGTCTTATGCTTGCCCCTCAACCGATGAGCTATTGCACTAGCTAAGCGACCTAATGTTGCGTCGGTTGCATCAACTAACAACCAATCTCGTTTCACTTCATGTGATTTTGCAGAAAATGTTTTCATTTTTGGTTCAAAGTACAATTTAAAATAAGACGCGAATTTTAGTCTATTTTGCAGATGCTTGTCAATTTTTTTTACTGATAAGCAGAGTTATACAAAGTTTTCTGCCAAAAATGCCAAGAAAAATAATAAACCAACATAATTATTATTACGAAATGCCACAAAATTGTCTTTGGGATCTAAATTCCATGAATTTCGAACGCCATGCATTGCTACTATTAAGGAACAAGTTAAAAGAAAATAACAGGCCAAGGATACATCATTAATTTTTGCCAAACTATAAAGTGCTAGATACATTGCAAAGTAGGACAAAAGAATAAAATGGGCTGCATAACTTTGAAATGTTTTTGCTGAGGAATAAATAGGCAAGGCTTGATCGTCCTTAAGGTCAGCAATAGCATAATGTGAATCATAACTGAGTGCCCAAAATATATTCGCCATAAAAAGTAACCATGCATCAAGCGTTATTTCATTCTTGATTGCTGCAAAACTCATTAAAATACCAAAACCAAAGGTAATGCCAAGAATTAATTGTGGTAGTTTAAAGAAACGCTTGGTTAATGGGTAGAGCATGGAAAATATTAATGCAGCGATTGATAATGCAATGGCAAATAAATTTAATTGGACGACCAATAATGCACATAAAAAAAGTAAGCATATGAGAAATTTAATTGCATCGCTTCGGGAAACTTCAGCGGTGACTAATAACCTTTGTTTTGTGCGCTGAACATGCTTATCAATATTCACATCAAAAATATCATTCATGACACAGCCCGCTGAGCGCATCAAAATCGCACCAAAGGTAAATATAAGTAACAGTTTCATGGATGGCATTTGTTCTGAAGCAACAAATAATGCAGTAAGTGTTGGCCATAACAACAAGAAAATTCCAATAGGCTTGTCAAATCTCGCCAATATAAGCAAATTTTTTAATGTTCTCAAATCAAAACCCCACATTATAAAAATTATCAAAAAATACTTCTGTGAGTAAGACCTTTTGTTTCCTTTTGCTAAAAGAAGATTGTCTTACAGCAACGATAGCTAAATTCTTTGCACTTAATGCATTAATTGTTTTGAATAACGCATTCACTTTTGAAGGAATAAAAAAATAAAAATTGGAACGTTTAATCGATTTATCCTCAAAAACAATATTTGCTAAAGGCTTTTCTTGTAATTTTCTAATGTTGCCCCAGAAACCGCGCAAGTATTTTTTAGGCATTAGGGTTCTTGCATAAATCACAGGTTTTTCATTGATGGATATCAAAACTTCTCTTAAATAAAGTGCTTGCTTTCGATAACTTGAATATTGATTTCTTTCTGAAAATAAAAAATTCGTTCTTTTTGCAGAAAGTACTTCAACTTTATATTTTCCTTTTTTATTTAGACGGTCACTAATAGAATCACGACAATGCAACCATGCGTTCATATTGTCTGACCCAGTAATGTAATTTCGACGAAAATTCATTTTATGTATTAACAATGTCTTCATGATTAGGAAGCCAGCAATGTAGAAAAGAATTGATTGATGGGTGTTTTATTTTTAATAATTTATCTGCATCAGATTTAGCCTCATTTAAAACTGCTTCATCATTTTCTAATGATGCAATTCGAAGTGAGGGTAATCCACTCTGTTTTAATCCTAAAAATTCTCCAGGTCCACGTATTTTAAGATCTTCCTCAGCAATAAGAAAACCATCATCATGATCATAAATGATACGTAATCTTTTTTTTGCAGTATCTGATAACTTGTCACCAAAAAGTAACATGCAGGTACTTTTTTTTACGCCACGCCCAATTCTGCCTCGCAATTGATGCAATTGCGACAAGCCTAAGCGTTCAGAATTTTCTATTACCATTAGTGTTGCATTAGGAACATCGACACCCACTTCGATAACTGAGGTTGCCACCAATATGTTTATTTTTCCGTCTTTAAAATCACACATAATTTTATCTTTTTCTTTTGCTTTCATTTTTCCATGGATGATCTCAACGACATGTGATTGATAATACTTTTGCAGTTTTTGATGGGTATTTATGACCGTCTCAAGCTGCATTTTTTCACTTTCATCAATCAAGGGGCAAACCCAATAAACTTGATTGCCCAATGAGCATTCATGGTCAATAGATTTTAATAAATCATTTCTTTTTTTTGCTGAAAATAAACGCGTGCTTATTTTTTGCCTGCCAGGAGGTAATTCATTAATAATCGATATATCCATATCAGCAAAATAGCTCATTGATAATGTTCTTGGTATGGGTGTTGCACTCATCATTAATTGATGGGCTTGAAGGTTGCCCATAACTTGGTTTTGTCTTCGTAATGATAATCTTTGTTCAACACCAAAACGGTGTTGTTCATCAATAATATAAAAAGCTAAAGATTTAAACCTTACCTTTTCTTGGAATAAGGCATGCGTTCCAACCACAATATCTATTTCACCAGCTGCTATTTTTTTATACAGCAGTTCTTTGTCTTTAATCGAGAGACTTCCTGTTAAGAGTTCTATTCTGAGTGAAGAGCCCACCAGCCAGCTTGATAATTTACTCATATGTTGTTCAGCAAGTATTTCCGTAGGGGCCATAAATGCAACCTGATATCCAGATCGGGCAGCCTGAAAAGCGGCTAAGCTTGCCACAACCGTTTTTCCACTGCCTACATCACCTTGCAATAAACGATTCATTGGAATGGATTTACCAAGATCGTCCATAATTTCATGCCACGCATTGATTTGTTTTTTTGTTAAGGAAAATCCAATATTTTTCAATACCATATTATGAAGATCTAATGAGAATTGAATTTCTGGTGCCTGTTTTAATTTTCTGGCCTGATAAAGTCCACGAAAAAACAACTGGTTTGATAATAATTCATCATAAATGAATCGTTGCCGGTAAGAGGTAATCGTCTCCTCAATCACTTCTCCCTCCTTAGGTTTAGGTGGGCAATGTAATTTATCCACTACATCAATAAACGGAGGAAATTTTTTTTGCTTAATTAGTTCGGGAAAAAATTCTTCGAATAAATTGTTCTCTTTTATATACCGAATGCCTTTTTGAATTAGTGTTGCTAATGTTTTTTGCCTAATACCGGATACTAAAGAATAAATAGGTTTAAAATTTTGCTCCAGTGCCTCGTCTGGGTTAACAATTTCATAATCCGGATGAATAAACTCTTTAAAAAGAGAGCCTTGTTTTAATTCACCAAAGACACGTACCCATTCTCCCTCCCGAAACTGCTTTACTTGATTGGGGTAAAAATTAATGAATCGCATCTGCAGGGCGCTGGATTGATCCTCAATAGTCACAATTAAATTTTTTCTTGGAAAATATTTGACATCAACATGTTTTATTTGACCTTGAACTTGATAAGATTGGCCCACGCTGACATCTTTAATCAAAAAAATACGTGTGCGATCTTCATACCTATTTGGCAAGTATAAAATCAAATCAAATAAATTATGGATTGCTAATTTATTGAGTTTTTGAATTTGTACCTTAGTAAATAAATCACTGAAAGTTTCAAAAGGTTTATCAATCAATTACGATAAATCCATCGGCTTCGACTAAAGCTCCTTTTGGTAATGAAGCTACCCCAACTGCAGCGCGTGCGGGAAATGGCTCTGTAAAGTATTCTCGCATTATCTCGTTCACAAGAGCAAAATTAGCTAGGTCTGTCAAAAAAATATTTAGCTTTGTAATGTCTGCAGGAGAGCAGTCCGCAGCTTTTATAACGGCATGCATATTTTTAAATACTTGATGAATTTGTGCCTCAATACCCTCAACAAGGTTCATGGTCTTTGGATCAAGTCCGATTTGGCCTGACAAAAAAATGATATTGCCTTTTCTAATTGCTTGCGAATAGGTACCAATTGCTTGTGGTGCATCGCTTGTACTTATTACTAGTTTGCTCATAAATTTATCCTATGGGTTTTAAAGCTTTAACTCGATTCACCCGACTGATTTTATCAATTTTTCTTAGATTTCTTATCAAATCAGCAAGGTGTATTCGATCTTTTACTTGAACAATAAAGTTGATATTTGCAAATTTGCTGCCATCTGATTCCTGCAATGACACATTATCAATATTTGAATTTGATTCTGCAATAACTGCGGCAATTTTTGCTAACATGCCTTTCTCATTCCATACCAGTACATCTAAATTCACCTTAAATAAACTATCTGCGTTTGCCTCCCATTCAACATCTAACCAACGATCTGGATCTAAATTAAATTTTCTAATCGCTGGACAATCATGGGTATGAATAATTAAACCACGGTCTTTATTAATAAATCCTAAAATAGGATCTCCCGGAATAGGATGGCAACAACTGGCTAGTTGAATAGCCATACCCTCAGAACCCTTAATGGTAATTACATCCAATAATTTAGTTTGATTCTGTGTTTTTTTAATGCCATCCATAATTGTTGTTAATTGATGCGCAACCATAATGTTGACTCTTTTGCCTAAAGCAATATCAGTTAAGATTTGGTTTTTATTCTTTAAATGATAATCTTGAGCCAATTTGTCCCAATGCTTTTTCTTAATTGAATCAGGGTCAATATGAAATGCTTTGAGGGCGTTATTCAACATACTGTAACCGAGTATAATAAGATCGTCCGACGCTGCTGTTCGTAGATAAGAGCGTATCTGTGCGCGTGCTTTCCCTGTAATGACAAAATTTAGCCAAGCAGGATTAGGTTTTGCCAGCGGAGCAGCTATGATTTCAACATGGTCGCCTGTTTTTACTTCTGTTCTTAAGGGGACTAGCTCTTGGTTAATTTTTGCCGCCACGGCACTGTTCCCCACATCCGAGTGAACTGCGTAGGCAAAGTCAATAGTCGATGAGCCTTTAGGTAAAACAAAGATTTTCCCTTTGGGTGAAAAAACATAAACTTCATCTGGAAAAAGATCCACTTTTAAATGCTCTAAAAATTCAAGTGAGTCAGCCCCATCCGTCTGAATTTCAAGTAATCTTTTCAACCATTGATTGGTTTGCTGTTGTAATTCCGTCACATGCGCATCCTTAGTTTTATAAAGCCAATGCGCGGCAACACCTGCTTCAGCCAACTTATGCATATTGTCAGTTCTTATTTGAATTTCGATTGGCATACCAAACGGACCAAAAAGTGTTGTATGCAAAGATTGGTAACCATTTGCTTTTGGGATCGCAATATAATCCTTAATTTTTCCTGGGATGGGTTTAAAAAGAGCGTGCAGCGCACCTAATGTCAAATAACAATCTTTCGCATCTTTTACAATAATCCGGAAGGCATAAATGTCATAAATTTGAGAAAAGCCAGTATGTTTATCGAGCATTTTTCTGTGGATACTGGCAGGATTTTTCTCACGACCGAAAACTTCAGCATTAATTTTTTCACTTTTTAATTTTTCTTCAATCTCCATTAAGATTTTTCCAACAACCTCTTTTCGATTTCCTCTTGAGGCCATAATGGCTTTATGCAAAGTCTTATATCGCAAAGGATGGATGTATTTAAAACATAAATCTTCAAGTTGTTGATAGATATTATTAAGTCCTAAACGATTAGCAATGGGTGAGTAAATATCCAATGTTTCCTGCGCTATTCTTAATTGCTTTTCAGGTTTAAGGTGCTCTAACGTTTCCATATTATGTAAACGATCAGCTAATTTTACTAAAATAACGCGCACGTCCTGTGACATCGCCAATAGCATTTTTCTGAAGTTTTCCGCTTGTGCCTCGGTAGCATCGTCAAATTGGATCCGATCTAATTTGGAGAGTCCCTCAACCAGTTTAGCGACTTGTGGTCCAAATTCTTTTTTAATGTCAGCAAAGGAAACAGTAGTGTCCTCAACCACATCATGCAATAAAGCTGCTTGAATTGAAGGGGCATCTAGATGTAAATTGGCTGCAATACAGGCAACAGAAACTGGGTGCATGATATAGTCTTCACCGCTTCTTCTTTTTTGCCCTGAATGGGCTAAATAGCTATATTGATAAGCGCGCCAAATGGTTTCTATTTCTTCATTTTTTAAATAATTTTTAAGAAGAAGCGTTAATTTGGAGTTGGGTAGATCTGCGGGTAAGAGTGGGGGCCCTTGATTAACTTCTTGTTCCGCTTTTCGAGATTGAGCGGTTTTTGCCATGTGCCCCCCAATTAAATTTATTTAGCTAATATTCTGCAATAAAATATCTTCACCAATCAAACCCTCAGCAATTTCTCTGAGTGCAATAACGGATGGTTTATCGTTTGAACCTTCAACATTGATTAATGGCTCTGCACCATTAGCTAATTGTCTGGATCTAAGTGATGCAACCAATGTTAATTGAAAGCGATTTGGTATTTGTTCTAAACAATCATCAACTGTAATTCTTGCCATTTATTATTTCCCTTAGTTAGTTTCTTAGTTTTTTTATGATCATTTCATGACGCGTTAATTGAATATTTGTCTTTAAGTTCTCCGCTTTTATAATCGCTTCTAACTCTTTTAACGTCGTATTAAAATCATCGTTGATTGTAACATAATCAAACTTTTCAAGATGAGCCATTTCACTTCGTGCAGCAGCTAATCTTTTTTCAATAACCTCTTCGGAATCTTCATTTCTTTTTCGTAATCGCTGCGCTAAAACTTCCATCGAGGGGGGCAAAACAAAAATACTAATCGCTTCTGGAAAAATATGTTTGACACTAAATGCACCCTGCCAATCAATCTCGAGAATGACATCTACACCGTTATTTAAATTATTTGCTATGACTTCCTTGGATGTTCCATACAAAGCACCATGGCATTCTGCCGTTTCTAAAAAAATATTATTCGTTTTCATGTCATGAAAGTCTTCTTTTGATACAAACCAATAATCTTCTCCATTTTTTTCTGACTGCCGTGGTTGCCTCGTAGTAAAGGACACTGACACCACAAGATTACTATTCTCTTCAAGCAAAGCCTTCACTAATGATGTTTTACCCGCTCCCGAAGCTGCTGTAATAATAAATAAATGTCCTGTCTTCATCTTATTGTATATTTTGCGTTTGTTCCCGGATTTGCTCGATACATACTTTTAGATCTATCGAAAAATTAGCAATCTTAATACCTGCTGCTTTTGAACCAATGGTATTGGCTTCCCGATTAAATTCTTGCATTAAAAAATCCATTTTTTTTCCGATGGGCGTTTTCATGTTTAATAATCGTGTTAGCTCAATTATATGAGACTCTAATCGATCTATCTCTTCGTTTATATCACTTTTTTGAATAAAAAATAATAATTCTTGTTTAATTCTCTCGTCATTTGCCTCAATTAAATTTTCTTTTAACCGATCGGCAATCGACTTCAAATTTTTATTAATTAATTGCGGCATACTTTTTCTTGCTTGCATAACGATTTTTTTTATCGCGTGCACATTTTTTAAAATTACTGCTCGAATTTTTTTACCTTCACGTTCCCGATCCCTACATAAATCAGTCAAGCCAATATCAAGAAACTTAAAAAGATCTGTTTTAATTCTTGTTGCATTGATTGGGGTCTTTTGATTAGAAAGAACTTCAAATATTCTAATAGGATCAATGGCGCTCGGTGAAGTTAAAGTATTTGAAACGGTTTCAATTTTTTTTATCAGTTGCTGTAATTGATTTTTATTGATTGGTTTGTCAAATTGATGATTTTCTTCTGCCGACTTAAAAAAGATGCGGCAATCAACTTTGCCTCGCACAATTTTAGTGGCAATCACCTCTCTAATTCTTTGTTCAAATTCTCGCAATTCATCACCCAACCTGAGTTGCAATTCAAAAAAACGGCTATTCAGTGTGCGAATTTCAATGCAGAGTTTACCTGCGGTTAATTTTTTTTCTTGAAAAGAAAAACCTGTCATGCTTGAAATCATAAATGCGTCCGAAAATGATTGATTAGGGAAATTATAACGATAAACTCTTGCAATAAGTGATTTTCCAAAAATTCCATGGATTATAATGGTGTTAAAAATTTATAGAGGACCAAAATGAGACGCACACAAAGAAAAGATAATGAATTACGATCAATTGAATTTATTCGCCACTATACCAAGCATGCTGAAGGCTCGGTGTTGGTTAAGTGTGGAGATACACATGTCCTTTGTAATGCCAGTGTTGAGGAAGGTGTGCCGTCTTTCTTAAAAGGTAAAGAACTAGGCTGGGTAACTGCCGAATATGGCATGCTTCCAAGATCCACCACTTCACGTATGTCGCGAGAAGCGTCGCGTGGTAAGCAATCCGGCCGAACTCAAGAGATACAGCGGCTTATCGGTCGAAGTTTGCGTGCCATCATTGATCTTAAAAAATTAGGCGAACGCACCATTCATTTAGATTGTGACGTTATTCAGGCAGATGGTGGAACCCGAACTGCCAGTATTTCTGGTGCCTATGTTGCGCTGGTGGATGCCATACAAAACCTTGTTAACGAAAAAAAAATTGCAGCCTCACCATTAATAGATTCGGTTGCCGCAATCTCTGTCGGGGTCAAAGATAAATGTATTTTATTGGACCTTGACTACGAGGAAGACTCGCAATGTGACACGGATATGAATATTGTCATGACTGGTTCAGGTAAATTCATTGAAATTCAAGGTACAGCTGAGGGTATACCTTTTTCAAAAGAAGAAATGGATCTTTTAATAGCCTCTGCCGCTCAAGGTATCCAGGCAATCAGTGAAAAACAACAAGAGTGTCTGGCTCCATGATGAATGACATTGTGCTAGCTACCAATAATGCAAAAAAGCTGCATGAATTGCAATCGTTGATGACAGGGCTAAAGCTTAACTTTATTCCACAAGCGAAATTCAACATTGGCATTTCAGAAGAGCCCCATCATACGTTTATAGAAAATGCTCTAATGAAGGCAAGGTATGCCGCAGAGAGAACTAATTTACCCGCCATTGCTGATGACTCAGGCATATGTGTGGATGCTCTTGCAGGAAAACCTGGCGTACTTTCCGCGCGTTTTGCTGGTGAGGGGGCTGCCGATGCAGAAAATAATAAAAAATTACTTGAATGTCTTCAGCATGAAAAAAACAGAAAAGCACATTACCATTGTGCCATCGTATTTGTGAGAAATGTTAACGACCCTGAACCAATAATTTGTGAAGGCCAGTGGTATGGGGAAATTTTATTGGCTGCCAGAGGTAGAAATGGCTTTGGCTATGATCCTATTTTTTTAGATTTTAAAACCGAAAAGTCAGCGGCAGAATTAGCACCTGAAGTAAAAAATAGAATTAGCCACCGAGGCCAGGCTTTGCAAAAACTTAAACAAAAATTTAGAATAATTTATGCGTAATAAATCAAAAAAATGGCCCACATGGTACCGTGACGACAAAACCACTGTCTCTTGTACCGAAAAAATCAAAGTGATGGCAGAAAACTTTGACGAGATTCAACAGATTACGCAAGACGCATTTGAGGATGGCTTGCTCATGGAGGTTTCTGACGAACAAATGCGTGAAACACTGCATAAAATGGTGGATGATCTTCATAACAACTTAAAAAATAAAAAATCTTAGTGCAAAAAAAGCCGCCCCTAAGTATTTATATCCACTTGCCATGGTGTGTCCATAAATGCCCTTATTGTGATTTCAATTCTCATGAAAAAAATAATAATTCGTTTGAACTGGATAAAGAAAATTATTTAGCTGCAATTACAAAACATATTCAGCTCCACGAATCTGATGAAAGAGAAATTATCAGTATTTTTTTTGGTGGGGGGACACCAAGTTTATTTGCGCCTAGTGAAATTAATCAAATTTTATTAGCAATCAAAAATAAATATAGCCTGCATGCTAATTGTGAAATTACCCTGGAAGCCAATCCCGGCACAATCGACTTGCCCTACTTTGCAGGCTATCAAGGTATTGGTATCAATCGCCTTTCATTAGGAATTCAAAGTTTTAATGATAAGCATTTAAAAAAATTAGGCAGGATTCATAGTGCAGAAGATGCGTATCAGGTAGCGACGCATGCCAAGCAAATTTTTCCACGAGTTAATTTAGACCTTATGTTCGCTTTGCCTGCACAAACAATGACAGATTTGGCAGATGATATTGGCACTGCATTAAGTATTTCACCCGAGCATCTTTCCTATTATCATTTGACTATTGAACCAAACACCTTGTTTCATAAATTTCCACCGCAACTGCCTGATGATGATACCAGTGCGGAGTACCAGGATTATATTTTTAAGAAATTATCAGCCCATCACTACCATCATTATGAAACATCAGCTCACACAAAGGTAGGGGGCGCCTGTCTGCATAATTTAAATTATTGGGAATTTGGCGACTACCTTGGTTTTGGTGCGGGTGCCCATAGCAAAATAACGCAACATAACAGCATCAAGCGTTTTTCTTGCTACAAAAATCCGATGCAATATATCAAGCATACCCATGAAAAAGATTTTTACATTGAGAGAAAAACCGTTACGCGCAATGAACTTATTTTTGAATTTATGATGAACGTATTGCGTCTCAACGATGGATTTAAGGTTCCATTGTTTGAAGCCCGAACGGGTCTTCTTTTTACTGAGATCGCATTGGAAATAAATCAAGCGCAAGAAAGAGGACTTATTAGCGTCACAGATGATATGATTAAACCTACAGCTTTGGGTCAAAATTACTTAAATGACCTTTTACAAATTTTTTTACGAGATTAGAAATGCAATTAAATAAACTCAACGATAGTTATACCGTTTCCGATCAAATTACGATCGATGATATTGAAACCATTAAGCAACAAGGATTTAAGACCATCATTTGTCATCGCCCTGATGATGAAGAACCAAATCAGCCCAGTGTTGATTCGATTAAAAAAATTGCTGAAGAATGCGGTTTACATTTTGTGCACCAACCGGTGGTTGGCAGTCAATTAAATATGAATGATGTGGCAGATTTTCAAACCCATTATGAAGCTGCTGAAAAACCTGTGTTTGCCTACTGCCGCTCCGGTATGCGATCTTGTACGCTTTGGGCATTATCCAACGTTGGCATAATGGAATCAAACGAGATTATCGAAGCTACCAGCAAAGCCGGTTATAACTTAAGTCACTTAATTAAATAATACTTAAAGTTTAAGTTTTGCCTTTTGTATCGCTTTTTTCACCGCAGTGGGTGACGTGCCCCCAAGATGTTTTCTTGAATTTAACGAGCCTTGCAGGGTGAGTGATTGAAATACATCGTGTTCAATTAATTTTGAAAATTTTTGTAACTCGATTAAGGTCAAATCGGATAAATCAACGCTTTTTTTGATAGCAAATTTTACCGCTTTCGCAACCACACCGTGTGCATCTCTGAAGGGCAATCCTTTTTTTACTAAATAGTCCGCTAAATCGGTTGCCGTCGCATAGCCTTTCAAGGCAGCCAACTCCATATTTTCAGATTTCACTGTCAATTTTGCAATCATCTCAGCAAAAATATCTAACGTGTCTAATAACGTATCGGCCACATCAAAGATAGGCTCTTTGTCCTCTTGGTTATCCTTGTTATAAGACAAGGGTTGAGCCTTCATAAGGGTTAATAACGCCACCAGATGACCGTTTACCCTACCTACTTTGCCTCTTACCAATTCCGGAATATCTGGATTTTTTTTCTGCGGCATGATGCTAGATCCAGTACAAAATCCATCGGAAATTTCTACAAAATCAAAAAAATCTGTTGACCATAAAATTAATTCTTCAGAGAATCTTGATAAATGCGTCATTAGCATTGCAGCGCTCGCATTGTATTCAATTAAAAAATCTCTATCGGAGACAGCATCCATCGAATTCTCCATGACGCCATCAAATTTAAGCAGTTTAGCGACATACTTCCTATCAATAGGATATGAAGTTCCTGCCAACGCAGCAGCACCCAAGGGCAGTTGGTTGGTTCTTTTTCTGCAATCAAGCAACCTTGATTTATCTCTTTGTAACATTTCAAAGTAAGCCATCAAGTGATGCGCAAAACTTACCGGTTGTGCCACTTGAAGATGCGTAAAACCAGGCATGATGGTATCCACATGCTTCTCAGCCAATTGAACAATATTTTTTTGTAATTTTTGTAGTTGGGTTAAATGCTGATCAATCATACCTCTCAGCCAAAGTCGCATGTCTGTTGCCACCTGATCATTTCTCGATCTACCGGTATGCAACTTCTTGCCTGCCTCACCAATCAGTTTTATGAGCCTCTTTTCAATATTGAGATGCACATCTTCATCGTCAATTGACCATTTGAATTGACCTCTGTCTATTTCTTTTTGAATTTGCTTTAAGCCTTTGGCAATATTGGATAAATCTTTTTTGCTGATGATTTTTTGTTTACTTAACATTTGGGCGTGTGCCATCGAGCCTTGGATATCAACCATCGCTAATCTATAATCAAAACCTACTGATGCCGAATATCTTTTGACAATCGCGCTTGTAGGCTCATCAAATCTTTCTGACCATTTTTTTACCATAACATTAATTTTTAATAATTAATTCAATGAATTATATATGAAATAGAATGCTATTTGATGAATGTCTACTTTATCTCTATGCTAAAATCTTAAGCCATTATGGTCGATCAACTTATTATTGCCTCCCGTGAAAGTCCACTTGCAATGTGGCAGGCAGAACATATTCAGTCCCGAATACAAGCTCTGTATCCCAAACTCAAAATTAATATTCAAGGTTTTAAAACGCAAGGCGATTTAATTCTTGATCAATCCCTTGCTACTATTGGAGGCAAAGGCCTATTCATCAAAGAACTTGAACAGGCATTAGTTGAGAATAAAGCACACCTAGCAGTGCATTCCATGAAAGATTTGCCGATGGATATGCCGGCAGGGTTTTGTATTGCCGCCATTACAGAGCGTGAGGATCCTAGAGATGCATTGGTATCTAATGCATTCGCCTCGCTAAACGAGTTGCCAAATGGTGCCATTGTTGGGACCTCAAGCCTGAGAAGACAAAGCCAAATTAAAGCCAAGTTTCCGCACCTTAGAATCGAGCCTTTACGGGGTAATCTGCAAACACGTTTACGAAAGCTTGATGAAAAACAATATGTGGCTATTATTTTAGCCGCAGCTGGTTTAATTCGCCTCGGTGTTAAAGAGCGTATTCGGGCCTATCTTGACCCAGATGATTTCATCCCGGCTGTTGGGCAAGGTGCGTTGGGTATTGAAATTTTAGAAAATAATGAAGAATTACTAAGTATGTTAGAACCCTTAAATGACCCTAACACAGCCTGTTGTGTAAATGCCGAACGTGCGGTTAGCCGAGCACTGGCTGGCAGTTGCACTGTGCCCTTGGGTGCACACGCTACTATCATTGACAATACTCTTCATCTAAGTGGATTTGTAGCAAACCCCGATGGCAGTGAAGTAGTCAGGGCCTCCATTGTAGGTCCTCAAACAAGTCCCAAAGACTTAGGTGAACAGCTGAGTCAAGACCTAATTGCTAGGGGCGCTTTAAAACTCTTGGAAAACTAAGATCATGGCCAGCATAAAGGATATCTCACTAATCTCTACAAGGCCTGAGGAAAATAATCAAAAGCTAGCGCACGCGTTGCAAGATTCAAATATTGAAGTTCTCAATTTTCCATTAACTAAAATTGAAGGGCTGACAAATTACACCTTTCTCAATGAACAATTAAAAAATCTTAATTCATACCAATATCTTATTTTTATAAGTACCAATGCTGTCAGATATTTTTTTGAACAAATAAAAGTAAATAAAATAACATTGCCAAAATCACTTATTTTAGCCGCCATTGGCCCTACAACAAAAAAAGACTTGCAAAAATTTTGCGGTCACCAAATTTATTGCCCTAATGACACATTTGATTCAGAAACTCTCGTGAGGCTCGAAATCTTTAAAAATATTTCTCAAAAACGTATCCTCATCATACGTGGCATTAATGGCAGAGAAACACTCAAAATTATATTGGAGGCAAAAGGCGCAATTGTTAGCTATGCTGAATGTTATCAACGTCTCCATTTAAACCTGAATTTTGATGCTATTTTTAAAAAATTAATAAGTCCCCACAAAATATATTTCTTGATTTCAAGCCATGAAAGTGCGAAACAATTTAAAAAACAAGCCCTTCTTCACAAACCGACTTGGTTATTATCCTGCAAATGTTATGTTAATCACGACAGAATCAAGAAAGAGATACAGCCATTATTCTCAGAAGTAATCATACTAAAAGATATTTCGCCTGAAAGCCTCAGAAACAACTTGCTATCTTAAAAAAATTAAAAACATTTTTTGATTAATATGACTGCTAAACAAATAATTAGGGTGTTGGCTTAGGTGGGGCAAAACTAAAGGCATCGGCAAAGAATTCATCTTCAGGTAAGCCGTTTTTCACAAAATCATTGAATGTAGTTTCGACTAAAATAGGTGCGCCACAGCAATAGACTTGATAATCAACGATGGAATCAAAGTCATCTAATACCGCCTGGTGCACAAAACCCGTTCGCAAATTTTCAGCTTCTTTTTCTAATTCAGAAAAAACAGGGATGTAGTTGAAGTTTTCATATTTCTGGCTCCAAGATCGACAAAGTTCGTCCATGTATAAATCCTCTAACTGCCTTACTCCTTGATAAAGGTAAATTGTTCTCTCATTACCTTTTTCAAACATATCTTCGATGACTGATTTGATTGGGGCAAAACCCGTACCCCCTGCGACAAAAATAATTGGTTTTTCACTGTCACGCAGAAAAAATTGTCCGATAGGGCCCTCAATGCGATGTATAGATTTTTCTTGCATTTCTTCAAAAACATAATGGGTAAATTTCCCCCCATCAATTAAACGCAGATGCAACTCAATTAATGGGGCATGTGGAGCGCTGGCAATAGAGAATGCTCGTCGTGATCCGTCTGCCATAATAAATTCAATGTATTGACCTGCAATAAAATTTAATTTTTCGTCGCCCGGTAATTTAAGTAGCATACGCATGACGTCATGATTCAGCCTTGCTAGGGCTTCAACTCTGACAGGTGTAATTTTGGGCTGTGGAATTTCGCTGTCAATTTTACTCACACGCGCTTCAATCGTGACATCCTCTGTTGCATAAGCCTGACAGCAAAGCGTCCAACCGTTTTGTTTTTCTTCATCAGTCATTGCTGATTGTTGAAATTCATCACATAAAACGCTACCGGATAAAATCTTAGCCTTGCAGGATCCACAAGCGCCATTTCGGCATCCATAAGGAATAGTAATCCCCACTGCAATGGCACCCTCTAAAATTGTTTGACTAGGCTTAAGATCAAAACTGATACCGTCCGGCTGAATGGTAATTTTATGACTCATGAATTAATCATCCTCGCGACGGTATTCTCCCTCAATAATGTCATCATTTTTCTTATGCACATCTTGCTGAAAAGGATTTGCGTTTTGATTCAATGATGCTTGCACAGGAATTAACAATAATACAATACCAATAAGGTCGGTTATAACACCCGGAAAAAGAAACAATGCGCCAGCGAGAAGATTTTTGGCGCTGCCAAGAATACCTGAAATTAAATTTCCGCCTTGCGACATCATGGCAACCAATTTCGGAATTACCATCATTTTTTCATCTTGAATAAGTTGCCAGCCTAAAATAGCCATAACGACAATATAGCCAAAGAACCACCAACCATATTCGGCCCCCAGTTTGAATAAGCCCCAGATTTCAAAAAAGGGTAAAGTAATTAAAAAGAGGGTAATGATAAGTCGCATTATTTTTTGTTAAATCTTGTAAACTGGTAGGTTAATTATCTATGAATTATTCAATCATATTATAGTCTTGTATATATGCCAAAAATTCAAAAAATTTATTTTTATTTAATCCTGCTATTTTCGTGTTTCACGCTGAATAATGTTTTGGCCAATCCGTTTGACACAAAAGCACCAAAATTCCTTCCGGTTGAGCAAGCCTTTAAAGCTACTGAGATTCTATTTATCGATGAAAAAACAGTCAAAGTAAAATTTTTTATTGCAGAGAATCATTACCTGTATAAATCAAAATTTAAAATACAATCTTCACCATCAATCAATTCAACATTAACTTTACCTGAAGGTCAGCTAAAAGAAGATGAATACTTTGGTAAACAAGAAGTTTATTACCATAGCGTTAGTCTAATGGTAAATTTTGAACAAAAAGCAAAAAATTCAAATATTCAACTTACTTTTCAAGGGTGCAGTGAGGAAGGATTGTGCTACCCCCCCACGAATATCGACATCAACAAAGTTGACGAAGATAACCATCTGGCCATCTCTGAAACGCAATCCTTAGCAAATCAATTAAATTCGGATAGATTTTTTTGGGGCCTGCTGACCTTTTTTGTTTCGGGTATTTTATTATCGTTAACACCATGCGTTTTACCCATGGTGCCAGTTTTATCTGGCATCATTTTGGGGGCAAACCCTACGCGCGGAAAACTCTTAACGCTGAGTTATATCGCTGGTGTTGTAACTATGTATACCCTCCTGGGTATTTTTGCTGGATTAACCGGAAATCTTCTGTCTTCCAGTTTGCAGAATACTTTTTTTATTGGTGTCAGTAGTGTTTTGTTTTTCTTATTTGCCTTAGCGATGTTTGATTTTTATCAGCTCGGGCTGCCACAACCAATAACAGAAAAAATTAATCATCTTATCAATAAACTAAAAACTCAGCATGTTGGCTCTACCTTCGTTCTTGGGTTTTTATCTGCTTTAATTTTAAGTCCATGCGTGGCGCCTCCGTTGGCAGCCTCGATTCTTTATATTAGCCAGACAGAAAATTATATTTTTGGTGGCATGGCTCTTTTTTCACTCAGCCTAGGGATGTCACTGCCTCTTTTTATTGTTGGTTTTTCTTTGGGTCAGTTTCTACCAAAACCTGGGGCCTGGATGAATTACATTAAAAAACTCATGGGCTTTGCGCTGCTAGCGATGGCCATTTACATTGCCAGACCATTAATGAGTGATTTTCTTTTTTACCTGCTATTACTGCTTAATTTATTCATAGCTTTAATATTTTCTTTTTACCAGAAAGATTTAATCCAGTCGATCAGTAAAAAATCAATAATTTTCTTGGTTGCCATCTTAGCCATCATGTCAGGCTATCTCATCCATTCTGCATGGCATCAATATAGCAATGCTTCCACCTACGATCGTCATGTATTTTTTAACCAGGTAGACACTGTTGCTGAATTAGAGACGGTACTAAATACTGTCAAAGAAAAACCGACGTTAATTGATTTTTATGCCGACTGGTGTGTTGCCTGCCTTGAATACGAAAAATATACTTTCCAAGATGCCAAAGTCAGCGCCTTGATGCAAGATTTTTATCGTATTCAAATAGATGTAACGGAAAATAATCTGGAACATAAAAATTTACTCAATCAATTTAATCTCTTTGGACCGCCAGCAATTATCTTTTTTAACAAACAAGGTAAGCATTTGAAACAATATGATATTGTGGGATATAAAAATGCAGATGAATTCTTAACTCTGTTAACAAAAATAAAACAAGATGACCAATAAAATTTATTTATTTATCGTTGTTGCAATTATTGCCAGTGTTGCTGGTTTTCTTTTTCATAAAAACTCACTGATCAGTTCTACACAAGAAACCGATATGTTGTATCAGCTTACTTTTGAAACTTCAAACGAAGAAAAAACTAATTTACAAAAATACAAAAATGATTGGTTGATTGTAAATTTTTGGGCAACCTGGTGTGCACCATGTAGAGAAGAAATTCCAGAATTAAACCAATTCCATAAAACGAGCAAAGTTAAAATAATTGGTATTGCTATTGACGATAAGGAAGCAGTACAAAAATTTCAAAAGAAAATACCGATTAGGTATCCCTCTTATATCATTAATGATTTTAATGGGGTCAAATTATCGCAATCCATGGGAAATGAGAAAGGCGTTTTACCTTTTACTGTACTGCTTAATCCGCAAAATAACATAGAAAAACTGTATTATGGTAAAGTTAAGATTCTTCAATTAAATCAAGATGTAGCCAACGCTTTAATTCAAAAATAAGCGCTAAAATACTTAATAATTCAATAAAATGTAGACAAAATTGGCTAATTTCGTCAAAATAGTCAATTCTATTGTTAGGGTTTTACATGGCAAAAAAACAAATCAGTATAATTCACGGCCCAAATCTGAATTTGTTGGGGCAACGCGAGCCTGAGGTCTACGGGAAAACTTCCCTCGCAGAAATTAACGAACTCATTCAGGGTGAGGCCAATAAATTAAATGTAACGCTGGATATTTTTCAAAGTAATAGTGAGGCTGAAATTGTTAATCATATCCATCAATTAAAAGCTGATTTTATGATCATTAATCCTGCAGCGTTTACGCATACCTCGGTGGCGATTCGCGATGCTGTTGCTGGAATAAAAATGCCTTTTATCGAGGTGCATATATCAAACGTATTTGCCAGAGAACCATTTAGAAAAGAATCATTTTTTTCTGATATCGCCGTTGCTGTGATTAGTGGGCTTGGAGCAGAGGGTTACTTAGCAGCACTTCGCTTTGCAGCAAAATAAATATTAAAGAGGTTTATTATGGACTTAAGAAAGCTTAAAAAATTAATTGATTTGGTTGAAGAGTCAGGTATTGCTGAGCTTGAATTAACCGAGGGTGAGGAAAAAGTAAAAATTTGCCGCCACAATGAAAATCAGCAAGCACCCATGCAATACATTCAACAACCTCAACAGATTATGCAGCCTGCGCAACCCACCCCTAGCGTTCAAGATGCTAAAACTGATGGGGTGAAAACACCCGCAGCGTCTGGAAAACAAATTACTTCACCCATGGTAGGCACTTTCTATCGATCATCGTCACCCGATGCAGCCCCATTTGTTGATGTTGGTACACCTATTAAAAAAGGCGATACCCTTTGTATTATTGAGGCAATGAAAATTCTTAACGAAATTGAATCTGATCAAGAGGGTGTAATAAAACAAATCTTAATCGACAATGGTCAGCCGGTTGAATTTGGCGAGCCACTTTTCATAATAGAGTAAATTACTATGTTTGAAAAAATACTTATTGCCAATCGTGGTGAAATTGCACTTCGCATCCAACGCGCATGCCGCGAGATGGGAATTAAAACCGTAGCCGTATATTCTCAAGCAGATGCGGAAGCAAAATACGTCAAACTTGCTGATGAGGCAGTTTGTATCGGCCCTGCGCCATCAACAAAAAGTTATTTAAACATTCCTGCAATCATTAGTGCAGCCGAGGTAACGGATGCCCAGGCCATTCATCCGGGTTACGGTTTCTTATCAGAAAATGCAGATTTTGCAGAACGTGTTGAAAAAAGTGGCTTTACATTCATAGGTCCGCAAGCTGACACGATTCGACTGATGGGGGATAAAGTTAGTGCAAAAGAGGCCATGAGAAAAGCAGGAGTCCCTTGTGTGCCAGGTTCAGAGGGGGCGCTTCCAAATGACCCCAAAATAATTATCGAAGCTGCCAGAAAAATTGGCTATCCCGTCATTATCAAAGCATCGGGAGGCGGGGGTGGTCGAGGTATGCGTGTTGTTCATACAGAGGCTGCGCTCCTAAATTCGGTTTCCATGACAAAGAATGAGGCGGAAACAGCTTTTGGTAATCCTATGGTTTACATGGAAAAATTTCTTGAGAAGCCAAGGCATGTTGAGTTTCAAGTATTATCAGACCAACATGGTAACTCCATACATTTAGGGGATCGTGATTGCTCTTTACAACGACGTCACCAAAAAGTCATTGAGGAAGCACCTGCTCCAGGCATTCCAACAAAAATTAGAGATAAAATTGCGCAACGCTGTGCCGATGCTTGTAAAAAAATTAATTACCGCGGTGCAGGTACCTTTGAATTTCTTTATGAAAATGGTGAATTCTTTTTCATTGAAATGAATACACGACTGCAAGTTGAACACCCGGTCACCGAATTAATAACCGGTATTGATATCGTTAAAGAACAGATAAAAATTGCTTTTGGCGAAAAATTAAATTACAAACAACGTCATATTGAGCTTAAAGGACATGCTATTGAATGTCGAATCAATGCGGAAGATTCTTTTAAATTTGTTCCCTCTCCTGGTTTAATTACGCGCTTCCATCTTCCCGGTGGCCCTGGGGTCCGTATTGATACCCATGCCTATGGGGGCTACAATGTGCCATCGCATTATGACTCCATGATAGGCAAACTCATCACTTATGGTAAAACGCGAGATGAAGCGATCGCAAAAATGCAAATTGCATTATCTGAAGTTTTCATTGAGGGAATTAATACCAACTTAGATTTACATCGTGATCTCCTGCATGATTCTGCATTTAAAGATGGCGGCATGAGTATTCACTATTTAGAAAAAAAATTGGGTATGAAATCCTAGCCCATGGTATGGATTAATATATCCATCTTTTCCAACAATGAATACGCTGATCAAATCTCGGATACGCTTTTAGAAATAGGCGCACTCTCCACTTCTATTCAAGATAAAAATCTTAACCAAAACAATGAGGAAATGATTTTTGGTGAACCGCATGATGGGCCACAGCAATTCTGGCAACACAGTCAAATTGATGCCCTATTTAATGAATCAGTTGACACATCCTCTATCCTGCTAGCATTGGAAAAAAAATTCGAGCTTTCATTTGATTATGCTGTTCATGAGGTGAAAGATGAGGATTGGGTAAAAAAATCACAAGAACAATTTAACCCTATACAAATCAATGATCAGTTATGGATTATTCCCTCATGGCATGAAGTCGTAAATAAAGAAGCTATTAATTTAATTCTTGATCCGGGCCTTGCTTTTGGAACAGGCTCACACCCCACGACGCATCTTTGTCTTCAATGGCTAATAGACAATACCTTACCCACATTTACTGTACTAGATTATGGCTGCGGCTCCGGTATTCTTGCCATCGCGGCAAAAAAATTAAATGCTAAAAATGTGCTAGGGGTTGATATCGACAACCAAGCTGTTCAAGCCAGTCAAGATAATGCAAAAAAAAATAGTGTAATTATTAACGTTATGCATGTCTCTGAACCGCTTGAAATTCAAGCTGATTTAGTTGTTGCGAATATTTTATCTAGTGCTTTATCCGTGTTAGCTCCGGTGCTTGCCGGTTACTGCAAAATGAATGGGAGAATTGCTTTATCAGGTATTTTAGAACATCAAGAGGATCAGATAAAAAAAATTTATCAGCAATGGTTCTCATTCGAAACAAGCCTGAAGAAAGATGGCTGGGTTTGTATTCATGGCACTAAAATTAAATAGCATTTATATTTTTTAAAAAAATTTGTGATTGTTCCATAAGTTGTTGCTTTTGTTTGGTATCCATTTTCTTAAGTTGATTATAAACAATGCCTAATCGCTGATTTTTTGCAAGTTTATCTTGATGCGTTGCAAAAAAATTCCAATATAAACTATTGAATGGGCAAGCGTTATCACCCACTCTTTTTTTAAAATCATAATGGCATGATTTGCAATAATTACTCATCTTATTGATATAACTTGCTGAAGAAACATATGGTTTAGAAGCTAATTGACCCCCGTCAGCATATTGGCTCATCCCCAATGTATTGGGCAATTCAACCCATTCAAATGCATCAATATAAATACCCAGATACCAATGGTGCACCTCCTCAGGCTTTAATCCTGCTAACAATGCAAAATTTCCAACGACCATTAATCGCTGAATATGATGTGCATAAGACTGATCTAGCGATTGTTTAATGGCTGTTGCTAGACAGTTCATTCTTGTCTCGCCTGACCAAAACCAATCAGGCAGGGGCCTGCGGTGACTGAAAAAATTATTACTTTCATACCCGGGCATAAAAGACCAGTAGATGCCTCGGATATATTCGCGCCAACCTAAAATTTGTCGGATAAACCCCTCAACAGATGCTATCGGTAAATCTTTTTCTTGATAGGCCGCCTGCACTTTATCAACAACCTCCATCGGAGAGATCATTTTTGTATTTAATGCAAAAGATAAAAAAGAATGGAACAAAAACCAATTTTGATCATGCATGGCATCTTGATAATCGCCAAAATATACTAGGTTCGTGTCAATAAAAGTATCTAGCAATTGAAGTGATTCTTGCCGACTGATGGGCCATCGAACATTTTTAACATCACAATTACCAAAGAATATAATCTTTTCTTTTTTAATTTCATTATAAATATCCTCTAAATTATGATGAGGTCTTAAGTCACTCGCCGCCTTTGGTTCACCGTTCCAAAATTTTCTGTTATCAGCATCAAAATTCCATTTACCCCCATGCGGAGTCGAATCTGGCTCCATAAGAACATTATGTTTTTTTCGCATGTGTCGATAAAAATATTCCATACGCCATTGTTTTTTATCTGTAAAAAATTCTTTGACTGATTCTCGGTTTGCATAAAAATGTTCGCTACTACACGATTGAACAGGGATATTGAAATGGTTTATAAAGCTTTGAAAAAGTGCGTCTAATCGATATTCATCGGGCTCTTGGTATTCAATTTTATGCACATTATTTTTTTCTACAATCCAAACTAAATTTTTAATGAACGTTTGCTTATTTCTTTCATCACTAATTTTAAGATAGAGCGTATTAAAATTTTTTATTTGCAATTCATGATTAAAATGTCGCATTGCTGCGAAGATTGCTAAAATTTTTTGAATATGATGTTTGACATAATTGGTCTCATCTTTGATCTCCATCATTACGTAAAGATAGTCATGATCACTATCTTTAAACCAGGAGTGATTGCTATTCAACTGATCGCCTAAAATAAGTCGTAAGACTTTCAATTAATTACTCCACCGCGCAACATAATCATCATGTGGATCATAAATATTTTTTTGCTTATCCACATTAAAAATTCTACCTCCCCGAGGATCTGTTCCGAGACCTGCAATGTATGCCCAATTCCCCTGATTACTGTAAACATCATAATCAATTAATTGCGATTCAAACCATGCTGCGCCTGCGCGCCAATCACAATCTAATTCATAAATTAAATAGCTTGCTACGATTTGTCGCATTCGATTCGATAAAAATCCAGTTTCTTTCAGCTCAATCATTGCTGCATTAATAAAATGATTATCTGTCTTGCCTTGCGTCCAATTTTTAAAATTGATTTCATCATGATTTATATAAAAATCATGCTCTCTACCTTTTATGCCATATTTTTTAAAAAAAAGAGCGTTAAACTTAATAAAAATAAATCGAAAATAATCACGCCATAACAATTCAAAAAATATCCAATAAGTACTTTCATTTTGTTTTTTATTTAATTCGTAATTTATTAATAAATCATATATGGTTCTTGCTGAAATAAAACCTTGCGCAAGCCAAGGAGAAAATTTCGTGGAAAAATGAATACCTGAAAGTTGATTTCTTGTTTCTTTATAATTGCTTGCTAGATCCGTTTTAAAATAATTCTTTACAAAATTATTAGCAGTAATTTCCCCGCCTGAGAATTCTTTTCTATCAATTGGAAAAGAGCTACGTGAATAATCATTTAAAGAAATAGTTTTAATTTCAACAGATTCGATATCTACAGGTCTTATTATTTTTATTTTTTCTAATATTGAGCATGGTCTATTTGGTTTAATTAATGCAGATTCAATTTTTTTTCTAAAAGATGAAAATGTATTGGGCATTTCTTTTATATCGAAAGGAAGCTGTTCAATAGAATAAAGAGACGAGTCCCAAATGGTTTTAATGATTAAATGATTGTTTTTTAGTCCATCAATTTCCTCTTCCTCTTCAGGGGCATAAATACTTTCAGCATAAATAGCATCAAAATCATAATCGATGTATATCTTTTTTAGGGTATCTATTGGATCCCCTATGAAAAAATTTAGTCGGTGGCCATATTTTTTTAAACTCTGATCCAATTCAATAAGCCCTTGATGCTGAAAATACTTACGGTGTGCTGCTACTCTGGAAAACCCCCACTGCACATCTTTATCAAATGTTTGATTTTGAATGTAAATAAATGCTATTTCGTTGGCATCATCCAGCGCTTTATTTAAAACACTATTGTCTTGAAGACGAAGATTATTGCGAAACCAAAAGAGAATTTTCATATTAGTTATTATTCCGACAACGTTTTGAGCAATATTTAACCTGGTCCCAACATGTCTTCCATTTTTTACGCCACTCAAATGGGCGTTGGCAAGTCTTACAAATTTTTTTAGGTTTTTCGATTTTCATTTAAGACAAATAGTATCTTGAATTAGTTTATCTGTATAACTAGGTAAAAAAATTTATTTAGCACTATAATTGAGTTAATGAAAAAAAAATTCACCTTTTTATTTTTTCTACTTACCTCTTGTGCCACGCCTGTTAAACAAGGAACCACCTATCCTGCGCCACATAATGACTATCAAGGTGTTGTTATAAAAGAGCATTTCGGTAAAGAAGATCCCTATGATTTTATGATTCGTACTTGTAAAATATACGGTGGCTTGGACGAATCCAGTGTCTTTGATTTAGGTGAAGATACTTTTTTACAAGAGGTTATTCAATTTAAGTGTAATTATCATGGCCGACTTCAAGAGGAATTAAATATTGATGGAAAATCCTCTCAAAGGCTAAGTGGTGCTGCAGCAAAGATAAAATGTGAGAACTTGAACTTTGAAGTAGGCACTGTGGATTTTCGAAAATGCATGGAGGAACTAACAAAATAATTCTATGAAATTTTTATTAAATTCACTATTTATAATTAGCTTGAGTTTTTGCTTTAATCTCTTATATGCAGAGACAAAAAGCTTTTCATTGCAATGTACAGGTAAAAGTCAATTTGAAATTGTTGGTTCTCCTGGTGTTAAAGAAGAGATAAAAACTGTTACATACAAAGTAATTGATGGCGAACTTCAGGATCTGAATAATATAGCTTGTGAATTTTCTGATGCTCTTGTTACCTGTGAATCTAGTTTCTTGAACTTTAGAAAGCTTATCATTAATCAAGAAAGCAAAACAGTTAAAGATTTTATTGCCGGGAATAAAGGCTTTGGCCAATACACAGAGAGTTTTGAGGGTAAATGTGATTAAGGTCAATAAAATTAGTGGTCAACTTTTCGAGGTGGATGTCAGTCACGATGGCCAAACAAAACATCAGGTTACTTTGTCGACAGATGATTATATAAAGCTTAGCAAAGCAAAAATCAGTGACGAAGAATTAATAGTAGCCTCATTTAAATTTCTGCTTGATAGAGAATCGAATCAATCTATTCTCAAAGAATTTAACTTAAATATTATTCAAAAATATTTTCCTGAATACCTACGTGTGATTGATTCTTACTTCTAATTACAAGAAACTCATTTAGAAAAATATTGTCTTTTTTGGGTAACTAACAAATTTGGGGAGATGCATGACACTGCGCTTTTTTTTACTACTTTTTTTTATACTCAATTTATCTGCCGAAGAACAACAACCAAAAAACGGGATTTATCAAGAAAAATTTGACGACGGCAAACTTAAATATGAGATTTCATTTATGGAAGGAAAAAAACACGGTAAAGAAATTTTTTGGTATGAAAATGGAAATAAAAAAATGCAAAGTCATTTTATAAATGGAGTTGAAGAGGGTTTATGGAATCAATGGCATGAAAACGGGCAAAAAAAATTAGAAGTAAATTACAGCAACGGAAAAGAAAATGGACTGTGGCAACAATGGTATGAAGATGGAAAGCTTAAATCTAAAGTAAACTTTATTAATGGTGTGAAAGATGGTATCGAAACATATTGGAATCGCGATGGAAGTATCCGATACCAAGACAACTATATAAACGGAAAAATTACAAAACCTTAATTATGGCTAACTATAATGTCAGTGGATTAGTCACATTATCAGAGCTTGCCAAAGAAAATAATCAATCTTGGTGGGTTTATATTGTTGTATGTGCAGATCACAGCTTCTATACAGGCATAACCAATGATATTCATAAAAGATTATCTGTGCATAATTCAGGGAAAGGTGCAAAATACACGCAAAGTCGACTCCCAGTAAAATTAGTTTATCAAGAATGTTATCCCAGCAGAGTTAAAGCAGGTCAAAGAGAATATCAAATTAAACAATTAAGTCGCTCTGATAAAGAAAAATTAATTCATTCTTAAATAGACTTTTAATAAAAATCCCTTAACATAGATTTATGTATCAATGGTTTGAAAAACTAATAAATCCCTTTCCTAACGGTATTTTTAAGACCCCTCCTAATTCACTTTCCAAATTTATTTGGCAATGTACTGATGGAATACGAGGCTATATTTTCCTCATGGCTTTTTTCACCACAGTAATAGCAAGTTTTGAGGCTATTTTATATACGGTACTTGGAAAAATGATTGATTTGATGAATGAAGAAGGCCCCCAAGATTTTTTAATTAATCACAGTTCTGTTTTAATTTTCCTTGGCATTATATTGATAGGTAGTACTTTATTTGTGGCAGCACAAACAATTTTTAAACATCAATCACTAGCGGGTGTTTTTCCTATGCGTATGCGTTGGAATTTTCATCGCTTATTATTAAACCAAAGTATTGATTTTTATAACAATGAATTTTCAGGACGCATTGCTACCAAGGTCATGCAAACTGCACTAGCAGTTCGTGATATGTGGTTTATTCTTGCCGATATTTTAATTTATGTTGTTGTATACATAACAACAATGATTATTTTGGTCGGAAATCTCAATTCATATTTATTTTTCCCTTTTTTGATATGGCTATCTCTCTACCTTATTGTACTTTTTTATTTTGTACCCAAGCTTGCAAAGCTTTCAAAAAATCAAGCTGATGCCAGATCACTCATGACGGGTCGTATTACTGATGCCTATACAAATATTAGTGTAGTAAAACTTTTTTCCCATTCAGGTCGCGAATCAGAATATGCAAAACATTCAATGTTTGAATTTCTGAAAACGGTTCATGCCCAGATGCGACAAGTTTCGACCATTGAAGTAATAAATCATTTTCTCAGTATGTTCTTGATTGTCAGTACTGCAGCGACATGTATCTGGTTATGGTCAAATGAAGAGATTCTTGTTGGCACTGTAGCAACTGCGTGTGCTATGGCATTGAGGCTTAATGGTATCTCACACTGGGTAATGTGGGAGATGACATCACTATACGAGCAAATGGGTACAGCTCAAGATGGTCTTAATATGTTGTCAAGACAACAAGAAATTGAAGATACTATAGGGTCTCGGATTGTAAAGTTTCCTAAATCGGATATCAACATTAAAAATATCACTTTTTCTTATAAGAAACATGATGCCTTATTTAAAAATTTTAATTTAAAAATTAAACAAGGAGAAAAAGTTGGCTTAGTTGGGCGTTCGGGTGCAGGTAAAACCACATTGATAAATCTTCTACTTCGATTTTATGATTTAAAAGAGGGGGAAATTTTGATTAATGATTATGATATAAAAAAAATTACACAAAACAGTCTAAGAGCGAATATCGCGATGGTAACGCAAGACACCTCATTGCTGCATCGAAGCATTAAAGAAAATATTGCTTATGGCAATCCAA
>Ga0255775_1000720_pt1 | contig 32681 bp, 27 predicted proteins | sample 011ome_26_FD_179973 | JGI IMG/M metagenome (GOLD analysis project Ga0255775, IMG submission 179973) | Coastal salt marsh microbial communities from the Groves Creek Marsh, Skidaway Island, Georgia - 011511BT metaG (version 2) | ecosystem: Environmental > Aquatic > Marine > Intertidal zone > Salt...
CCGGACAGCATCACTGTTGACAGCCTGCTGGCACAGGCGCCTGATCTCAGCCGCGCCGCCGCCACATTACTGCCGGATGGCAGCCTTGATGTGATCTGCTATGCCTGTACATCGGGCAGCCTGGTGATTGGCGAAGACACGGTTTTTGCAGCGCTGAGCGCCGGCGCGCCGACGGCGGTTCCAACCTCGCTGATTACCGCCGTCATGCGGGCGCTGCAGGCCATGCAGGTTAGCCGGATCGCTGTTGCCACACCCTATCTGGACGGGGTCAATCGCCGCGAAGCTGAATATATGTCGGCGCGTGGTTTCGAGATTTGCGCGATGCAGGGTCTGCAGCTTGAAAAAGACAGTGACATGGTGCGTGTTTCGCCGAAATTTATCCATGATTTTGCCGCGTCTATTGACCGGCCGGACGCCGAAGCGGTGTTTATCAGCTGTGGTGCGCTACGCTCGCTGGAAATTGTTGATGCGCTCGAAAACAAACTGGGCAAGCCGGTGGTTTGTTCGAACCAGGCGATGTTATGGGATTGTCTGCGCCGCGCCGGTATCGCCGATCAATTCAGCGGCTATGGACGGTTGCTGCGCGACTACTGATCTCGTTTATTTTTTTGCGTCGGAGTCAAATCCACCAAAATTTTTGAATAGGTTGGGATCGCCAAAAATATTATTAAATCCCTGACTGCCTGTGGCTGGGCCGGATTGCGGTGTGGTCGTGGCTTCAGTCTCAACATTCTGCTGAAGTAATTTGAGCTGATCAGCAAAATTTGATTTTTTCGCTTCATCCGCTGCCACGATACATTGTTGTCCATACAGATTGTTGGATACCAGATAATTTCCACCAGCGACCACGCCAAAACACACCAACAGGATCAAAAACATTGATTTTGGCAATCTGAAGCTGGTTTTCTGGTTTTTCATCAACCGGTCGCTTGGCATCGCCTGATGAAGTTGCGTCTGCTTGATTTTAGCAAGGCGCCTTTCTGCACGACGTTTCAGCACCTCGTAGGAGATGGCGGCGGTCAGCGTAATGGCGATAATAACCAATGCCAGGGCGCTGATAGCGGGGCTTATGCCCAACCGAACCTTTGAAGCAATCACCGTGGTCAGTGTCTGATCAGATAAGATGCTAAAGACCGTCGTGTTGTAATTTTCAAAGGAATATAAAAATGCGATGACGGCGGATGAGGCAATTGCCGGCATCAGGTAGGGCATCAATATTTTGAAAAATACCTGCGTTTGGCTGGCACCTAAATCCAACGCGGCCTCTTCCTGTGTTTTGTCAAAACGTTGCAGGCGGGCGACAAAGATCAGGAAACAGTAGGTTGAAATGAAACATGTCTGTGCCAGGATCGTCAGGAACACGCCATTGCGGCCAATGTCAGCCATCGCGCCACCGCCGGTCATGCTGGCGATGCGATCCCATAGCACGACTGTTGAGATGCCGATGACCACACCCGGAAACAATACCGGCATAATCGCAACCGAATAGAAGAAGGTTCTGATTTTACTGTTGACCTGTGTCAGGACAATCGCCGCCGCCATGCCGATTGGCACAGATAAAACGACAACCCCAAGGGCAATGCGCAGGCTGGTTAAAATGCCGTCATGCAGCTTTGTGTCAGCTAAAAGCCCGGCTAAACGTTGCCCATCATAGGTGACTTTGCCCTCGGTAAACCAGCGCCAGCTAAAACACTCCCAAGGCGTGACAGCGGGAAACTCTGCAGAGTTAAACGCGGTGATGCTCATGATAATGAGCGGGCCAAATAAATAGGCTAAAAATACGAAAATATAAGTGCCAAGCAGTAGTTTAAGCGCGGGTTGGGACTTCATTTGACAATCTCACCAACTTTGACGCGGAACAATTTCATCATCAAAAGCACAAAAATAACCGAGACCAGCAACAGCAATACCGAATATGCAGCGCCTCGCGACCAATTATCATTCATGTTGAACCATTGATAAATCAATTGCGTGAACCAAAAAGTGTTGGGACTGCTCAGCACCACCGGTGTGGCTAAGGCGCCGGCGGTTAACATGAAAACCATGGTGCTGCCTGATGCGATGCCGGCTTTGGCGTGGGGGATCACAACACGCCAATGAGTGCGGATTGTCGACGAACCAAGGTCTTTGGCAGCTTCCAGCTGGTTGGTGTCCAGCGATTCAAGCGAGTTATACAAGGGAAACATCATCAACAGCAGATAGGCATAGGTAAGACCGGTAAATAGCGCCACATCCTGACCAATAAAATTGATGGCATTGTCCATCAGCCCGGCATTTATCAGCGCGTTATTGATCACGCCCTCGCCAGCGAACAGAATGCGCAAGGCAAAGGCGCGTAATAATTCGTTAATCCAAAACGGCACAATAAGCGACACAATCAACAATCTTGCGGTTTTATGCTCGGCGATTTTGGCGATGTAAAATGCGATTGGATAACAAAAGCACAAGCTCAGAACAGTGATCACCACAGCCGTCGCTAATGTTGTAAAAAAGACTTTGAGATCGACATAATTATAGGCGTCTTTACTGGTCTCTGATCCAAACAGAAAATGCTTATAATGCGTTAAGGTATAGACATCTTCCTCACCGCCGCGCAGCAAAGGCGGCAGATTTGGCCGAAACGACAGATCCAGCATATAAAGCTGTGGGATGATGATCAAAAAGATAATCCAAAACCCAATAGCGATCAAAAAATAGGTCGAAATTATCGGGCCATTTTTCGCGAAAAAATTTTTCATCACAGCTCCTGTTAATCCACTGCGAGGTTGCCTTCAGGCAAAACCACAGCTTTCTGAGCTGAAAATGTTAAATCCATGGTCTGGCCCGCAGTCAGATGATCTATGTCTTCGGCATTTGGCACACTAAGACGCACCTTATTCCCCGACGCTGTGGTCAGGAAAAGATTTTGCAGATGCCCCTCAAATTCAATTGAGTCCAATTGCGCAGAAAAGCTGTTTTGCATCTCTGTTTTGTTGTTTTTAATAGAAATCGATTCCGGACGCACAAACAGAATAATTTTTTGTCCGACGGCCAGATTTTGTGCGTCCTGACGATCATTGCCGCTGATCTCTGCCACAAATTTATTGCCATCACACAACACTTCGACACGGCTGTCATTGCGTGCGGTGACCTCGCCATAAAATGGGTTATTTTCTCCTACAAAACTGGCAACAAACGGCGTTTTTGGCTGTTCGTAAACGGCCTGACAGGTGTCAACCTGTTCAATTCTGCCTTCGTTCATGACAGCGACACGATCAGACATGGTCAGCGCTTCACCCTGATCATGCGTGATGTAAATAAATGTGATGCCAACACGTTTCTGGATGGCCCGAAGCTCAGATCGCATTTTTTGCCGGAGCTTGAGATCAAGCGCAGAAAGCGGTTCATCAAGAAGCAGGACTTCTGGCTCGATAGCTAATGCCCGGGCGATAGCGACGCGCTGGCGTTGCCCGCCTGAAAGCTCGTGGACTTTTTTGTCGCCCTGGCCCTCGAGTGCGACAAGCTCAAGCAATTCCTCGGCACGGGCACGTCTGTCAGCCTTTGAATGGCCTCGCACCTCAAGCGAAAAAGAGATGTTGTCAGCAACGGACATCAATGGAAACAATGCCAGATTTTGGAAAATTAATGAAGTTGGGCGCTTGTTAGGGCCAATACCAGCCATATTAGCGCCGCCAATCAGCACCTGCCCCTGTGATGGCTCCAAAAACCCGGAAATGGTGCGAAGGATTGTAGTTTTGCCGCAACCAGACGGGCCAAGGAAGCTAAAGAACTCGCCTTTTTTAATCATCACGCTAACGTCTTTTGCTGCATAAAAATCGCCGAAATTAATCGAAATATTTTGCAGTTCTACATCAGCACTCATCAGTAAACCTCTGGTTAAAAAATTCAGAAAAAAAGGCCTAAAAAGCAGCGTGAGAGCGCCGCGAAAAGTCTTGCGGCGCTCTCAGCTTAACATATTGAACCGATTTAAGCGGTCTCAAACTTGTTGGCATACTCAGCACGGGCATCGGCATACCATGGTGGCTCAGGCGGCCATGGGTTCAGCTTGGATGCTGTGTCGCCCGGGTACACGGCCTGCGAAATCGCCTTGGTTGCATCTGAATAATGTTCTGATGCACCGATCACCGCCGAATTATAGCCAATTTCATTGATCGTCTGGCCACCAACTTCAGGTGTGAAGCTATAGTTAATCAATTCATAAGCTTCATCGATGTTTTCAGCTTTGGCTGACAATGTGATGCCATCAACCCAAGCCAAAGCGCCTTCTTTGGTGGTCTGATAGGCAACCGGCTCACCCGCCTTCATCATCGACACAATGGGGCCGTCCCATGTTTGGCCAACAACAACACCATCAGATGTAAAGCCTTGCTTTTGTGGATCGCCACCGGACCAGAACTTCACCAGATTGGCTTTCTTGGAGATGCAATATTCCGTGATGGTCTCCCAGTTTTTCCGCATGGTGGCTTCATCTTTGTAAGATGACCAGAAATCCATCTTACCTTGATGATGCATCCATATGCCACAACCTGTCATCATGGAATATGTTCTGCCCATCATGAAGGCACCACTGATTGCTGGATCAGGCTCCCAGATATCGCCGAAGCTCGGCAAGCCGTCTGGCGACCATTTATCTGTGCGCCAGGAAATTGACTCGGTGCCCCAGAGTTGCGGTACCCAATGCGATCCCTTGCCACCAAAGTTCCAGTCACGCTCGCCAACAGCAACCATGCCTGGATTGACATTGCTAATATTAGATATGCGCTTCATATCGAATGGCTGAAGAACGCCAAGGTTTTCCCATTGAAGGGCGCGCATATTGGTTGGGCTTGCAAGATCATATCCGGCGCCACCACCGGCTTTCATCTTGGAGATAATTTCACCATTGTCACCGATTTTTGTATGGTTGATGGTGATGCCTGTTTTGGCCTTAAAATCTGCGACCACTGAGTCAGGCAAATATTCACCCCACATCAGCACGTTAACCTGACCACTCGATGCAGCAAATGCATTTTTGACATATAGTGGAACTACGGGAGTTAGAGCTGCCAATGCAGCTCCGCTTTTTAGCAACATACGACGGTTGAACTGCTTTGCAGCCCGCGCTGTCGAATGCTCAATCTTACTATTTTTACTCATAAGTTACCTCCTTGCACTGAATTACAATCTTGGAGTGATATTAAACAAAAGCAACAAAAATCTGGGCTTTTAATTGCACAAACATATGCCACAGATGTTGCATTAATAATTTAGGAACGACTTGTTTCAATTTTTATACAAAGCATAAAAAGGCAGCCAGAAAAATGATCAACAAGTTTAATGAGCGTCTTGACTTGATTGGTCTTGTCATTACTTAAGGCTGATGGCGCAAAATTTGTCTATTGTTTGGTTCAAACGTGATTTACGCATACATGATCATGCACCGCTCGCTGCCGCCTGCGCGACTGGTTTGCCAGTGTTGCCGCTGTATGTTGTCGAACCCGACTATTGGCAGCAACCCTTCGCCTCACGCCGTCATTGGCATTTTGTTCATGGCAGCCTTACGGAACTGAGGGATGATTGCGCCAATCTCGGTCAGCCTTTGGTTGTGCGTACCGGATCAATCATCAATGTTTTTGACTCCATTGCCCAAGACTATGTGATTGAAGGTGTTTATGCGCATGAAGAAACCAGCAATTTGTGGGGATACCAGCGCGACGAAAATGTACGTTCTTGGTGCTTGAGTCAAGGCATTGGAATTCATGAATTTCCAACAAATGGTATTGTGCGCCGTCTGCCCCAGCGTGATGATTGGGCGCGCTTGCGCAACCAACGTATGGCGGCCCCGCTGACACCAAAGCCTGACGCTTTGCTGCCGCTCGCAGTACCGATTGGTGATATTCCGGCGAAACATGATGCGTTATTCGGTGACGATGTGCCGGGGCTGACGCAGACCGGTGGGCGGCGCGCCGGCGTCAAAACATTGCATAGTTTTCTGACCGAAAGAGGCAGCGCGTATTTGTTCCGGTTGTCGGCACCGGGGCTGTCCGAAATTCATTGTTCACGGCTATCGACGCATCTGACATGGGGCACGTTATCGGCGCGGGAAATTGTGAAATCTGTGCAGGCCCGGCGTGAACAATTATCCGACGCCGACAGTAAAATCTGGAAACGCAATCTATCAGCCTTTACCTCGCGCTTGTCCTGGCGCTGTCATTTTATCCAGAAGATAGAAGATCAGCCGGAAATTGAAACAGAAGCCATGCATCCGGCGTTTCATGCCATGCCGTTGGTCGATAATGCGGAAGCATTATTCGAGGCATGGTGTACCGGTCGCACCGGCTATCCATTTATAGATGCCTGTATGCGCAATCTGACTCATCATGGTTGGATTACATTTCGGATGCGCGCCATGCTGGTCAGCTTTGCCAGCTATCATCTGGGGTTGGACTGGCGCCGCACCGGGTATTTTCTGGCGCGGCTATTCACCGATTATGAACCTGGCATTCACTATAGCCAGATCCAGATGCAATCTGGCATCACCGGCATCAATGCGGTGCGAATCTATAACCCGGTTAAGCAGTCAATGGATCATGATGCGGATGGTGATTTTATCCGGCGCTGGGTGCCGGAATTAAAAAATCTGACGGCGATGTGGATTCATCAGCCAGCGAAAATGAGTGAGGATATGCAGCGTCGTTTTGGCTGTATCATTGGCCAGCATTATCCGGCGCCTATTGTTGATCATAAAATGGCTGTGCAGGCTGCACGCGCGCGGATTTCATCCGCTCGGAAAACAGCCGGATTCCGCGACGAGGCGGCAAAAGTCTACAGCAAGCTTGGCAGCCGTAAACGGCCGGTGCGGCGTAAAACAGCGGCAAAACGAACCAAGCTGCCAGCGCAACAACTAAGCTTTCTCAACGATGAGCGGTAACGCTGCTGTGCTTATCAAGTCAGTGGCTGCCAAATCAAAGCGAGGGTTGTGAAAATCTTCAAACAATATAATGCTGATATGCAGAAACCCGGGCGGCTATACCGCTATAGCTGGGCTGGATAAAAATCTGCGGCATGGGGTGTTTTAGCCCAATGCCGCTATCGTAAAACTATGTTGGAGTACTGAAACTATGCCGGACATTCTCACGATGAAAACTTTACGCGCCGCTATCCAGAATGGTAGCGTCGACACGGTTGTTGCCGCTTTTCCCGATATGCAGGGGCGGTTGATGGGCAAACGGTTTCATGCGCAGTTTTTTATCGATCATGCCTGGGAAGAAACCCATTGCTGTAATTATCTGATTGCCACTGATCTTGAGATGGCGACGGTTGACGGTTACGCCTCGACAAGCTGGTCATCGGGCTACGGCGATTATGTGATGCGGCCGGATCTTGATACATTGTGCATGTTGCCATGGCTTGATGCGACAGCGCTGGTATTATGTGATTTGCTTGATCACCATACGCATGAATTAGTGCCGCATGCGCCGCGTACCATTCTCAAACAACAGCTCAAACGTGCGGCCGACAGCGGTCTTACCATGATGGCAGCGACCGAGCTGGAATTTTTCGTGTTTCGGGAAAACTTCGAAACCATTCGCGGCGCCGAATATCATGCGATGACGCCGATCAGCGCCTATAATGAAGATTATCATATTTTTCAGACAACAAAAGAAGAGAGCCTGATGCGGCAAATCCGCAACGGGCTGTATGGTGCCGGCATCACTGTTGAGAATACCAAGGGTGAGGCCGATGCCGGACAGGCCGAAATCAATGTGCATTACGCCGACGCGTTACGCATGGGTGATGTGCATGTGATAGTGAAAAATGCGGTAAAAGAAATTGCCTTTTTAAATGATCGGGCGGTGACATTTCTGGCGAAATGGCATCATCATGCGGCGGGTTCATCAAGCCATATTCACCAGTCACTGCGCAGCGCTGACGGCAAGGCAGTGTTTTTTGATCTGGCGCAGCCGCATGGCATGTCAAAGATGATGCAGAGCTATCTTGCTGGACTTTTGACCTATGCTGACGACACCACCTATTTTCTGGCGCCTTATGTCAATTCATATAAGCGCTTTATGGCGGGGACATTCGCCCCGACCAAGGCCATCTGGTCAATTGATAACCGTACTGCCGGCTATCGCGTTGTTGCAGAAAACAGCGAGAATATTCGGGTTGAATGCCGTGTTGGCGGATCTGATCTGAACCCGTATCTGGCACTGGCCGGGCAGCTGGCGGCCGGGCTGAAAGGCATCGAGGATAATTTGACACTGGAAGCTGAATTTAGCGGTGATGCCTATCAAGCGGATGCGGCAAGGGCGATTCCGGCGAGCTTGCGCGAAGCCACACTGGCGCTGGATGGATCGGATATGTTACGCGCGGCGATGGGTGACGCGGTGATCGACCATTATGTGCGGGCGGCGCGCTGGGAACAGGAAGATTTTGACAGTAAGGTCACCGATTATGAGGTGCGCCGGGGATTTGAAAGAGCCTGATTATGACAGAACAATTACAATGTATTTCGCCGGTTGATGGCTCGGTATATGCTGAACGCGCGCCCATGTCGCAGGATGCTGCCAGAAGAGCGGTGGCGCGAGCGCATGCGGCGCAAAATGACTGGGCGGCGCGGCCGCTGGACGCGCGTATCGCGCTTGTGCGCAAAGCGGTGGCGATCATCGGACAACAAAATGCCGAGATCGTACCGGAGCTGGCCTGGCAGATGGGGCGACCGGTGCGCTATGGCGGCGAATTTGGCGGTTTTCAGGAGCGCGCAAACCATATGGCAGATATCGCCGCCAGCGCGCTGGCACCAATCAGTATTGAGGATAGTGAACAGTTCCAGCGTTATATCAAACGGGTTCCGCATGGGGTGGTGCTGGTCATTGCGCCGTGGAATTACCCCTATATGACGGCGATCAATGCGGTGGCCCCGGCCTTGATCGCTGGCAATGTGGTATTGTTGAAACATGCCACACAGACGCTGTTGGTTGGTGAACGGCTGGCGCGGGCGTTTCACGCAGCCGGGGTGCCAGAGGCGGTGTTCCAGAATCTGTATCTTGACCATACAACAACCGCGCAACTGATTGCTGATAAATCATTCGGCTTCGTGAATTTCACTGGCTCGGTGCAGGGTGGCCGCGCCATTGAACAGGCGGCGGCCGGCAGTTTTACCGGGCTTGGACTTGAGCTTGGTGGCAAGGATCCGGGCTATGTCATGGATGATGCCGATATTCAGGCAGCGGCCGAAACGCTGCTTGACGGGGCGATGTTTAATTCAGGTCAATGCTGCTGCGGTATTGAGCGTATCTATGTTGCCGAGGCGGTTTTTGATCAGTTTGTTGAACATGCCGTGGCCATCGTCAACAGCTATCAGCTGGGTAATCCGCTGGACAGCGACACCAGTTTGGGGCCAATGGCGCATACAAGATTTGCCGCATTGGTGCGGGCGCAGACCGATGATGCTATTAGCCGCGGTGCCAAAGCATTGATCGACCCGGCAAGATTCCCCGCAAATAAAGGGGCCTATCTTATGCCGCAAATTCTGCTTGATGTTGATCACAGCATGCCGGTCATGCAGGAAGAAAGCTTTGGCCCGGTGGTTGGCATCATGAAAGTGCATAATGACGCCGAGGCCGTTGCATTGATGAATGACAGCCAATACGGGCTGACCGCTGCGCTGTGGACGCCGGATCTTGATCGCGCCACAAATATTGCCGATCAGCTCGACACAGGCACGGTGTTTATGAACCGATGTGACTATCTTGATCCGGCCTTGTGCTGGACCGGCTGTAAAGATACCGGGCGTGGTGGCACCCTGTCGGAAATTGGCTTTCATAATCTGACCCGACCGAAATCCTATCATATGAAAAAGGTTTTATGATGACGACATTAACAGGCAATTGGTCTTATCCGACAACAATCTGGTTTGGCGCCGGGCGGATTGCCGAACTGGCAGTGGCATGTCATCAGGCCGGTATCAAAAAACCGCTGCTGGTCACTGATAAAGGGCTAGCAGATTTGCCTATCACGCAAAATGCGCTGGCCAGCCTTGCCGGTGCCGGGGTGGAGGCGGCGCTGTTTGCCGAGGTTGACCCCAACCCGACCGAGATCAATATGGAGGCTGGCCTGCAGGCTTATAAAGCCGGGCAGCATGATGGGGTGATTGCTTTTGGTGGCGGCTCGGGCCTTGACCTTGGCAAGATGGTCGCCTTTATGGCCGGGCAAACCCGTCCGGTTTGGGATTTTGAGGATATTGGCGATTGGTGGACGCGCGCGAATGCCGATGTCATCGCGCCAATTATTGCGGTGCCGACAACCGCCGGCACCGGTTCAGAAGTTGGGCGCGCCTCGGTCATTACCAACGCGCAAACAGCTGAAAAGAAAATTATCTTCCATCCGAAAATATTGCCAACTGTGGTGATCTGCGACCCGCAACTGACTGTCGGAATGCCGGATTTTATCACCGCTGGCACCGGCATGGATGCGTTTGCACATTGTCTTGAGGCATTTTCATCGCCACATTACCACCCGATGAGCCAGGGTATCGCGCTTGAAGGCATGCGGTTGGTGAAGGAAAATCTGACCGCGGTTTATAATAATCCAAACGATATTACCGGGCGTGCGCAAATGATGAGCGCGGCGTTGATGGGGGCAACCGCCTTTCAAAAAGGTCTGGGTGCGATCCATGCCCTGTCACATCCGATCGGGGCGATTTATCATACCCATCATGGCACCACCAATGCGGTTGTGATGCAGGCGGTGATGCGGTTTAACAGCAGCATGATTGAAAGCCGATTTGCGGACGCAGCGCGGTATCTTGGCATCGAAGGCGGGTTTGACGGTTTTTATGACTTTGTCGGCGGTCTGGTGAAGCAACTCAATATTCCAAAAAACCTGACCGACTTGGGGTTGGCTGATCTTGGTGATGCTGATCTTGAACGGATAGTTGCCGCCGCACTGACCGATCCAAGCGCCGGTGGTAACCCGCGCGAAATGACCGCGGCAAACACCCGGGCATTGCTGGAAAGCTGTTTTTAGCGGGGTTGAACTGATGGGTGTCGCCAAGTCAATGCGCGGCGCTTATGCCAGCAGGATTGCGCTCACCCGCTCGGTCACGATCCATATGCCGGTGGCGCCAATCATACAGGATACCGGAATCGCGATGATCCGGCGATAGCGGTCCGGCGATAGCGGCAGACATAGCCGTAGCATAAAGGCGGCGGCAATCACCGCAATCTGCCCCAGTTCGACACCAACATTAAAGCTGATCAGACTGAGCAGAAAATCACCGCTTGGCAGGCCTATTTCCGCCAGCACCGAGGCAAAGCCAAGGCCGTGAATTAAGCCAAACACAAAAATAATCAGCAAGCGCGACATATGCAGCTTTTGTCGCCATATATTTTCCAGCGCAACATAGGCAATTGACGCGGCAATGATCGGTTCAACAATGCTTGCCGGCACGCTGAACAGACCGCGTGATGCCAGCGCTAGCGTCAGGCTGTGGGCAATGGTGAAAATGGTAATCTGGAGCAGCAGCGGACGCCAGCGGGCAGCATAGAAAAACAGCCCAAGCACAAATAAGATATGATCGAAACCACGCGGAATAATGTGGATAAAGCCAATTTCAATATAGTGCATGATCACCGCTGATACAGGCTGTGATGCCGCGCCAAGCGGGCTGATGGCCGGACTTTGGCCGCCATTATTCAGCAGACCGGTATAGAGGTTTTTCGGGTCGATTGACGGCCCGGCCATTTGCCGTAAAATCAGATCGCCAAGCCGCGCATCCCAGCCAAAGCGCAGATCTGTCGCATGGGCTGGCATCGGCGCGGTGATGATGGCGGTGCTGGTTCGCGGCAGGCTGACATCAATATCGGTCTGGCTGGTAAAATCGACAAGTTCAAAACTCAATCGCTCGCCACCCACCCGGGCATTGATCATGGCTGCAAAGGCGGGCCATTTCTGCACAAATGCGTCGCGCAGCGCGGCCGGTGGTAATTGCCGCATATCATCATAAATAGCCGCCGTCGGCGCGTCATCGCTATCCGTTATCTGGCTGGCATCGATATCGGCCAAAAACAGCTCGGCATTAAACCGGAGGGTCACCGAAACCTGTGCTGACGACACGGTAATATCGCCAATGGCCGGCCGCATTTCATGGCTATGTGCCGGCAACAGGCTGCAAAGCAACAGCATAAATGCCGGTAAAAGATGATGATGAATGGCTTTACAAATCTGCATGAATGGTCTGAACTTAACATTAAACATGACATTGGTTACTGTAGGTTTTTCAAAAATGCAAATCATCTTATACCTTGCGGTCAGTGTTCTGACAGGGCTGGTGTCACTGGCTTCACATGCGCATGAATTCTGGATTGAGCCGTCCGACTTTCAGCCAGAGCCGGGTGATAGAGTGTCCGTCGATCTTGTGATTGGCACCGATTTTCAGGGGCTGTCATCGCCCTATACGCCGGATGAGATTGCCGCATTTGCGATGATTGATGCGGCTGGCGAAAGGCCAATCACCGGCCGCTTTGGTGATATGCCGGCTGGCCAGATAACCGCGGCACAGGCCGGCTTGACGCTGCTGTATCATCAAACTGGCCCGCTGTTTGTGAATTACAGAAAGCCGGAAAAATTCATCAGCTTTGCGATGGAAAAAGGATTTGCCGAAATCGCCGCGCTCTATCATCAGGTCGAGGTGGAAAATTTCCGGCTTGTCGAGCAATATCGGCGTTTTGCCAAAAGCCTTGTGATGGTGGGATCAACTGCCGGACAAAATCAGCTTTTAGGCCAAGATCAGCTTTTGGGGCTGGAAATGGAATTGGTGGCCTTGACCAACCCCTATCAGCATCCGGCGCCAGAAACATTCAGGATGGCTGTGTATGAATCTGGCGTGCCGCGCCCGGGGGCGCAGGTGACGGTTTTTATTCGCCACGCGCCGCGGGATATTGAGCAAAGAATAATCGTCGCCGATGAAGATGGACAGATCCGGATGCCGTTGTTGCCGGGCCGGCAATATCTTTTTGACAGCGTCAAATTATACTGTCTGAAAAAGCCTGACACGGAAACAGGCGCGGAATGGGAATCACTTTGGGCCTCGCTTACATTTGCCGTGCCCGCCGATTAAAATATGCTGTATTTTGGGTCGGTTAACAGTGCTATAATCAGGCCGCTAGTGATCCGGGCGGTTTCCGGTTTGGGAGGGCGACAATGAAAAATATCAACAGGGCGCATCGGCCAGATGATGCAGATGCGCGGCGCGCCACGCCGCCGGTGATCTGTTATCCGACTGACAGCTTGCCAGAAGCCGACAGCCGCATTCTGCACAGCGCCCGGAAAACGCTGGAAAAGACCGACGAAGTTTTAGTGCCGCCGCGCGAGGCGCGTTGTTTTGAGGTGCCGGCAGGCCAGTTCTTTCGCATTATCAGCGTTGAGGGGCCGCAAGTCGGGGATTTAAATCTGTGGCAGGCAGATCATCTTGAAGAAAAATTTTATTCGGGAAAAACCCGTGCCTTGCATGGCACGCATCTGTCAACCGGCGACAGGCTATGGTCGAGCTTTCCGTTTATGCGGCCGTTGGCAACGATCACCCATGATACGCTTGACTGGTATGGTTGGGATGATGATGGCGGCTCGGTGCATGATGTGATCGGCACCCGCTGTGATCCCTATACGGCAAAATTACTTGCTGATATTGACTATCATCATTGCTGTCATTCCAACCTGATCCGGGCGCTGGCGGCGCATCGGCAAATGGATTATGCGACTGCTGAAACGCTGGTGCATGATGTGTTGAATGTGTTTATGTGTACCGGCTTTACGCATGATACGCATCAGTATTTTATGAAAGCCAGCCCGGTGCGGCCGGGTGATTTTCTGGAATTTTTTGCTGAAACCGATCTTTTGGGTGGCTTGTCAGCTTGTCCGGGTGGGGATTGTTCGGCTGAACATTCATCGGATGTGGCCGTATGTCACCCGCTGCTGGTAGAGATTTTCAAATCGAACGATGCGGCGCTGGCTGATTATCGCCCGATACCGCCAAGTCGCTATGGACGCCAGCACCGCGACCCCTCCTGACCGGGTGCGGCGACAGGCTGGTTACAGCCATTCGGCATCCATGCCCAGAACCGCGTTGTCACCTGTCATGATGATCGCCGCCAATGCCTGCACCTGTGGCAAATGATGTGTCATAAACACCCGCGAGGTGGTCATTTTGGCCTGCATAAATGCTGGATCAGTGGATGTGTCAGACAGCCGCGACGCCGCTGTACCGCCGGCGCGTGCCATCATCCAGCCGCCACATAAGCGGCCAAGCATCATCAGATAATTAACCCCGTTGACCGCTGGCCGGCGCGGATCATTGGCAGCGGCGAGAATATGCGCGGTGGCCTCGCGGGCGGTGCCAACAGCACTGATCATCTGCCGCGCATTCGCCGCCGCATTATCATCTGCATGATCCGCCAGAATTTGCATTTCGGCATCGATTTCATCAAATAATGTGGTCACGGCCGCACCATTGTCGCGCAAGGTCTTGCGGAACACCAAATCATTTGCCTGAATGGCCGTCGTTCCTTCATAGATTGGCAGAATACGCGCATCGCGGAAATGCTGTGCGGCGCCGGTTTCCTCGATAAATCCCATGCCGCCATGCACCTGCACCGCTTGCGAGGTCACATCAAGCGCGCGTTCGGTCATCCAGCCTTTGATAATCGGGATTAACAGATTGGCGCGGGTTGCACGCGGGTCATCACTGTCACAATCATGCGCCAGATCCATGCTGGCGGCTCCCAGCATCATCAATGCACGCATGGCTTCGATTTCGGCCTTCATTGTGGCGAGGGTGCGCAGAACATCTGGGTGATGCACAATCGGCGCGCCGGGTTTTTGTTCCAACGGGGTTCCCTGAACCCGGTCAAATGCATAGGCCCGGGCCTGCTGATACGCCCGGTCAGAGATGCTCAACCCCTGCAGGCCGACCGCAAGCCGGGCATGGTTCATCATGCCAAACATAATATCAATTCCCTGATTTTCGGCGCCAACAAGATAGCCAACGGCACCGCCATTTTCGCCATATTGCATGACCGCTGTTGGTGACGCTTTGATGCCAAGCTTTTTTTCAATCGAAAGACAGCGCAGATCATTCGCAGCTCCAAGGCTGCCATCATCATTTGGCAGAAATTTGGGAACGATAAAGACGGAAATACCCTTGATTCCCGGCGGCGCATCTTCGGTACGAGCGAGCACCAGATGCAAGATATTTTCGGCCATATCATGCTCGCCATAGGTGATATAGATCTTCTGACCAGTGATCAGATAATGATCGCCATTTTTCACCGCCTTGGTTTTTATGCTGGCCAGATCAGTGCCGGACTGCGGCTCGGTCAAATTCATTGTGCCAGTCCAGCGGCCCTCGACCATTGGCGGGATAAACAGTTTCTGATGTTCGGCAGATGCCGATTTTTGCAGGGCGTAAATTTGTCCCTGGGTTAAAAGATGGCATAGGGCAAAAGCCATATTTGCCGCCTGCCAGAATTCATTCACTGCAGTGGTCACAACCATCGGCAGCTGCTGCCCGCCAAATTCTTCGCGCGCTTCCATTGATGTCCAGCCGCCCTCAGCCATTGCCGCAAAGGCATCGGCAAATCCGACCGGTGTGGTGACGCTGGCGTCATCATGGCGTGTGGCGCCGGTTTGATCGCCGGGATGGTTCAACGGCGCAATGACATCAGCGGCAAGCTTGCCGGCTTCGCTCAGCACCGCCTCGACCAGATCAATGCTGATCTCGTTATGACCGGTTGCTGACATCAGCTTGTCGAGCCCAATCACCTCATCAAGAACAAATTTATAATCATCGACAGGAGCTTCATACATCACGGAGATCTCTTGCTATGGTAAATTTATCAAGGGATACGATGGTCACAGTACCATCTTATAACTAAATCCTATTGCCAAATCCCTTGGGCCAAATCCTATTGCCAAATCTTGGGGCTAAATTTGGGCGTCAATAATAACACTGATACCCTGACCGCCGCCAATACACATTGTTGCCATGCCATAGCGTTCACTGCGACGGCGCAATTCATGCACCAGCTTTGTCATAATTATTGCGCCAGTGGCACCAACCGGGTGGCCTAGCGCGATCGCCCCACCATTTGGATTGACGATTGATGGATCAAGCCCAAGCTGATTTGAAACCGCACAGGCCTGCGCGGCAAAGGCCTCGTTGCTCTCGACAACAGCCAGATCATCGGTTGTTAGACCAGCGCGTTCAAGTGCCATTTTGCTGGCGGGCACCGGCCCCATGCCCATGATACGTGACGGCACCCCGCCATAGCCGTATGACACAATACGTGCCAGCGGCACCGCGTTGTGTTTTGTTATACTATCGCTGTCGGCAAGCACAATTGATGCCGTGCCATCATTGATTCCAGAAGAATTGCCAGCCGTAACAAGTCCATCTTTGGCAAAAGCTGGCCGCAGATTGGCTAGTGATTCAACCGTGGTCTCGCCTCGGATGAATTCATCATTATCAAATTTGAAATCTTTTCGACCTTTTTTGAGTGTTAGTGGTACGATCTGATCCTTAAAATATCCCGCAGATTGTGCGGCGGTAGCACGCGCTTGGGACTCGGCGGCAAACTCATCCATGCTAGCCCGGCTGATATCATAATCTTGAGCAACATTTTCTGCGGTGATGCCCATATGACCGATGCCAAACGGATCATGTAATGCCCCCAACATCATATCAATAACACCGCTGTCACCCATGCGCGCACCCCAGCGCTGGGCTGGCAGTATGTAGGGGCCTCGGCTCATCACCTCAACGCCGCCGGCCAATACCGCTGCAGCATCTCCTAGCTGGATCAATTGAATACCGCTCACGATGGCCTGCAATCCGCTTCCGCACAGACGGTTAACTTGAAACGCTGGTGCGGTATCAGCGAGACCGGCGCCAATGGAAATGCAACGAGGGGAATACATATCACGTGGCTCGGTGTGCATAACATGACCGTAGACCGCATGGTCAATTGCTGTGGCTGGTAGACCTGATTGCTCGATCGCGGCTTGGGCTACGGGAATGGCCAAGTCAATGGGCGCTGTGTCTTTTAAGCTGCCACCGTAGCTACCAATTGCTGAGCGTTTTGCCGCTAAAATGAAAATATCAGTCATGCCTGACTTCCTCTCAAACCCATTTTACCAGAATAATTTTTCAACTCATCCAGTTTATTGGGCCGCCACGAAAGCTGGGAAAGCCAGTCCCGAATATCATGCCTGCATCTGCATCATCAGAACTCTCAACAACACCCTCTTGAACAGCTTTTTTGCATTCGTCAACCATAGGCGCGAGCATAAGCCTCGCAATGTCGTCAGAGAGTTTTGGTTCCAATGGCTCTCGTGAACGAACTGCTCGATTTTCCGACCAGTTGTAAAAGCCACTTCCAGTTTTTCGTCCCAATGTTTTATCATCGCATTTGCTCATTAAAAGCTTTTCTGCTCCGGGTCCAATTCCTAGAACTGTTCCTACATCTAAACATACGTCTAAGCCGACTTGGTCACTCAACTCTATCGGCCCCATTGGCATGCCAAAGTCGACCATTGCTTGGTCAATTTTTTCAGGATTTTCTCCTGATACAACTGCCTCGATAGCTCCAAACATGTAAGGTAGCAAAGCGCGGTTAACTAGGAAACCTGGAGATGATTTACAGCGAATTGGCATTTTGCCAATTTGCCCTACAAACTGCATCCCACGGGTGACAAGATCTTGATTTGAATGGGGCGACCAAATCACCTCAACAAGGGGTAAAACTGGCACCGGGTTGAAAAAATGTAGGCCGATGAGGCGGCTAGGGTCTTTTAGGGCTGTGGAAATATCCTCCAAGGGTATGGCGGAGGTGTTGGTAGCAAGAATTGCTTCTGGCTTGATAATTTTTTCCAGATCTTTGAACACCGCTCGCTTTACCGATAACTTTTCGGCAACAGCCTCAATAATTAAATCAGCGTTTGCAGCATCATCGCCCCTAGGATCAGCTTTAAGCCTCGCTGTCGCTGCGGCAATTTTTTCATCAACTTTCAGCCGCCGAGCAAAAAGATCAGCACTCCTCTTTATCGCGCCTTCAATAGCGCTGGAGTCGACATCTGTAAGACTAACATTCAGTCCAGACATTGCGGCCACCGCGGCGATGTCGCCGCCCATTACTCCGGCGCCGACAACATGTAGCTTCTTTATTTTGCTATCACCACGCGCGGTTTTACGTACTTTGTCTGTCAAGTGGTAGACGCGTCTCAGGTTTTTTGAAGCAGAGCCAACCATCAGGTCAGGAAAAATATCCATTTCAGCTGCACTCATAGCCACGGAGCTGTGGCCATGTTTCCTTAAATGTTCAATTATAGCAAATGGTGCTGGTGTGTGTTCAACCCTGACCCGGCGTAAAAATTTTTCGCGGCAAATTTCAAGCGCACTTTGGTCAGTCTCTGTTTCCCGCTGCTTTCGTTCAGGTTTTTTTTGATTTTGTGCCTCTAACCACGATTTAATAGCAGGCTTTATATTGTCAGCGCCGTTAACGACTTGGTCAATTAATCCAATATCTTTTGCCGCTTCAGCAATCAGAGGTTTGCCAGAAATCATCATTTCGGCAACGGAGGCTGTTCCGATCCGGCCATATGCCCTTCCACTTCCACCGTAACCTGGCAAAATTCCCAAATTTACCTCGGGAAACCCCAATTTCGTTTTGTTACCGGAGGTGGTGATGATGTGGTCAAAAGCCAGGGCAATTTCTAACCCACCACCAACTGCAATACCATCTATCCCAACTGCCGTGGGGACACGCAAATTTTCAATTCGATTGAACAAACCATGTACAAATTCCATGTGACTACGGACATCTTGTTTGGTCTTGTATAGCTCAAACTCAGCAATATCAGCGCCATAAATAAAACCTCCTGGCTTTCCAGAGGTTAAGCTGAAGCCCTTTATTTTGGTGTTTTTTTCAAGCCAATTCAGGATATTTGCAAGATCGCTCATTACTTCTTGTGTGAGCACATTTACAGATTTGCCGTTAACATCAATCTCAGCCCAACATATGTTTTCGTGATCTGTCGAAATATTGAAGTGTTTAAAGGTTTCCATTTTTTCAACTTTATGAAGTAGTAAAAACTAAGAAGATAGTTTTATTTAGACTTTTATTAAATGCTAGCCTTGCCTTGTTGGGAGATATCAAATTAATTCTTAGGTTGCTAATGTTAAACCGTATCAAGCACAATTCAAATGGCAAACAAAAACGTCTCCAAGAACTCGTTTGGTCAATCCGCTCCAAATTAGAGGAACTCGGGAATGAATCACATGGCAGTAGATTACTGATTCAAAAAATTGATAATTTAAACACCAATCAAACTCCAGCAACTCAAAGTCCAAATATCCAGAGTAAATATGAAAAAACGTTGTGCTCAGCGCTTGCCGAAGCAACAGATCCATCCATTTCGAACATTGTGCGTAACATACGTGTATGCCTCAAAGACTTAAATTGGAGAGAGGACAGGTCTGAATTTTACCCGACCGGCTCGAATCTTGGCAAACGTTACGTAGAGTCTAATTTGCACACTCAACTAATTGGACCCAGCGGGTGCGTTGCCAAGTCAACAGAGTTTATGCTTGGTGTGTTCGCTCTTGGGCCGTGGACCCTCTATAAAGATCACAGTCACATCGCGCCTGAATTATACCTCAACCTCTCAAATGAATCTGACTGGAGGTTTGATTTTGGAACATGGCAGAGATTCGGGGCAGGTTCATTGATTTGGAACCCGAGCAATCAGGTCCATGCGACACTGGTTTCGGAGAGGCCTTTTTTATCAATCTTCGCCTGGCTAGATCACGTAAATTGCCTTTGTGAGGTTCATCATTCAAAAGACCATAAGCAAATTGAGAAACAGCTTTTCCAGTCATTTGAGATGTCTGAGGGTCAAAAAAGCTAATTTTCTTAAAAAACATTTGGTTGCGGTGTGTGGATTTCTGTGATGAGACCATCAAAATGCTCTTCAAGAATCTTTCATGGCGCTCATAGCCTAAAGGGTTGGTCGGACGAAGAAGCAAGGATCGTTAGATTTGAGCTTAAGTTATATGGCCGGTGGTAACGTGCAAACTTGATCATAGCCATAGCGCTGCGGCAATTTTCCGTCATATGCAAAAATATCGAGCATAGCGTCATAGCCATCCTGGGTGATGTCGATATGGCGGGTCCAGCACCCCATCGCCTGATAGGTGCCAATACAATCGGCCAGCACCGCTTCGTCAATCTTCGGGAATAGCGGCTTTTGTGCGCTGGCGATCTCGGCAGCGCTGGTGTCATTCATATAGTTGCGTGTTTTGATATAGGCGCGGGTAAAGGCTTTGGCCTCATCAGTGGCAAGCCATGCCGGGTTTGCCGCAAGGCTGGAAAATCCGCAAGCACCAATAACCGGCCCAAGCTGCGCCACAACATGCCCGATTCCATCGGCGGCCAACTGTTGCGGGGCCGGGCCCTGCTGGTGAATATATTGGCCGGTGCCGGCCCGAAAGGCAGCGTCCATCTCGCCGCCACTGCCAGCGTCAATGATATTGATTTTGTTGATATCAATGCCCGCCTTATAACAGGCATATTTAAACATTGTCATTGGCTGGCCGCCGTGATGTACCAACACCTCGGCACCTTCCAGCTTTTTCCAGCTAAAATCCGGCTCGGCATCCCGGCCAGTGATAAAAAATCCGTCCATTTCATTGATCTGGGCAAAATGCACACATGTCGGGGTTTCGCCTTTATTCAGCGTGTTAAACCCCTGACTGAGCGTTGATTGCACGACGTCGGCGCTGCCGTTATCGAGCGCTGTAATCGCGGTCACGCCGGGCTTGGCAACAGACCATTCATAATCAAGGCCTTCGTCTTTCAAAAACCCGCCAGTCATGGTCGAAATCAATGGTGAATAAAAGGCTGAAAATAAGGTGAACTGAATATTGATTTTGCTCATGGGGGCTCCGATGGTCTAACGAAAATAATGATGCGACCTTTATGCACAGCGCATCGCGTTGCGCAAAACTCTAGACCGATCTTGGCAGAACTTCCAGACTGAAAACTATTTAAAACATGCAAAACCATGGATAAAGTGCCAGTTGGCGCGACAGGTTCCGCGGGCAAAATAAAGCTGACCGGCAGCCCTGATGCCGGGCCCGCAACCATGACGAAGCCCCACAACCATGATGAAACCCCAGAATTGTAATGTAGTTAAAAAGGAAACAAACCATGTCAGATATGTTTGAACCGCCAAAAACCACCCCGAAAATAGCTGTCGTGGGGGCTGGTGCCATGGGATCAGTTTATGCCGGGCTGTTCGCCGAGGCGGGATATGATGTGACTGTTGTTGATATCTGGGCCGCGCATATCAGCGCCATTTCCGAGGCTGGTCTCCGGCTGGAGGGTGCCAGCGGTGACCGTGTGGTGGCTGGCATCCGTGCGGTGCCGTCTGTCGCAGACGCCGGCCCCTGTGACCTGTATGTGATTGCGACAAAAGCGGGCGGGGTGGGCGATGCCGCCGCCGGCATCGCGAACGTGATGCATCCTGCGTCTTTGGTGCTGACCATCCAGAACGGGCTTGGTGCCGGCGACCGGATTGCCCGGCATATGTCGACTGATAATGTGCTGCTTGGCGTTGCCGAGGGTTTTGGCGCATCGATCAAAGCTGCCGGGCATATTCATCACAATGCCATGCGGCTGATCCGGATCGGCGAGTTAAATGGCGGTGACACAGCGCGGTTGAAATGGGTTGAATCGATCTGGAAAAATGCCGGATTCAACGCCCAGGCCTTTGCCGATATTCATCAGCTTGTGTGGGAAAAGTTCATCTGTAATGTCATGTGCAGCGCGCCATGTACCGCATTTGAATGCACTATCGGCGGATTATTCGCTGACCCGCAGCGGCGCAAAGTCGCGCTTGGTTGTATGTTAGAGGCCTATCACATCGGCCGTGCGAAAGGCATCAATTTTTCTTTTGATGATGCGGTTGCCTATGGCACTAAATTTGCCGCTTTGATGCCGGATGCCAACCCGTCTATGCGGCTTGACCATTTTGCCGGTAAAAAATCTGAAATTGATGCGATTAACGGCATGGTGCCGGAACTGGGTGCGGCGCTGGGAATCGCCACCCCCTACAACGATACGCTGGTCGCATTGGTGCGGGCAAAAGAGGCGCAATTTAACTAAACCCGATGAGACGCCCAAAGGTTTGAGTAAAGTTATAATTTCATTGGAATAAATTTTGGTGCGGTATAGCTGTCGATCAGAATATTCAGGCAGCTGACCCCGGGTTTCTTCAGCGCCAATGCGAGGGCGGCGTCAAGATCATCGGCGGCGTCAATAGTGGTGGCATCGGCACCAAGCCCGGCAGCGGCATCGGCATAATTTGCCGTTGCATCCAGATCACAGCCATACACCCGGTCTGCGCCATAATTGTCGATCTGAATCTGCACTTCAGCATTCCAGCGATAATCATTGCCAATCAGTGCGACAATCGAACATCCAGCTCTGACCGCGGTGTTAAATTCGGCAAGATAAAACCCGGCAGTGCCGTCGCCCATGGTCAGAAATATGGTCGCCTCAGGACGCGCGATACTGGCCCCAATCGCATAGCAAATACCGCCACCGATTGCCCCTGACGGGCCATTGATCATGCGCGTATTGGCGGTGCAGCCAGCCTGAATCCACTGGCAAAATTCACCGCCATCGGCAACCAGAATGGGCTGGCTTGCCGAATCCATTGCCGAGTCCATTGCCGATTGCAGGCTGCTGGCGACCGCCGCTGGATGACGCCCTGTGCCGGTAGCTGTCCATGGTTTGCGGCGCGCGATCATGCTTTCAACTTCTGCCGCCCAGCCGGCATCGGCGGCCGTCACCACAGCGGCCAGATCCTGCATGGCGGCGGTAATGGCACCGACCCGCATCAGCGTGATCGATCGCATGTTTTGGGTGGGTGCGGGCTGATCATCGGTCAATATGGCAATGACCGACGCGGTGCTGGAAATCCGCCCGGGCGTTAACAGGCCGGTGGCATAATCACCAAGTTTCCCCAGCAGAATAATCAGGTCGGCAGAGGCCAGAATGGTGGGAAAATCGCCATAAAATGTATCAGCAAGGCCGCGTGCCGACTCAAGGCAGATAAGCGGCATGCCAAGCCCGGCAGACAGCGCCGCATTGGCGGCGGGTTGACGGCTTTGATTGCATTGCGGGCCAGTGATCACAATCGGCCGTTCGGCGCGTTGCAGTGCGGCGGTAAGTTCAGCTGTCTGCGTTGTCGACAGGCCGCTGGCAACCGTTGGTGCAATGGGTGGTAGCGGTGCCATCCCGATGCTGGCTGATAACAGGTCGAACGGCAAGGCCAGATGCACCGGGCCGGGGGTGCCGGCAAGCGCTGTTGTGATGGTTTTTTCAAGCGCCGGCAGCATCTCTTCGGGCTGTGTCGGCCGCGCCGAAAATTTAGTGATCGGGCGGGTCACGCTGATCTGGTCGAGTTCCTGAAACGCGCCTTGCCCGTCAAGCCGGCTGGCCGCATCACCGCTGATCAACAACAGCGGCGTTTCTGAACGGGCGGCCGAGTACAGCGCGGATACCGCATTCAACAGACCCGGCCCGGCGGTGACCAACGCCACGCCGATTTTGCCAGAGAATTGCGCATAGGCCTCTGCCATATAGACAGCGGCGCCTTCATGACGCGTATGGATGATGCGGATATTGGCATCAATACAGGCGTCATAAAGCGGCATAATCTGATTGCCTGACAGGCTGAAGATGACCTCGACGCCCTGATTGGCCAAAGACTGAATAACTGCTGTGCTGGGTGATGTCATGGCTGTTACTTGCCTTACCGTAAAACAAAACTGGCGTGCATATGGCCGCCCCCATGATGAAACAGATTGCCGGTGATTGGCAATGCCATAGTGGCGCATTGACTTTATTTCCCAGTATCGTAACCATGGGTCGCCGCAACCATGGGGCACCGTAGCCATGGGTCGCCGCAACGATGAGTCACTATAACCGCCGTGCAGAAAGGGATCACATGATGCGTTATGAAAAGCTGTTGCCGCATATTCTGGATCTGGCGGCGCTTGATGATGCGGCGCTCGATGCGACGGCGCTGGCCACGGCAAAATTGTCATTTTATGACTGGCTGGTGGTCAGCTGTGCTGGCAGTGCCGAACCGTTGGCAGTGATCATGCGGGATTTTATCGCCAGCGAGGCTGGCACGCCGACAGCCAGTGTGACCGGCAGCGCGCAAAAATTTCCGGCACGGGCGGCGGCGCTGGCGAATGGTACAATTTCGCATGCGCTTGATTATGATGATACGCATTTTGCCTATGTCGGGCACCCATCGGTGGCGATTTTTCCGGCGGCACTAGCGGCGGCTGAAGAGGTGGGCGCATCAGCCGCCGATGTCTGCAAGGCGTTCCTGCTTGGTGCCGAGGTCAGTTGCCGCATTGGCATGGTTTTGGGGCGGCGACATTATGATGCCGGGTTTCATCAAACCGCGACCGCTGGCTGTTTTGGTGCCACCGTTGCGGCGGCGCGGTTATATCAGCTGGACAGCGCGGCTTTGTGCGGCGCTCTTGGGCTGGCCAGCACCCGCGCATCCGGCCTGAAATCACAATTTGGCACAATGGGCAAACCCTTTAATGCTGGCATGGCAGCGGCCAATGCGATCGAGGCCTGCGGGCTGGCCCGGCGCGGATTTACCTCGGCCAGTGACGGGCTGGGCGGGCCGCAGGGATTTGTGCCAGCGCATCAACCGCAACATGATGATTGTGAAATATTATGGCCACAAACAACGCCGACAAAATTTATCTTTGCTGATGTCCGGCATAAGCTGCACGCCTGTTGTCATGGCACGCATGCGATGATCGAAGCGCTGCGCATGCTGATGGCAAAACAGGATGTGACCGCCGAAAATCTGCTCAGTCTGACAATCAAGGTCAATCCAAGATGGCTGAAGGTATGCGACATAAAGCGGCCACGCACCGGACTCGAAGTGAAATTCAGCTATGCGTTTTTGGCGGCGATGGTCTTGCAGCAGATTGATACCGCTGCCACTCAAAGCTATGATGATGCGCTCTGCGACGATGCCGCGCTGGCTGCCACAGCCGGCAAAGTTACCGTGATCGGCGACGAGCTGATTAGTGATGGCGGCGTTGTGGTGTCGGCCGATATCGGATCAGGCACCATTTGCACAGACGCATTTGATCTGATGGCGCCGCTTGATATCGCGGTTCTGCAAAGCCGCCTCGTGGCCAAAGCAACCGCGCTGCTTGGTGCCGCCAAGGCCGGTGAGATATGGGACAATATGGCGGCAATTGAGACGATATCTGCCGCCGATATGGCGCGGTATCTGCGGTCATAGGCTGGCAGCAGACAATGATCAGACGATGGATGAAAGGGAAGTGGTAATGGATTTTTCCAGTTGGATTGGCAACAGCGTCACCCGGCATGACAGCATCACGCCGCGAATGGTTGAGCATTTTAAGCAGAGTTTGGCACCGCATTGCTTTGCTGATCAGCCGGTACCGCCCGGCTTGTTCTGGTGTCTGGCCCCGGATGTGGTTGCCGCTGATCAACTGGGCGCAGACGGCCATCCAAAGCTGGGTGGGTTTTTGCCGGAAATCCCCTATGAGCGGCGTATGTGGGCTGGCGGCTGGGTGGAGTTTCATGGCCAGTTTGCGATTGGTGACGCGGTGCGCAAAACCAGCCGGATCGACGATATTACATTTAAATCCGGGCGCAGCGGTAATCTTTGCTTTATTGCGGTGATGCATGAATTTCACGTTGCCGATACACTTGTCCTGCGCGAACGACATGATGTTGTGTATCGCGAGATCGTTACCCCGGCATCACCGCCCGTGGCACCCACCACGCCAGCCGCGCCAGCGCATCGTTGGCAGGTGAATGCTGACCCGGTGATGTTGTTTCGCTATTCCGCGCTGACCTTTAACGGCCACCGGATTCACTATGATTTGCCCTATTCGACGCAGAGTGAGGGACATGCCGGGCTGTTGGTTCATGGCCCGTTGCAGGCAACATTGATGCTTAATCTGGCCTGCCAGATTAATGGCAAACAGCCGCAGAAAATGGCCTATCGTGGGGTCAGCCCGCTGGTTTGCAGCGATCCGATTATGGTGGATGCAGACCCAATTGAGGCTGGCCAGCTTGGCTGTTGCGTCAGGGCGGCGAATGGTACCGTGACGATGACTGCCGAGGTTACGCTCTAATTGATATGATCTTTTGAGAAAAATAACATGACCCTTATAACCCCTCCTAAATTACCCTTATTTGTACCCGGTCATCGCGCCGATATTGTACCAAAGGCAGCCGCCAGCGGTGCCGATATGGTGATTATTGATCTTGAAGATGCGGTGGCCGAGGGCGACAAGCCAGCGGCCCGCGCGCATCTGGCAAATTGCGCGGCAATGCCGGTGCCGATCGCGGTGCGGGTGAACACGCCGGACTCATCTTCATTCGCAGCTGATCTTGACGCGGTAAGATCCAGCCCGGCCAGCATGGTGGTGTTGCCAAAGGCGGAAAGCCCGGCCGATCTTGACCGGGTGCGTGATGGCGTCGGTGCGGATATGCCAGTTCTGCCGATTATTGAAACCGCCCGCGGGCTGGATGCTGTTGCTGCATTATTGGGTCATCCGAATGTGCCGTTATGCGCCTTTGGGCATCTTGATTTCTCGCTTGATATTGGTGCCTCTGATGCGTGGGAAAATCTGCTTTTTGTGCGCAGCCAGCTGGTGTTGCAGTCGCGGTTGGCCGGTGCGGCACCGCCATTGGATGGGGTGACAGTATCGTTTGATGACCCGGCGATTGTGTCGGCCGAGGCGCGACGTGCGCGTGATTTGGGGTTTGGTGGCAAATTGCTTATCCACCCGCGGCAGGTGGCGCCGGCACAATCGGTGTTTCAGCCAAGTCAGGCGGATTATGACTGGGCCTTGTCGGTTTTGGCGGCGGTGGCGGACAGCCAGTCAGCGGTCAAGCTGGATGGGGCGATGATCGATCTGCCGGTGATCAAGCGCGCCGAACGGATCAAACAGGATTTTGAATCGCTGGCGTAAGCCGACAGGTTGTCGGATCAGGCAAGATGAATCTGAGGAGAGACAAATGACAGTGATCACGGGTGCGGATGATCTTCAGGGGCTGTTGGTGATTTCACTGGAACAGGCGGTGGCAGCGCCATATGCGGCTGGCCGGCTGGCTGATGCGGGCGCACGGGTGATCAAGGTTGAACGCCCCGAGGGTGATTTTGCGCGGGGCTATGATGCCGATGCCAAAGGGCAGAGTTCATATTTTGTCTGGCTTAACCGCGGCAAGGAATCCGTGGCGCTCAATCTGAAACAGGCTGATGATCTGCAGATTCTCAAAAACATGATCAGCAAAGCCGATATTTTTATACAAAATCTGATGCCCGGGGCGCTTGAAAGGCTGGGGCTGTCGAGTGCAGAATTGCGCGCTGCCGACCCCGGTCTGATCACCTGCGATATCAGCGGCTATGGTTCAAACGGCCCGTTTCAACAGATGAAAGCCTATGATTTTCTGGTACAGGCCGAGGTTGGGCTGGCCGAGATCACCGGTGCCCCCGAACAGCCCGGCCGGGTCGGTGTGTCGATTTGCGATATCGCCGCCGGCATGACAGCGCATCAGGCGATTCTGCAAGCGCTCTATGCGCGAAGCCGCACCGGCAAAGGGCGCGGCATCGAAGTCTCGCTGTTCCATGCTCTGGCCGACTGGATGAATGTGCCCTATATCCAAAGCCAGTATGGCGGCCGCGACATCCGCCGCCCGGGCTTGCATCACCCAACGATTGCGCCCTATGGTGCCTATCGCTGTGGTGATGGCCGTCAGCTGTTGTTGTCGATCCAAAACGAGCGTGAATGGCAGCGTCTTTGCAGTGATGTGTTGCAACAGCCGGATTTGCCGGAAAATCCGAAATTCAGCTCAAATGTGAAGCGGGTGGAGAACCGCGCCGCGCTTGACGATATTCTTAATACGGTGTTTGCCGCGCATTCGATCGATCAGCTGGCGGTGATGTTGCAGACAGCTCAAATTGCCTTTGGCCGACTGAACACGATGGATGATTTTGCCGCGCATCCGCAAAACCGGTTTGTGACGGTGCGTACCACTGGCGGTGAATTACAGATTCTGGCGCCCGGGGCGGTGGTGAATGGCGTGATGGCGCCGCTTGGCGCGGTGCCTGATCTGGGGGCAAACAGCACCGCGATACGCGACGAATTTGCCCAGCCAAACAGATCATAACCCGGTTTTGCAGAGCCTAATTACAATATCCCTTGCTAGGTGATCACAGCTACAGCGATTCAAAACTGTCGGAAAAGCGGCCATTGGCAACAGCCCCAAGCAGGGTTTTATACACCGTCTCAATGACATGTAATTTGCTGCTATCGCCGCGATAGGCCAGCCCAAGCTGGCGACTGGGCGAATCCGGCCCGAGGCTGATATGTCTGATTGGCAACGGGTTCATATTACGCACACATCTTTGCGGCACGATCGATACGCCAAGATTGGCCATGACCATGCTGGAAATGGCCTCAAGGTCTTCAAGCTCCATATTATCCTGCACAGCGATATTGCGATCCTGCAGCCACGCTTCGACCATCTGTCCGACAATCGCATTCCGGTCAAACCGGATAAATGGATAATGGGTGAGCAAAAATAGCGGGTCCTCGCTAGATGTTTGCGGCGGTGCCAGAATCTCCAGCGGCTCGGTGGCGATGTCGCGAAAGCGAAAGCCGCGCGGCAAAATATCCGGGCGGGTGATGATCGCGGCATCAATCTGCCGCCGCTCTATCTGCTGTAGCAAGGCTGTCGACAGCCCCGGCTGGATCACCACATGAAGCTGGCTGAAATTATTTTTGAGATGTGACACCGCCAGCGGCACCAGCCCGGTCAATGTTGTTGGCACCGCGCCAAGCCCGATATCGTCGTCAAATCCGGCGCCATCAATAATTTCGGCAAGCATGTTATCATAGGCGCGCACTACCGCCTCGGCTTTTGCCGCGAAGGCATGCCCCAATGGGGTGAGCTGCGGGCTGCGCGGACGCCGGTCAAAAAGCGTCACATTCCAGTGCGCCTCAAGCGTTTTGATCTGCTGGCTCACCGCCGCATGGGTGATCAAAATAGCATCGCCAGCGGCACTAAAAGACCCATGATCTCGAATGGCCAACAAGGTGCGTAAATGACGGATAGACACGACAAGCCCCCGCTGTCTGTTCACCAACTAACGTTCAAAACTATTTAGGGACAAAACATAATAAAAACTTACACAAAAAGTAAGAATTATTTTCTTTTTGTTAGATAAATTTTATCTATACTCACAACTTCTATCAATTAAAGGTGACAAGGTGTCTGGTTCTGAGCAATTTTTAGACGTGTCAATCTGGCGCGAGCAAGATGGCGATGGTCACTTTCAACAATTTGCAGTGCCGCGCCGTGACAATCAGACGATTCTGGACGTGGTGGCCTGGGTGCAGCAACAGCGTGACCCGACATTATCCTATCGCTTTGCCTGTCGTGTGGGGATGTGCGGGTCATGCGCGATGATGGTGAATGGGGCGCCGCGCTGGACCTGCCGGACGCATGTGCAGAAAGTCGCCGAAGATAACCATCTGCAAATCGCACCATTGCGCAACCTGCCGGTGATTAAGGATCTGGCGGTTGATATGGACCCGTTTTTTGACAAATGGGTGGCGGCTGATGCGGTGTTTGAACCAAGCCAGACGCGGCATGACCCGATGGCGCCAATCGACCCGCAAGACCCGATGCGTGTGGCGGCGAGTGAGGCGATTGAATGTATCAATTGCGCTGTGTGTTATGCGGCCTGTGATGTGGTTGCGGCGAACCCGGATTATCTTGGCCCGGCGGCGTTAAACCGGTCTTGGAGCCTGCTCAATGACAGCCGCGATGCCGGCCAGGCAGAACGGTTAAAGGCGGTGTCTGGCGAAGGCGGTTGTCACAACTGCCATGCGCAGCAAAGCTGTGCGCGCTATTGTCCAAACGAGCTGAATCCGACCGTGTCAATTTCCGGCTTGAAACGGGCCACGGCAAAGTCCGTTTTCAGCTGGGGGAAATAGATGCTGACGCTGCGGCTTTATATGGCGCAACGCCTGACCGCGCTGATCATGGCGCCGCTGACAATTGGTCATTTGGCGGTGATGATTTATGCCGTTCAGGGGGGGCTGAGTGTGGCTGAAATTCTGGCCCGGACGCAGGGATCGCTGGCATGGTTTTTATTTTATGGCAGTTTTGTATTGGCGGTGTCGGTGCATGCGGCGATTGGCATACGCGTCATCCTCTATGAATGGCTTGGCGTGAAAGGCGTGATGCTTGCCGGGCTGAGCTGGAGCCTGTGCGCTTTGCTGCTGGGGCTTGGTGGACGGGCAGTATGGGCGGTCACATTTGCAGGAGCCGGGGCATGATTCGTCCGCATCGCAGTCACAGCCTGTGGTATGCTTTTTTGCTGCACCGTTTATCGGGAATTGGACTGGCTTTGTTTTTGCCGATACATTTTTACATGTTGGCATTGGCATTGACGGATCCGGCACAGCTCGACGGGTTTTTGGCCTTTACCGATCTGCTGATCGTCAAATGTGCCGAATTTGGGCTGGTGTTTTTGCTGGCGGTTCATATGTTTGGCGGACTGCGACTGATGGCGCTGGAGTTTCTGCCATGGAGTCCGCGGCAAAAAACCTATGCCGCAACCGCCGTGGCGCTGGCATTTTTTATTTCAACAAGTTTTTTTCTGCAGGCGATGTAACCAATGCAATTTTCACCTGAACGTCATGACACAGATATTTTGATTTTGGGCAGCGGCGGTGCCGGTCTGTTTGCCGCGCTGCATGCGCAAAAAGCCGCGCCACATGCAAAAGTCACCATTGCTGTGAAAGGTCTGATTGGCAAATGCGGTTGCACCCGCATGGTGCAGGGCGGCTATAACGTGGCGCTGGCGCCGGGTGATTCTGTTGAACGGCATTTCATGGATACGGTGATTGGCGGCAAATGGCTGCCTGATCAGGATATGGCCTGGAAATTATGCAAAACTGCGGTGACTCGCATCCATGAGCTGGAAAACGAGATTGGCTGTTTTTTCGATCGCAACCCGGATGGCACGCTGCATCAAAAAGCCTTTGCCGGCCAGACATTTGACCGCACCGCGCATAAAGGTGATCTGACCGGCATTGAGATCATCAGCCGGCTGATGGAACAGGTATTATCGCGGCCGGTTGAAAGATTGCAGGAACACCGTGCTGTTGGTTTGATCCCGTCGCGTGATGGTTCGGCGCTGGCCGGGGTGCTGTTTATCGATATGCGCAGCGGAAAATTTCGTTTGGTGCGGGCCAAAACCGTGCTGATGGCGACCGGTGGCGGCCCGACCATGTATAAATACCACACCCCGTCGGGCGATAAGAGCATGGATGGGCTGGCGATGGCGATGCGCCGTGGGCTTGCCTTGCGCGATATGGAAATGGTGCAGTTTCACCCCACCGGCTTGTTGGCCGGTGCCGGCACAAAAATGACCGGCACGGTTCTCGAGGAAGGCCTGCGCGGTGCAGGCGGTCATCTGATGAATGGTGACCAACAGCGGTTTATGTTTGATTATGATGCCGGCGGCGAGCGTGCAACACGCGATATTGTCAGCCGTGCCATTTACGAAGAAATGCGGCAGGGACGCACCTCACCACATGGCGGGGTGTATATTTCAATGGCGCATCTTGGCCCGCATTTGGTTGCCGAAAAATTCAAGGGCATGGTCAAACGTTGTGCCGATAGCGGCTTTGATCTGGCGGCCGGTCTGGTCGAGGTCGTGCCGACAGCGCATTATCTGATGGGCGGCGTTGTTGTCGATACCGACACCCGTACCGCTTTGCCCGGGCTATATGTGGCTGGCGAGGATGCTGGCGGCGCGCATGGCTCGAACCGGCTTGGCGGCAATGGCGTGGCGAATTCAACGGTATATGGCGGTGTCGCTGGCGATGTGATGGGGCAAGATTGCCTGAAGATGCAGGCGCTGCATGATCCGGATGAAACCGTGCTTGATGAAGAAATGGCACGTGCCACCGCGCCATTTGCCCAAAAGCCGGGGGATGTGACAGCGTTGCGCGACAAGCTGCTTGATGTGATGTGGGAAGATGTCGGGGTGATGCGCGATGCAGATGGCCTGCAACGTGGCCTGCATCGGATTGACGAAATTGATGATGAGCTGTCGTCGACCGGTGTTGCCGCGGATAATCTGGCATTTAATCTGTCATGGCATGACTGGCTGAATTTGCGCAGTCTTGTCGATATGTCGCGGGTCATCGCACAATCGGCATTATCGCGGGAAAATTCGCGTGGCGCGCATTTCCGCGAGGATTACCCTGATGCCGGGGCCATGCAGGATTCATATTTTACTCTGGCAACTGGCAGCGATAAAAATATCTCGGTCGCCCGTGCGCCGGTGCAGTTTACCATCGTTAAACCCGGCGAAACATTGCTTGGCGCGGACGAAGCGGAAACTTTGGTAGGAGCGGCAGAATGATTGGCATTGACCTTGTGCAATCCACCGCCGAAACGCTGATGCGCAAAGCTGCCATTGAAATTCCTGATGATTACCTCGCCGGTCTGAAGACAGCCGCCGCAGCAGAAGATGGT
>Ga0255775_1000723_pt1 | contig 32647 bp, 20 predicted proteins | sample 011ome_26_FD_179973 | JGI IMG/M metagenome (GOLD analysis project Ga0255775, IMG submission 179973) | Coastal salt marsh microbial communities from the Groves Creek Marsh, Skidaway Island, Georgia - 011511BT metaG (version 2) | ecosystem: Environmental > Aquatic > Marine > Intertidal zone > Salt...
AAAGCAATCGGTTGCGGGGGCGCGCAACCGCCGTTATTTGTACCTTGATTATGCAATGCTGAAAAGCTTCCTACCATTGTGAGACAAGTCTGGTTTATTGCCAAAACCATAGGCTAGCTTAGGTTAGTCTGAACAGGTTCTAGAAAAAAAGTCATAAATACAGAATGGTTCCGGAACGTTCGACAGGCTCAAACGGCAATCAATGTCTGGCTTTGCCAATACAATCACATCAGGCCGCATCACGGTCTGAATATGCGACCTCCAGTACCTGAAACACTAATAGAGAAATCGAAAAATACTGGTACAGAAAATTGGGGCTAGACACCTGGGAATTCGTTAGCTTAGCGGACGGTCGAAACTATCTGACTTATTCAACAATCACGCCTGCGCTGATCAGTTCTTTGCGTCTTGGGTACCACATATTATCAGATGTAGCCTTCATTGTTTTAATGGCAAAAGCCGCATCAACATGTCGTTCTACAAAATATTAGAGTTTGCGGAGAATTTCCTGCTGGGTGTCTTCATACATCCATGACGCAAATTCAAATGCGTTTTCCAACCTTCGCTTTCGGCATGATAGTCATAATAATCTTTGATATAGGTGGCGTCCCAATAGGATTGATGAAACCCAAGCCAGGACCCGCGCTCGATTGTGCGTTTTTCACCACCGAGGAAAATAAGCGTGCATGCGCTATCGCAAGTTCCGTTCACATTTGTGTCCAATTCGTAATCAATGACGATATCTGCCATATACATAGCGGCTTCTAAATCACCACCTGAACTGTTCAATTCTAACTTTCGAATATTCTCATTTGCTCTCAATAATACTTTTAATTCATCAACATCAGCCCAGGCTATTTCCTGTTCGTTTTCATTTTCAGCCAGGAAGGTGTTGTAGATTAATAATTGGCCTGACAATTCAAACTTTTTATTTTGCGCATAGGCCGATGGCACCTGGAATAAAACAATCAGCAAAACCATAACGATACGAATAAACATTTTATCCATCTCCAATCTTAATGATGATCAGTTGAATTGATCAAATCCCACTTCACCTGATCGCATGAGTTGAAGACGTCGCAATCGTCCCTCTGCGATCGTCATCAATACGCCTTTCGGGGTGATGGCCGCCGGCTCATTGCGATCACGATCTGCGCCTCTCGGGAAGTGCCACTGGCATAGCGCTTCACCCGATTGATCCCGAAGCGCCAAACGATCTTGATTGCTTTCCAGCAAATAGAACTCTTGATTATCATCGTCAAAATACAACAAGCCCTGATTCCCCCACCAGGTGGATTGATCCTCGCCTGCATGAGCCGTTATCCCAACGCTAAATAGGCTATGGCCATCGGCTTTGCTCATATCCGACACAAATGTAAGACCGAGATCTGGGAAAATCGAAACATTCTCACCTGCCTTGATATTCCATCTTTGCACCACCCCGCCTTTTGAGAAGGTCAGAAGTTCATTCTCTCGATAAGGAACAACGGCTTGAAGATCAGTTGCGGCTTTAAGCGGATCATAACTCAGGCTGAGATGTCCTTTATCCATGTTTAGAAACGCAACGGTACCATCAGCGCAGGCACAGACTAATGATCCGTTATTATCTGGCACCACCGAAACCAATTCATTTTTAAGATCAAAGGTTGAAACAATCTGAAGGCCCTCAACTGAGATAATGGCCATTTGACCGAGCTTATTCCACACTGCCAATTGGCCTTCTGGTAATACCAACATGTCCTCAGTCGCTGACGTCAACGGAGATAAAGAGCCTAAATTTTCAAAAATATCTGTTTCTGAGGGCCAATCGTCATCGTCAATTGTCCAGAACTGGATGGATGGCTCATCACCACAAACCGCGAAAATTTTATCGGTGATGCCCAGCAGCTGCTTAAACCCAGACAAATGAATGGTGATCTTTCCCATTTCGATAAATTCATCAAAAAGATCACGCATCCAATAGGATATTTCACCACCAAGGATCGCTTTTTCATCATCAGTTTCTTCACAGAGGAGGCGCGCGGTTAACCAACTGCGATCGCTAAGCGGAACAAACCGACGTTTCCGCCAAGGATCATTTTTAGCCTCTTGGATGTCTTGGGCATCATCAAACAGATGAATGGTCTCTTGCGCCAAATCCACTCCACAAAAGCCGTCAAGTACAATTAGATTTGAATTCATTCTCTGGATTGAAGGGGTGTTCATGCTGCCAAATTGAACATCATTGATGGTTTTTGCTTCAGCTTTGTGCGCATCGACCAAAACCAAAGGCGACTGCCCCTTGGAATAATTATAGTTAACCGCGGCAAAAAGACCTTCGCCAATTGGGTTCAAATCCGTTGTTTCAATGGGGTCTTGAGGAGTGATGGAAAGGTCAGGGATTTGTTCATCCTTGCTACCAAAGCAGTCTGTATCCCAAACCCTGAGCGCGTCATCTTCACTGCACGTCACCAACCGGCCATCAGAAAGAGCATAAACATTGTAAATCCAGCGGCTGCGCGTTTCCACCCGCTCTTTGAGATCAATACCATCTTCCCAATCGCCATCCTCAGGCGCCCAGACCCGAAGCGTATCATCGCCCCCTTTGTATCCTGTCCAAGTTATCAAACGATTATTGGGCATCTTCAGTAATCCGCTGATAAAAAAGGCGTCATCTTCTTCGGTTTGAGCGATCTCTTCTCCCGCATCACTCGTGATCGTAATTTCATTACCGATTGCCCGGGCAACACCGACACCATCAATCCACGCGATCCCTTCAATATTGTCGTTTTCACATGACGTCAAAAGGTGGCCATCTTCATCGTACCAATTGAGATGGTCACGATTCCACGCAAGAAATGCGGCGGGATTGTTTTCCGGCAGCAAAAGCGCACCAATTTGAAGCCGACCATCCAAACGATAATCCAAATCACTGTCATGCGAAGGCAACCCCTCAAGGGATTGCGAATTACCATTCGCATAATTTGTCAAAACAAAACAGCCATGGTCATCCCATGAAAGCAGGTGTTGCCCTGGCAATTCCATAACGCCAAGCACCGGGTGTTCATGACTATCGAGCGTTAATCGGCAAGCGCCTGTTTCCAGATTCCAAAACCGCAAACTGGCATCGGCAGACCATGACACAAGACTACCATCCGCACATTCAGCAAAGCCATGAATTTCACCGGTATGCCCCTTCAATCGCAATTGAGGCTCACTTCCTGCGTTCAAATCGATCAGGGCAATGTTGTTGCGATCATCATCACGAAGCGCTATCCGTCCATCGGAGGTTTCCAAGGCTTCACAAACAGACACCCCCTCCCAGCCGTTTTTCCAGAACCGAATTTCGTTTTGGCCAATGGCCCATAAAAGATCAGACCAGCCATCCAAGAAAGCGGCGCGAGGAGCATCAAATTTTCGGTTTGGTGAACACGCTATCACAAGAGGCCGATCATCCATGGTGTACACAGATTCTGATTTGCCTGTATCCAGATTCCAGACACGGTAATCGGCATGACGTGATATAAGACGCCCGCCCAGCAATTCAGCCGCCACAAAAGATGTGAAACTTCCTTCATGCCCTTCCAAGGTTAAAATGCCCTCTGCATCGCTAATGCGATCCGTGCTTTTAATCCATAGCCAGTCATCCAGTTTATTTTTGAGCCATGTCTCACAAGATTTGCGAATTTCAGTTTGAGGGGATTGCTGACTTGCCAATTGCAACAAGATTCGATGTGCCGACCAAGTCTCATTTCCTCGTCGCAATAAATGCTGTTGCCCCAGCACAAATGACTCAAAGGCTTTCGCTTGTTGCCCGGGTGAACCATCATTTGAATTAACGCCTCGTAAGCGCCTGTTCAGGAGCATATCTGACGCCAGATCGGCTGATCGGTTGGCCGCGCATTTGCCCATGCAAAACCCAAAATCTGAAACCAAGTGTTCAAGGTCTTCAGCGCGTCCGGCCTGTGCCAGTTGCCAAGGCTGCTCCATGATACGCCGAAGAGCCGCACTAATAGGCTTTTGGCTTACATCCGAAGCCTTGAAAAACGCATCGTCATTGGTTTCTGTAGGTCTTGTTTCGCGGTCCAATGCCAGAAATGCATCAGCCAGAACCCCATGAATAGTTTTGCGATCATCGTTAGTGGCTAAATATCTTGCTTTGAATACATCATCAAATTCACGGTGAAACCACCGCATCAAAATTTTGCCGTCGATCTGAGCAAACCCTAAATAAGCCTGCAAATCAAAGAATAAGCGTGACCACATAATGGGAGGCAAGGACTGATCATCATCCCATTTTCGTTGTGTTTTTTCATTCTCTTGGAATTCAACACGAACATCACGGTCGCGCCCCAACGCCCGGCCAATTTCATTTTCCGCCAAACCAAAACGGCTTGCCGTGAGATAGGCCAAGGCACGCTCGGTAAAAATCTTAGGATGCTGCTCTTGAACAAGAAGTTTTTGATCCGCAATATCATGGATCAAATCATGGATAGTGAAAGGAAGATCGCGCGGTGTATGCCAAGAACTCCATGTCGATGCCTCTTGATAGACAATCTTGAGCCAAAGCGCCAAGCCATTTTGATCAAAGGCTGACAGCACTTTACTTTCCTGCTCTTTGGTCAATCGCCTGCCGGTGGAAGGCGTTATACCAGCGTTAAACCATGACTCTCTTTTATCCGCGAGCCACGCTTTCAAGATGGCGCGGCCTTCTGATGGTTTCAGGCGAGGTACATTGATGATTTGCTTTGAGAAACGGCGGCGTGCGGCCTGTTCAACCGCAGTGTCAGAACGAATTGATGCAACAATTCGAACATGATCAGGCAATTGGTCTGGCAGCCATTCCAGCATCCATGCTCGGTCCGATGAATCGAGTTGATCCAATGCATCAAGAAATAGGATGAGCGGTCGCCGGGGCGTTGCGTATCCCAAAACTGCTTCAAAGGTCTGCGCCAAATCGTCAGCATTCTGAGCAATAGGCGGCTCTGCATGCCCATAATAAGTCGCGATGTCTGCGCTCAATAAAGAAACTGTGTTCAATAAGGATTCTGTTCCGGGAACGCCACCAATATAACGTTGCAACACAACAGCACGCGATGGTTTTATCCTTTGCACCGTTTCCTGTGCGGCACGTGCTAATAGTGCTGACTTGCCGCTCCCCCCTCCTCCGATCAAGATCAGTGGAGCAAGTTTTTTGGACCTTGATTTTGTTTGACCCGATTTAAGAGGGAGATCATCATTGGTGTAGCGTGCAATTTTAGCCAGTAATGGTTTGCGCCCTGCAAACACACGTGCGCGTTCATCACCAAAATCTTGATGGAGGTGTTCACGCTGTTGGCGATCATCAATCTGCTCGAGCGTAGCAATCTCAGCATCGATCAATTCGATTTGGTGTTCTAAAAACAGATCACAAAAACGTTGCAGATAAGCTTGGTTGACCGCGCCATTTTTTCCATGACGACTCCAGGTTGACTTTAATTCGTGGTAATGGTCACCCAATTGTCGGCGCAGTTGGTTTTTCAAGTTTTGCATCCGTTGGCACGCGCCAGGCACTACCTGATCAAGGTTTGAATTCCAGTCAATAAAATCCTTCGCTGAAATATCAGTTGGCATTCCTTCAAGAGATCGATCATAAACATGGACATGGCCTTTTGGGTTAAGTTTTTGGCCATCTGCGTCACGTTTTGACAAAGCCCCAAGGACAATTTCCTGATGCGTTGCTGATGTAAAATAAGGCAAACGATCATTTCCTCTAAAACCAGCAGCCGCTTGACGCAAAGCCTCTAAGAGCTGGCTTTCATGCTGAAAGGCTTTATCGCCATCGTCGCTTCGTTCCTTCAGGCAATAGACCGATGGGATCGCGTTCTCATCCAGCCGGTAACTTGAGGAAATGAGATTCCAGTGTTCAGGAGTCGCATTTATTTGCAATCTTTTCCAATGGTCAAAAGGGATGCGCGCCGGCACGGGCTCCCAACCATAACGATCACCCAGCAAAACCGCAAAATTGGGCCGCGGTGAAAGTTGCTGGCATCTGCGCACCTCTTCCAGGCAAATCCGCAACGTATTGTGTTCGCGTTGAGCTTGTTCGGTAATGCCCCAGCGAAGATCGATCGCCTGAAACTGGGCACCACGCTCAGCGCAATATTGCTCTAATTTCGGAAAAACATTCTTCTGAAGAGCTTCTCGTTCAGCAATGAAATCACTGAAGGTGGAACTAATGAAAAGCCTGAATACCCTGGTTGTGTTCAATTCACGACTCCAATAATGCAAAACCCAATTCGATGAAACACGATTGCATCATGAACCTGATCACAATGAAACTTTGGATAGCAATATTAAAACTCTCAACACAATTTCCTTGAAATGCCATCACATAAGGACATTACCATATGTAAGTTTACTATTTAATACTAGGATCATTGCCCAAGATGTCTATATACGTTGTTACGACCCATCCCACCGCCGCACTTGAAAAGATCATCCCCGGCCTTAGCGAGAAAACAAAATTGCGTGTTCTTTTGGATGGCAATTTTGACGGAACCATTGCTTCTTTATATAGCGCAGATGAATACGAAGATGCACATATCGTCTTGGAATGCAGTGAGACTTCTGCTTTTGCTTTTATGGATTGGGTACAATCGAACACGTCCAAATCACTGAAATCGGTTGGCCTTCAATTTGACAATGGTTGGAATATTGGTGCTGTGGCGCTCCACAAGGGTCAGTTTACCTTGATGACCACCGAAGACCTCTCTTTGATGGGCAACCATATGACCAGGCAACAAATGATTGCCGACGGCGAAGAGATTGACCCCGACGAAGAGTATGAATTTGAATGGTCTGACGTCAGGGATGAGGTGCAACTTTCCTTCATCCATCACATAGCGCAAACGGGCACTGCTGAAGGCTTGGACAAGATTGAACCTTTCAAAACACTGAAAGAAATTGGCGGAAGCTTTTCCATTGATATTCTGGAAGACGCCCCATCAAACATTGCCACGAAACTATCGCAAAAAATCGATTTTTATAATTATGAGTTAATGGGTGAAATCTTCGCTCAGCAAGGCGATGAAGGGTGGAAAGACCATCGTGCGAGAATAAGAGATTTGATGGAGGATTTGCCTGAAGACCTCAAATCCAGCAAAGACTTTTTTAAGCAAATCGTTCCGCCTGTCAGCAGTTGGCTGTTTGAATACGCCGCAGAAAACGTTAAGGCGGACAAAGAGATGATGCTCATGGGGGCAAAGGCTGATGTGACCAATAATTGGGGCGCCTCTGTGCTGGAAAATTGCTCTGAAATACTGAAAACAGATCGAGCATTCATCAAAGACCTCATCACGATTAACCCGAATGAATTTTACAAACTAAGCGATGAGATGAAAAATGATCGTGAATTGGCGTTGAATGCCGCCGACAAGGTTTTTGCGGCACTCCCTGATCCATTCAAAAGTGATGAAGAAATTGTTATCGCATATGCCAGAACTGGTAACTGGCAGGTTTTTAACGATTTGCCTGAAGGCTTTAAGGTTACTGAAAAAATTGCCTATGCCTATCTCGAAGGCGGCGGCGATCTCGAGGATATTCCTGGCAAACACTGACCTCTTTCAGAGGCTTTGAGCCCATCTTTGGACATGTATTTCTTTTGCTTTTTGCGCATCAATTGAGCACTTCCCATTTGCTGTATTTGTGGCATGTAGCCAAAGCCGGTACTTGTTGGCGATTATGCCCTCCCCCTAAACATTCCCCGCGGGGATTGCTCTCACTTGTTGAAACCAATGATCGCGTTGGATTGACCTGACGTGGCCCTGCCCAGCGCACACATGTTACGCATAATTTCATATTAGGTGAATATGATGGCATCGCAAAACCTCACTCGTTTATTATCAAAAGTCTAATTCAAAAGATTTATACATCCAATATTTTCCACATTACTTTTTTGTGACCTTGTTCGATTTGTCGCGTAAAACCGAAAACAAGGTTTTTTCGAAAACATCTTCAACTGCATCGCCAGCAATCAATCCTGCGATCATTTGTTCTCTCAAATCACTGAGTGAAAACCCGGCCAGACTAGGAATGTCATCTCGTACGGTTTGATAATAATCGGCGATGATGTGTTGCGCTTCTTTTTCAGTAAGCGGCTTTGTTTTGGTCTTTGGTTTGAATTCTTTCATCGATTTTATATAAGCCGACCAATCGCCTTCATACTGACTCCAATCAATGGTCTGCGTTTTGCGGCGCTCCTCTCCAGGGTCAAAATCCGCCTGATACACGTCAGAATTTTTACCGCTTTGATTGACCACCCATGATGATAAATCGGGCAAACCATGCTCTCGGGTATAAAGACGGATAAACTCAAAACGTCGCCCGGTCGAAACTGGAATGGCGGCTTGCACATCCTGCACCTCAGGGTGACGTGCTTTCGCCATATCAACAAAATCCTTAAAGGTTACCAGATCGCCTTTAACCGCCACTTCAATCAGTAATGGGTAATAATGCTCAGCGAGCACCACATCCACTGATGTTGGATTCCGCCAGCCTTTGAAAAAATTATTTTCGGTTGGAGTATTTTGCATTTCAGCCTCCTTGCGTGTCATTAATTAAGTCTTTTTCATTACCTGTCAAATTTAAGTTGCTTGTATGTCATAAATGGTCATAGTTATTATGTTTGTATAATATTTAGTTTTTCCCATGCCCCAAACCAGCAAACCTTCTGTTGACCGCATGCGTCCAGGCAAAGACCTGATCCGGGTGATCCATATCCTACAAGCCAATAAATCTTTTGGCATCACGGCTGAAGCCATAGCGCAGGAAATGGAAGTTTCGATCCGGACCGTAAAGCGCTGGTTATCCGCGATCAAAGATATTGAGCCTGATCTTTCGTTTCGGCTTATCCCCGAAGTCAAAGGAAAATTATGGTACCTTCCAGCGGCAAGGACCCGGGTTTCCCCTGCAACCGCGGACCAACTCGCCTCTTTAAGCGCCATTTCCTCGATGCTTAAGACCATGGGCTATGCGGAATATAGCGGTTTGCTGAATGAATTACGCGATGGCCTGCAGGCGAATATCAGCCAACAGCAATGGAACAAAATCGACCCCGATTTGGAAGTGATGGATGAAGCTGTCCAAGTGGCACTGCGCCCTGGCCCAAAAGCAATATATGCACCGTCTATCCGCGCCACTTTGCTGGAAGCCATGCTGATGCAAAAGCAGGTCACTTTTACTTATCAAAATATTACCGCCACCAAGACCAGCCAAAGACGTGCATCACCACTGGGGATTATCCTTGGTCCGCGGGCGTATCTGGTGGCTCATGATGAAGAGGCTGACGCGCTGAGAAATTATGCCCTCACCGGCATTGAAAACTTGCGCATCAGTGATGAAGACAATCCTCACACCGCCTTTGATATTGATGCTTTTGCCCATCGCTCCTTTGGTGCCTTTCACGACGGTATTTTTGATGAATGGACGCTCACCTTTCATGCCAAAGCAGCGCCCATATTGGAGCATTATGAATTTCACCCTACCCAAAAAACACGCATTTTGGACGGAGGAGAAGTCGAAATTCGTTTTACATGTGAGAGCGTTAAAGAAATTGCTTATGAATGCTTTCGATGGAGCGAGCATCTTATATCTATTCAACCGGAAGCCTTGAGCCACTCGGTGAGGCAAATCATGCAAGAGATGGCCAAAGTCATCAAACACGCTCAATAATTGCTATGACCAGTTTTGTCATATCTCGATTGTATATCTCACTCAGCACCGCACAGACCGGCTGTAACGCGGATCTTCTTTTTTACGTGGAGATAATGAATGTTTGCTTTTTATGACTTCGAGACAACTGGAATATCGCCAGCCTTTGATCAACCTTTGCAATTCGCAGCTATTCTCGTTGATGATGAATTTCAAGAAATTGAGCGGGTTAATCTGCGTTGCCGGTTATCTCCCCATATTATTCCATCCCCTTATGCGATGCTGGTGACAAGCCTTGAGCCAGATCAACTGGTGGATAAAACACTGCCCTCATTGTTTGATTTTTCGCAAAGTCTATCGCAATTGATCCAACGCTGGACGCCTGCGATTTGGGTTGGGTATAACTCCATCAATTTTGATGAGATGTTTTTCCGTCATCTGTTTTATCAAAATCTGCACGCTGATCTTTACGCCACCCAATTCAATGGAAACACACGTTTTGATATCATGAAAGCCATGCAGGTCATTTGGTTGAAACAACCTGATCTCTTTGTCTGGCCCAAAAATGACAAGGGTAATCTGGCACTCAGGTTAGATCAATTGGCGCCCGCAAACGGGTTTGCTGCGCATAACGCCCATGATGCTCTTGGCGATGTCGAAGCCACGATTTATCTCGCCCAAAGGATAGCAAAGGCCAATCCAACCTTATGGCAGGCATTGTTGAGCAACCGTTTCCGTCAGCAGAGCTTGGATCACCTTACCACGTTTCAACCCATGGAAATGATTGTCCGCTATGGTGGTCAAGCACCACAATCCATCATTGGTTGCTATTGCGTCCAAGTTCAGGGAAGTAATTCTATGGTGGGTTTTTTTGATCTCGATGCTGCTAACCCCGCAGAGTTTTACCAAGATGATGATGCGCTTCGTGGGGCAATCACCGATAGCCCCAAAATCATTCGCGCGATCAATCTCAACGCCATCCCTAATCTCTTGTTGATGGAAGCGCCCAGTGCTGAACACCGCCAACGTGCGCAATTCATCGCTGATCACCCTGATTTTCAAACCCGCGTCAGCACCCTCTTGAGCGAGCGCTTAAAAACCATGGGCAAACAAGACGTGGTGAATGTTGAAGATAAAATCTATCAAGGGTTTTACTCCGCAATCGACAAACACTTATTGGCACAATTCCAAAATGCGTCCTGGGGTGAGCGCCATCAGATGCTGTCTCAATTTCACGATCAGCGTCTGCAAGAACTTGGCCTTCGCCTCATTGCGACCAATGCTCCGGAGTTGCTGTCTGATGAGCAACGGCAGGTTTTTGCTCAAGCATGGGCCAACAAATGGAACGCAGAGGACACCACGGATACGCCTTGGATGACCACCGCAAGGTTTCATCGTGAACTTGCCGAAATTCAAAAGGAGGGATTTTATGATGATAATCGTATCAATGCCTTAAAAGCATTCTTGGATCAGTGGGTAAAAGCCCCTTTGTGATCAGGCTAGGCTCAACAGGTGTTTTTGAAGATAAGGGGATTTAGATGAAATTGCATAAATTAGGTTTTGAAAAGACGCATGTGTTGAAGGTTGAGAACGACACCGCAAGATTTAAAGCAATCACCACGTCAGAATTAAGCCAGATCAAGACGCCTATGGTCTACGCTTGGTGTGGAGTCAAGCAGAACAGCCGGGAAATTCTTTATGTGGGCAAGGCTGGTGGCGGCGTGGATATGCGGCTCAATCAACATGAGGGCGGTTTCAAGAACAGCAAAACCGGTCAAAAAAACCTTCAATTGTTGTTAGAAAAAACTGCGCAAGGTTATGCGATTGAGGTTTATTCTCGGAAGGCCGAGACCATCAATATCTTCGGAGTTGAAACATCTTTGTATTCAACCGAAGAGGAAGCCTTCATCAATCTTCTATCGCCGCAATGGAACCGCGCATCGGTCAAACGCATAGAAAAGACCAGCCAAGGGCAACCCGCCCAATCCTATTCATTGGCAGACGAATTTGATCTGTCGGGCGTGCCGCGCATTGATCTTGTATATCAGTTTTTTGAATCCTTGGCGCCAGAAGATCAGCATCGTTTTCTGCAACTGCTTGAATACGCGGTAGCGCTTTCAGAGCAACAATCTCTCGACGTCCGGATCATCAACGGTTACCAGTCGCAACCCAAATATTACAACCAGACGCCGATGATGGTCTTTGCCCAATTCACCTCCTCTGGGCGCGCCAAAGCAAATTCTTGGCGGGCTCGGATTCCGTTGCGATGTGATACAAAAGCGCCTCTGACGATTGTGTTGCCCACTCGCTTCAAGAAAGCAACAACTCCGGATAATGAAGTTTGGTTTGGGAAAGATAGTTTTTGCCCTATCAAGGTGGATGACTTTCTCCCATCCCCTGAGCGTTTCGTCATATTCGAATAATCTAATATTTGGTAAGGTTGATGTGATTTCTTTTTTCAGCATGTGACAGTGTCTATGAAAACAACATTCAAACAGTATTTGTCACGCTCTCTTTTTCCTCGTGACACTGAGACATCTACAGTCCTGGAACGTGCGTTATCGGTGGTGATTTTATTTGCCGTGGTGTTGATGGTTCTCGATACTGAGCCGAATTTTCAAACCCAGTTTGGTGCTTGGGTGAAACCAATCGAATTTGTCATTTTTTTGATTTTTGGCACTGAATATATCTTGCGTCTTCTGCTTTGCGGCAGGTTGCAAAAATACCAGGGCCTTAAAGGCAAAATCAAATATATGATCAGCCCCATGGCCATCACCGATTTATTGGCCATTCTGCCTAATATTATTGTTTTTATTCTGGATGATCTGGTTTTCCTTCGGTTATTCCGACTATTCCGAATGTTCCGGATAGTAAAACTGATCCGCACCAACAAACCGCTGATGCTGTTTGCTGAGTCGATCCAATCATCATGGCCACAGCTGAGCGCTAGTTTGGTGGTGACCCTGTTCCTGCTCTTTTTATCAGCCATTTTATTGTATTTTGTCGAAGGCAACGTGCAACCCGAGGCCTTTGGAAGCATTCCGAGAGCCATGTGGTGGGCGATGGCAACATTGACCACGGTCGGCTATGGTGATGTGTATCCCATCACGGTGACGGGTAAAATCTGTGCCGGCATTATTTCCCTGATCAGCATTGGTGTGGTGGCTCTGCCCGCAGGAATTATTGCCGCCAATTTTTCTGAGAAATTGAAAAAATAAACTCAAGACCCAATCTACCTTTGAGTGGAGAAAGATTGCATTCAAGGGCAAAAGTATTAAGTCTATATTTGTTGATCAAAAGGAATTTCTCATTATGGACAACGGCAGGTCAGTTCGTATCTTTTTGTCTTCAACCTTCCGAGATTTTGGTGAGGAACGCGACCTGTTGGTCAAGCGTGTGTTTCCAGCCTTGCGTGCACGATTGCGGGACCGTTTTGTTGAACTTGTTGATGTTGATTTGCGTTGGGGGATTACGCCAGAACAAGCCGAACGCGGGGAAGTTCTCCCCATTTGCCTGGGTGAAATTGATCGTGCCCGCCCATATTTCATCGGCCTTCTTGGCGAGCGTTACGGCTGGATTCCACCAGAAGATGGCTATGCCATTGATTTGCTTGAACGCCAGCCTTGGCTGGATGAACATCGAGGCGGCAAGAGCGTCACTGAACTGGAAATCCTCCATGGCGTGTTGAACAACCCTCATATGCATGGACGGGCTTTTTTCTATTTCCGTGCAAAGACCTATTCTGAGGGCAAAGGCGGCGAATATTTACCGGCATCTGCTGAAGATCAAAACCGTCAAAATGAATTAAAAACCCGTATCAGAAAAAGCGGTTATCCTGTTGCCCGGTACAAAGATCCGGAAGCACTGGCCAAGCGGCTAGAAAAAGACATCTGGCAATTGCTGGATCGTGATTTTCCTGCTGCCGATGTGCCCGATGAATTTGAGCGTGAAACTATGCGCCATGATGCTTACGCGTCTCCAAGGCGGCGTCTGTATCTTGGTGGTGAAAAGTATCTGCATCAACTCAAAACATGGCTTGATGACCATGCCCCGAAAATACGGGTTGAAGGGCAATCTGGCGGCGGAAAAAGCGCTTTATTGGCTAATTTCATCAGCAGCTATCGGAAAGATCATCCTAAAGATTTGGTGTTTGAACATTATCTTGGGGCTAGCGCTGATGCGGCCAACCCTTATGCCCTGATCCACCGCCTGATTGAATTTATCCAACGCACCACCAACAGCAGTCTTGAGATTCCCGAAGATCCCAACGCGCTGATCGAAAGCCTGCCATCATGGCTTGCCACAGCCAGCGCGTGGTCAAAAAAGAATAAACGTCGCTGGATATTTGCCATCGACTCGATCAATAGTTTGACCGACCTCACCGATTTACGCTGGTGGCCTGAATTTGTGCCTGCGCATATTCATTTCATCGTCTCATGCCTTCCCGGCACGGTAATGGATGCGATTAAAAGCAACCGCGAAACTTCACCTTGGCAGGTTCTGACGGTCAAGCCGTTGAACAAGGCGCAAGCCAGAGATTTGCTCATCACCTATTTGGCGCATTACAACAAGGTTCTGCCCAAGTTCATGATGGATCAGGTTCTGACCCATCCTTTGGTACGCAATCCCTTATTTCTTCGAACGCTAGGGGAAGAATTGCGTGTATTTGGTGTACATGAGGAATTGCAGCATCAGATCACGCATTATCTGAAAAGCGAAACGATAGATGATCTCTTTGAACGGGTTTTACAGCGTGTTGAAGGTGATTGCGGGCGGTGGGCTGTATGGCGTTCGATCACCGCCATCTGGGCAAGCCGCGGCGGGTTAACTGAAAAAGAGATTTTGGCCATTGCTGATCTGGCGCCCGCAACTTGGGCACCGATCCGAAACGCACTGGACGAAACCTTGCTCGACAATAATGGCCGATTGACCTTTGCCCATGATTTTATGGCGATTGCTGTCAAAGACCGGTATCTGCCCAAGGATATTCAAGAAAAGCAGGCGCATCGGTTTTTAGGGAAATGGTTCCAGCAAAATGCCAATACAGAACGCCGGTCCTATGAAGAGGCGTGGCAATGGCAACAGGCGGAGGATTGGTCAAAACTGAAAACCTTTTTGAGCAATGGTTCTAATTTTATGGGCCTGATCCACCACCGGTCCAAACAAGAAGCGCTGATGTATTGGCAGAATATTGAAACCCATACCAAATCACGACTGGATGTATCAGGTGTGCATTTGGCGCAGAAATGGCATCATGCCCAGCCTGATAAAACCGGAGCATTGACGTTGCTGGCTCTGGGGGATTTTTTGTATTATGCCAGCCGGTACAAAGCGGCGCTCAAGTCTTTGAATCTGCTAGAGCCTCTCAAACAACACTTGACCAAAGATCAATGGGAACAAGCAAACCTTGCCAGGTCCGACACGTTAATTGCCTTATCTGATTATGATGAAGGCACATTGATTTTGCACGATTTATTGAAAGTGCGGCGCAAACGATCGGGCGAAAAACACCCAACCACTGCAAAACTAATGAACCGTCTCGTCTCGGTAAATTATACCAGAGGCTACTATGAAACCGCTAAAGACATTGCGCTAAAAACCCTTACCATTCAGGAAGAAGTTCACGGCAAATTTCACTTTGAAACATCACAAACGCTTAACAATTTGGCTAATATCGAAATTGAACTCAGTCTTTTTCAGGAGGCGGTTGACCGGCATGAACGCGTGGCGAAAATTCGCCGCAAACTTCATGGCGAAATGAGCGTAGAATACGCCCAATCTCTTAACAATCTTGCGCGTGCTCAGGAAGGTATGGCGTCTTATGACGAAGCCCTTGAAGGCTACCAGCAATCCATCAATATTTATCAAGAGGTGCTTGGTGATTATAGTGCAGATATCCTGAAGCCCATTTCAAACCGTGGATTGCTATTATCTATGCTTGGGCGCATGGAAGAAGGCCGCGACTATCAAAAGCGTGCCCTTGCGGTCGCAGAAAGGCTTTTCCCTGAAGATCACCCCGAAATAGCCCGACTGCTGATCAATCTGGCTTTTACGGAAACGGATTTTGATGACCGGAAAGCTTATATTATCCGTGCCAATCGTATCTGCACGGCCAAACTGGGCGCCCACCCTTACACTTCGGCTTCGCTCAATTTCCTGGCTTCAATCTATGATGAGGAAGATGATGTTGATGCGGCATTTGACTGTTTTGAACAATCGATCGCCATCGCCAGGACTTCGGGTGGTGCATTAAGCAAAGCCCATGCCGATGCGTTGCGGTCGATGGGCGATTTTTTGTATCGCAATGACGACAATGACCGCGCCCTGCCCTATCTTGAAGAAGCTATCAAAATCTATAGCAAAATATTACAGCCCGATGATCCATGGCGCGCAGATGCGTTGAGCCTTGTTGGGCATATCATGACTGAGGGTGAAGATTATGAAAAAGCCCTAAATTATTATCAAAAAACTTACGATATATATCAAAAAGCCTTTAGCGAAGATCAAGCACGCCTAATCTATCCGCTACAGAATTTGGGGGATACACACCTTCATTTGGGTCATTCCCAAAAGGCTATTGAACTCTTCACGCGATCATCCGCCCTCGCCATGGATATGTTGGATGACAAAGGTGAATGTTTTGAGTTGGATATTGCTTACGCCAAAAGATTGCGGGAAACAGGATTACCCAACGACGCGATCCCATTTGCCACCAGAACCTTTGAGTTTCTTAAGAGTCATCCCGAAATAGACCAAGACACGAACTTTGACGCGGTAACTTGTTTTGTTTTGATGGCGGATGATTTTAATGATAATGATCAACCGGATTTAGCCAAGACATTCTTGGGTCATGCTGACCATCTGGTGCAACAGGTGATGATCTCACAGCCCATAGGTCGAACATGGCCGATTGCCTTTGGACGGCTAGCGCTTTTATATCATGACTTGGGCGAGAATGACGAGGCGATCACTGCCGCCACCACCGCATTAGGTTCATTTCAAGACGGTTTAGACGCTGGTGAAGACGATATTACCGCAATGGATTTGGCTTGCGTTTCCGCCCTTCTGGCGGAAATTTATACCGTGCAAAATAAAACTGAACAAATGGAATATCATGACAATGCCATTACCGCCCTGACTCTCAAGGCTGATATGATTGAGGGCTATTTTCATGAATTGCTGGTGCCATATGTAATCAAAAGCCTGAAACGAAACCTTGATCAAATGACCGATCAAGATCGCAGCGTAACAGGCCGTTTGATCAATGATATTGAAAAGAAATTGTCTGAAGACTAAGCCAATTTTCTGAACCATTTTTGTATTGATAAAACATTTTATCGACCTGTAAGTGAACAAAAATAGACTAATTTTTAAAACAGTTGTTTAATTGCGCTATTGAGTTTGTGATTGGATTTTTGCATGTCACCTTCTAGTTCCCGCGCCCGCCCGCTGAAAGGCGAAGCCTCCAAAGTTTATCAACTTTTCAAATCTGGTGATGATGGAAATTTCATGGTGGCCATGTCCCTCATGGATACGGTGCTTGATGGGCTTGAGGTTTTGCTCGATGACCTCCATGTTACCGATGATGGCCAGATCAAAAGCGGCAAACGTTTTGAAGGCAACGATAAAAACCAGCATCATCTCAATGCGTTGTTAATGGCTTTGGTAGCTGCTTCTCCGTCAGAACAAGCCCAAGACCTTCGAGAGCAAACGAAAGTCATTAAAATCACGACCGCAGCCATTCCTGCATTATCGGCTTTTCCGAATTTGGAAGAGGCCACTCTTTATATTGGGGTGGAGTCTGTTGTTGAAAATTTAGAGGCATTTGGTTCAACCCCAAAATTAAAGAGCCTTTCTCTTTACGGTCAGGCCGTTCCCTTCAATAGCGGCAAAAAATCTGCCCAATTAAAATCCTTGAAAGGATTGGATGCGCCGAACCTGATTTCTCTCACAGCGACAGGGGTAAAACTTCTCGACATTAATGGCCTTGAAGGATGCTCAAAACTTTTGGACTTGACCCTCCAACGCAATCAAGAACTGGCGAGTATTGATCCCGTGTCAAAAATTGCGCCATCCTTGGTGAGCGTTAATCTTGCCGGGTCTTCTGCCATCGAAAGCCTTAAGCCTCTGCAAAAAGCCACTCACCTTGAGTTTTTATCCATATCCTTTCTTGAGAAGATTGCCGATTTATCCGCGATCAAAAATTGCACCAAATTGGAGTATCTTGATTTCAGCCAGTGCAAATCTCTTGAATCCATCGCTGATTTGTCCATGGCCACCTTCTGCGACAAGCGGCCCGGCAACAATATGCGTGTCTATGGCGCCAATGAATTGTATTTGGCCAATCTTAAAGCCTTAAAATCCTTAGCGCCCCTGCCTCCCATTGCACCACATCTAACAACCGTCAAAACCTTTGGCCTTGATGCCTTAACGTCGCTAGAAGGCCTGGAAAAATCTCAACACCTGGAAAAATTAGTGCTGTCCAAATCAGCCATTCAGGATTTAAGCGCGATCGCACAATTGCCCAACCTAAAAGAAATCGAATGCGATCAATGCGATGGCATAAAAGACGCTTCAGCCTTGGGTGAATTGACCCAATTGGAAAAGGTCACTTTCACAAAATGCCAAAGCCTTGAAACCATGCCGTCGCACTGGAAATCCGCCGTCAAAATCATGAACCTCTCTGGTTGCCCAGCATTGAAGCCATTAGAGGGTCTTCCACCTGGAATTGATAAGAAAAAGATTGAAATTTCCGATCGCAAATTGTTGCCACGAGAAAAACCCGTTCAAGCCCTGAAAAGTGATATGCGTTCAGTTTGGAAATTGCTGTCATCGCGCGATGTGGCAAATGTCCGCATGGGCTTGTCATTGTCTGAAGCCTTGACCACGGAAATTGATGACCTCATTGCCGATGTCAGCGTTAAAAATGGCGAATTGAAACGAGGCAAACGCTTTGATGGCACCGGCCCAGCACAACCCTATTTGGATATCGCCTTATTTGGTTTGATGGTGGTGGCAGCAAAGGGCAGTCAATTGGCAAAGTTACGCCAAGAGATTCAAACCTTAACCGTTTCTCTAACCACGGAGAGCCCTGATCTGAAAGGGTTTGATAATATTGAAACCCTCACCTTGTTGATGGTGGAGGACACCACACCCGATTTGAGCAATTTTGGGCCATTGCCTGCCTTAAAGACACTGAAAATCGATGGCGGTGGTTGGAATTCAGCGGGGCAATTGTTATCGCTTAACGGGTTGGACGCGCCCTTATTGGAAGACGTGCAGTTAAAAGGCGCTGGGTTGGTGGAGATTAAGGCTTTATCAAAATCTCCCCTCCTTAAAACGGTGGATTTATCTGAGAATAAGAAACTATCCAGCCTTGAGGGGATCAGCGCTTCAGCGGCCAATCTGGTATCGCTGAATTTGCAAAAATGCGAAAGCCTTGAAAACATTGAACCTGTTGGTGATCTTACACATTTGGAAGAAATTTATCTTGCGGATTGCTCGTCCCTTAAAAGCATTGAGGCTTTGGGAAAGGTGAAATCCTTAACCAAACTTACTTTAGAAAATTGCCGCGCCCTTTCCTCTCTAAAAGGCATCCAAGACCTATCCTTGCAGATATCGAGAAGTTATGGCGGTGCGGTGCTTAGCCTGTCTGGATGCAGCAGCCTTGCCACACTCGAGCATTTCCCAAAAAACCCTGCAAATTTTGATACTCTCGATTTATCCTATATGAAATCGTTGAAATCTCTTGATTATTTGCCGCCATTATCAACGGTCAAATCACTCAGAGGCTATGGTTCTGGATTTGAAGATATTTCTTCACTTCACAACCTGCCCAATTTGGAATCGGCCGGTTTCTCCAATTGCAGTGACCTCAAAAATGTTGAGTGCTTGGGTGAGCATGCCAACCTGAAGACGATAACCCTCGCATCAACGGCTGTGGAAAAACTGCCGCAACAATGGCAGTCATCCCTTGAAGAGTTGGATATGAGCCAAAGCTCATTACTCACAGATCTTGGTCAATTGCCAGCATCGTTAAAAGAATTGACCATCAAAGGATGCGATGCGTTAAAAACCTTAAAAGGAATTGAAGGCTGTGTGTCTCTGATCAAACTCAATGCCAACCAATGCGATCAGTTAACCTCCCTAGAAGGATTGCAACATTGCACGCAACTCGAAGAATTGCATATATCTGTGCTGGTTACTGACCATGCCGCGCTCATCAATCATAAGAACACGCAAATTCATGTCGCCCTTTCAAGCGATGTAGGGGTGTTTCCTGAAGAATGGTTGGCCTCTATTAATCAATTAAAAGATAGTGAACTTCATTTGGTGCGCAGTTCCCATCTCTATGGACTTTCCGCCGAAAAATCGAAATTCGACTATAGCCAATTAAGCCTGTTGCAAAATGTTAAAACCCTGAATCTCGAAAAATGGGATTTTCTGCTTAATTACGATCAAATGGGTTGGCTCTTAGAAATGCCGAACTTGCAATCCTTGCGCTTTACTCAACGTGGACGGATGGCTTATCGCATGGGGTCTAGTGTTTATGATGACCTCAATAAACTAAGAAAACTTCAAGAAACCATTTGCACCGAAGGCGGTTTTACCCGACCAGCCTTTTTGATCGCCCATGATTAGAGAACCCTGATCGATTATATTCGATTGGATATGAAGGAGAGATGATGACCGACGCATTAACAAATTTTGGAGCGGAATTGGATTCCGACACCGCCATTAGTGTGCTGGAGCATGTGTTTCGGACTAACCTGAACAATGAGGAAGCCTCCGCCGCCAAAGCCTCGGACGGGTATGGCAAACGCCCCACCCCAATTTGCATTTGGGGGTCCCACGGGATTGGCAAAACTGCTGTGGTCAAGGATTTGGCCAAAAAACATGGCTGGAAATTTCGATATTGCGCTCCAGCGCAATTTGAAGAAATGGGAGACTTGCATGGCTTGCCTGTTCGTCTTGACCCTAATCCAGATGTTCAAGGGGATGAATCAACCGTTTATATGCCGCCTGATTGGGTGCCAAAGGAAGATGATGAAGGCCCTGGCGTTTTGCTTTTGGATGACTTGAACCGTGCTGATGACCGTATTTTGCGGGGGTTGATGCAACTCATCCAAGAATTTGAAATGTTCTCATGGACGCTTCCACGCAAATGGCAAATCGTTTGCACCGCAAATCCTGAAGGCGGCGATTATTCCGTAACGCCGATGGACCCTGCGATGCTGACCCGTATGCTCCATATGACCATGATTTTTGATGTTAAATCTTGGGCCAGATGGGCGATGAATGCTGGAGTTGATCCACGGGGGATTGCCTTTGTTTTGACCTATCCTGAAGTGATTACAGGCGAGCGCACCACACCACGGACCTTGACGCAATTTTTTGATCAGATCGCCAATATAGACGATCTGAAAAGCGAATTGGAATTGGTTAATGTGCTGGCGCGAAGTGCGCTTGATGATATCACCGCGACTACCTTCTTGGCTTTTGTGAATGACGGCATCACGCAATTGATTGAACCATCCGATATTCTGGACGCAAAAGATTTCAAACCGATTGCAAAGCAAATCAGTGACCTTTCAAAAGGGGAAGGTGATGCTAAAAGAGTGGATCGCTTATCCACCATTTGCACGCGCCTTTATTTGCATCTATCGGCGGAAAAATATAAAGCCGAAGGCCATCACGCCAAGAATTTAGTGGCCTTTTTACTGCTGGATGACCTGCCTAATGATTTGCGGTTCTCGCTTCATCGAGACCTCATCACCATCAGCGAAGAAATTGCCAATATGCTGCGTGATCCCAAACTGGCAAAACTGGTGATTGAAGGTCTCTAAACGTGACTTCACCTCCCGCAACCAAGGACACAACGGTCATTGCCAAAGATGTGGCCAAGGCAACCCATGAACTAGGGCGCACCATTGTTACCTTACTGTTAAAAGAACCTTTCTACGGCCATCTTTTAGGGGGGTTGGTGCGGCGTGTTTCCGAAGATGTCCCCACCGCGGCTGTTGCTTTGACGTCTAGGGGGCCTGAATTGATCGTCAACCCTCTCTTCTTCATCAAAGAACTCAACACCAAAGAACGGGTAGCGGTGATCAAACATGAAGCCTTGCATATTATTTTCAGGCACCTTTACCGCAAGCCAAAGAAGAATGCTGATCTTAAATTGTTCAATATCGCCGCGGATTTGGTGGTCAATCAACTGATCGCGCCTTGGCCCTTACCAGAAACAGCCGTAACGCTGAAAACATTTCCTGATTATGATCTTCGGCCTGATCAAACCGTCGAATGGTATTATGATAAACTGTTAAAACTGATAAAAGCCGCCCTCAAACAAAACAATACTCAATCTGGAAAAAATGGCGACGACAGTTCAAACAGCAGCAATGACGAAGCGGAGAATGCCCCTCAAAGCATGGAAGCGTTGAAGCGAATGCTTGATCAGACCTCCCATAGTGACCACAGTTTATGGGCGGCTTCTGGTGGCGCTGAAGGGACAGACGGAGAGCCAATGAGCCAAACGCTTATTGATGCGCTAGAAGTCGATATTGAACGTCATGTTATCCGCGCGCGCAATCGAATGCCCGTCAGCCAATGGGGGTCTATCCCCTTGGATATTCAAACCGAATTGCAATCGATTGAACAAAATCGAAAGCCCAAAGTCGATTGGCGGCGCACATTACGATTGTTTGCCAATAGTGGCTATCGCACCAGTCTTGTGCCAACCAATCGCCGCATGTCCAAGCGGTTCAACACCTTCCCAGGAACACGCGTCAAACGGGAAAAGCGGGTCGCGGTGGTGATCGATACCTCCGGGTCAATTGCGATGGATCAATTGGAATTATTTTCGGCTGAAATTCATGGCATTTGGCGCAGTGGTGCGGATGTGCATATTATAGAATGTGACGCAAGCGTGCAACGCACCTATCCTTATAAAGGCAAACCGCTGGACAATGTTCAAGGCGGTGGGGGAACGTCGTTTGACCCTGCCTTTGAATGGCTCAAAAATATGCGCAACGGCCGGTTTGATGCTTGCATTTATTTAACTGATGGCATGGCGAGCGCGCCCACAATCCGCCCAAGATGCCCCGTGATGTGGGTGTTGACCGATCAATTGTCATCAACCGAACATCTTAAATATGGCCGGATTATAACTCTGCCCTCAACATGACCAATTTATTACAAAAACTTGATCTATTGCTTGCGCACTATAATTAATAATATAAGTCTAATATAATAATCATCTCAAGGAGAAGATCATGGCCGAAATTCCAGGACCCGTTCCCGTCGCTTGCCCTAAATGCGGAAGCACAGGCACGTACAAACCCAATACCAGCAATGGTACCACGATTGTGACTTGTCGCAATTGCCATAAGAATTTCGGCATTGAAATTCGCAACGGTCAAGTCTACCGCACCAAATAATCGGTGACCAAATTTTAAGAAAAGGAAATAACAATGCCCTTTTCTTGTCGCTCATTACTCGTCATTAAGTGCCCATATAATCCAACACATCTTGCAGCGACTTGGGCCATGTATCACGTTTCATTTCAGACCCGCGCAAACGAATGCGTTTAAGGTTCGGCAGCGCTTCCACCGCGTCAATCCCCTCCAGCATACCTGAATTCCGCAAATCCAATTCAGCAAGACTATCCCAACCTTTAAGGAATCTAAGATCACCTTTATAGGACCCCGCTTCGAGGCGTTCGATTTGCGCGCATCCCGTGAGTTGTTTTTGATGCACCGCCGTCAAGATTGATCCAATTCTAAGCGCTTTCAGATTTGGTATCTTTGGCATCAACGAAAGATCAGGTTTATGGCCTTCTTCCCGGTTATAATGAATGCTGAAATATTCGATGGGGCTATCCTCAAGTCCTCCTAACGAAGGATAACTATCAACCGAAATCTCTATTTTCCGGGCATGACCAATCCCTTTAAAGGAGGTGATGTTGGCACCATACAAGAAGACATCATCCAAGACTGGGGCATTCAGGGATGAAAAGTCATGCACGCCTTTATCTACCCTCAGGGATCGCAAATTGGGCCAGTCATACGACCAATCATGACGCCAGCGTTCAGCATCATTGAGAATTTCCTCGCTCAAATCACGTTGCATATCACCATCAAGATCATAAATTTGATTGAGTTGGAATTCTTCCACATGACGCAAGTGCGATAAATTCAATTGGAATGTATCGACATCAAGATTAACAACTTTCATGCTTTCCAACTGATCGAAAACGCTTAAATCAACCGATCCTTGAAGATTGAGATCAATCGCCGGGGCTGATTTTAAGCCTGACAAGAAATTAATATTGGTAAATACGCCAACTTTTGAAAGTTCAATCCCCCCTGGATTCCAGCGGCGGTTGAACTTCGTCAAAAGGGGCAAATGCCGGAGGAAGGTAAAATCCGTTATTAATTCACAGTTTTCAACATGCATTTCGGTAAGGCTTGGGATATCCGATACGCCTTCTAATGACGAAAGCGCGGGGCATTGATTGAACTGAATTTGTTGCACATTCGGCAAATCCGCAAGCTCATTCAGGTTTTCAAGATGGGGCAATTCCTGCAAGTCGATTGACCTGACACACGCATTACCCGTGATGCACGACAGATCTTTGATGGCAAATCCAGCGATGGTCAGTTCTTCAAGTTTATTAAAAGGTTTTAATGATGGCAACGGCAGACCGTCGATGGGGGCATCCCCCTTCCCTTGCCAATTGAACGTCTTTGGAGCTGACAAAACCATTTTCTGAATCAAATCCCGGATCAGGCAAGCTTGCACCGCTTCATCTGGAGCAATGGATAAAAGCGTGGTGACCGCCCAACGCGCCAAGGGACGTTCACCGGCTTTTACTTTCTTGAAAAAGTCACCGATGGCCTTGCTGTCGCCTTCATAAAGGTCGTCGGTATCCACACCATTGACAATTTCGTCATAAAGAGCCGGTGCGCCTTCCTTATGTATCCGATCAAGCGCCGCCACAACTTTATCGGGCTCACCGCTCAACAAATCTTTTTTAAGATCAGCAAGGTGCAAGCCTTCACCTGCATCTTTTGTCCGGACTACTCGTTTTGCTTTTAGAAAATCAGGAGTTTCTATTCCCAAGGCTTTGCATAAGGCGCGCTGAAAAGTTTTCACTTCTGCCGGTGAATTCCGATCTTCATCTTTAAGATTGTATTCTTCGCATAGTTTCCATGGTGGTGAAAGACTGACCAATTGCGGCAATTCGGTCAAAAAAGTCGGATCATCCACGCGATAGAAGGACAAACTCAAATTCAATCTTTTGAAATCAGCAAAAACCTGGCGCCACCAATAATTTTCTTTTGGTGCTGTGCTGTTATGAACAGTCACGCGATCAATCGGGGTACCGGCTATCACCGACAAATCCATCATATGCTGATCAATCACCAATTCAGATAAATGGCAATCCGACGGCATCCCCTTTACGCTCGTAATCTTTGGGCAGTTTCTGATTTCAAGATGGCTTATACCAGTTGGTATTTCGCCAAGACTTGATACTTCGTTAAAAACATGCAGCGATAATTTCTTGAGCGATTGCGGCCACTGTTCCGGCAACTCCTTAAGCGACGCACCTCCTGAAAGTGATACTGTTTGAAGTTGCATTAATTGGCCAAGCACGGCCACGGAAGACAAATTGCTGGCTTTGTCGATAGAAACATCCTGCACGCCTTCTAAGCAAGTTATCTGGGAAATATCCCGGACGCCGACATGCCTCATGCGGATGGTTTTGACTTGAGGCGAAGGTTTAAGCCCTTCAAGACTTTGCAGCGCGGGCATATCCTCCAATTCAAGATATTCATAGCCCTCGCCTAAACTCGGTAAACCGGTCAAATTCTTGAGATTTTTACATCCTTTGAGGGTATAGACGCGGTAATAGGACCCTGGGGTAATATCAGACGTATTAATGCCTTCAAGACTGGTGAGCGCAGAGCAACCTTCTATATAAAGATGATTGATTTTTGTCGACGCACTTAAAGCTTGAACTTGTTTGATCTTAGTGCAATGCGCTAAATTGATTTCAACAAGATCAGTTGCATTTTCCAGTGCTCGGATATCTTCTAGATCACCACACCCTTCCAGATTGATGTTTTTTACTGTGGCGTGTGATGACCGAAGCCCATTGATCGATGTTAATTTTTCATTCTTCGAAAGATCAATCTCTTCCAGTTGAGTGCTATGCTCCAGCGCATCAATATTGGTTAAGCTGATATTTTTAAGATTGGCCTTCACCAAGGCTTGGGCTTCCAATCCTTCAAGCGATAACAAACGCGCTTGTTGATCCCCTTCTTTTTCTGCTTGCACCTCAAACTCACGCAAGTTCGGCATGGGACCCAGACCTTTGAGACTGGCCACATCCAGTGATGGCATCAGTGATAATTTGAAGGTTTCAAGCCCTGTAAAGCCTCTCATGTGAGGGATCATTGGCGTTTTCAGCTCCAAATGCCTTACCGCTTCACGGAGATCGGCTTCCCGGCTACCCGATGGAGCCAAAGACAATTGATGCAGTAAAATCAAATCCAAAATAGGTTGCCGGGCTAAAGTGCCCTTAAAGCGTGAGGTACGGATCAATAGGCCCGCATTCACATCAACACCATCCAATAAATTTTCTATGGGTGCGCCGAAAGCTTCAGCAAGTTCCATGCCTTGCCCCAGAGTTTCGATACCATCGGCATCCGACATCATTTTCCAGAGTTTTGCCCCTTCACCACGAAGGGGTTGAAGCCGATCCGTCATCACACACCTCTTGCGTCAATGACCCACCCTTATTTATTCAACAGGCTGCCATCCCTTTTTTATATTCTGTTCTATAAATTGATCCGCCATCGCCAAGGCAGAGGCTTCATCAGCCAAGGGGCGCACATCCCGATCCAAAGGTTTGGCGCGGCCAGGCGAATAATCCGTCCAATGCACGACAAAGGCCGGATATCTCGGATCAGTGGTTTCTTTATTGGTTTTCCAGACTGTTAATTTTCGAACCGCCATCTGTCCTTTAGTATCTTTGGTCCAAACCTGACGTCGGATGAGTGTGCTTTCCTTCAGGTCTTGATTGTTTTGCGAATGACGCACCGTGCCCAAATATGGAGTGACTTGCTCCACCCGAATATCATCATAGGAGACGGTTTTATCGGAACGAATACGCTTCATCACGGGATGCAGCATTTTCGGGCAATAGCCTTGCCCATTCCGGCGCCAACCTTGATCCCCGAAACTGGCTTGCGCCGTTGACGGTATCGTTCCATCGGTCAACTCGCCTTGCAGATCTGTAACCGCCACCTCAACAACAATTTTGGGAATGACAAAATTATAGAGGCTGCCTGAACTATTGGCGTATCGGATATTGCTGTCGGCTTTATCAGCATCGAGTTGATCGAAGAGTGATTTGCGTTGCTGGTCATCACCGATATTGCCAATTGGACCTAAGATGATCCATTGCTGATTTTTATCCATAATTCCCAGCAGCATTGAACGGATCAAATGCGGCTGATCCGTTTTAACGGAATACCCAATGATGGCCGCGTCCAAATGAATTTGAGGTTTGATTTTATAAATCAGGCCATTTTCGTGCCGCACCACCAACCCTTCCGCTTTCCCGTCCAAGACCGTGGACTGAAACTCAGCATTGATGTCTTGCGGGGTGTTAAGCACTTGGCTGGCCACATAACGTAGCGGTCCTGTTTCAGGAAGCAACGTCTGCAACTGCTGGTATCGTTCCGCATAAGGTTGAGCAACAGGGGCATTATTAAGTTCAACAATGTCGAACCCGCAGAAAATGATAGAGGCAGCGGCGACCTCATCCCCTTGAGACAATGCGGCTAACAGATCACCAATTCGGGCCCGTTTTTCACCCATATCAATGGTTAATTCACCCGCTAAAATCACCCCTTCGGGCAAATCTTTCGCCGCGGTGATCACAGGAAGATCGCCATGGATCACCCTGCCTTTAGGATTGATCAGGGCAAGCCATCCTTCTCGCTTGACCAAAAACCACAATTCGCCATCAAGTTTTGTTGATACCCAACTGGGTCCATGGGGAATGCTGTCCATATCCTCTGGCAATAGGGCACGATAGCCTCCCGCTACCCGGCGACGATAATCGGCAAGAGTTTGCACCAATTGGTCATCGGATATTGTCGCGTTCCGCACCCCTTTTCCAAAAGCTTCACCGCCACTGAAAATCTCTTGGGTCATGACGACGTCTCCGGGGATGGGTTTTTCAATTCCATGGCGCTTAAGAGCAAAAACAATTGGAAGCGCGTGTCATCCACCCGGCCATGCAGAAAGCCACGATAGGGCTTTCCATTGGCCCTGAAAATCAGCGGGTCAGAGCCTTTATCCCCTGCCCCTACAAGCATCAAGGATTGGCTGTCATGTAAGGTTTTGGCAATCTCAAAGAGAAAATCAAAGGTGATGCCGTTGACGTGAAAGAGTTGTAGACGTCGCTGAAATGCAAATCGGCGCACGGCTTCGGTGACGGGAATGTTTTTTCCTGTCCAGCGTACGGGCGCCGCCGTATCAACATTAGATAAAGTATCAATAGGAACACGCCGTTCTTTTTCTTCACCTTGCGGATCAAACAATATTTCCACAACCTCGGGTTCGACAAACAAGGCTTCGCCATCGCCATCCAGATATATCGTTTGGGTTTGATCAATAAATAAGCCTGTTTGCTCCATATCAATTTCTGGGTCACCATCAACGAGGTGTTGACTATAATTCTCACCAAAGCTTTGCTCCAAGGCTTCATGGGAACGCTCTCGGGTTGCGCTGACAAATCGCTTAAACGTCAGCCTTTCGTTTGGAAGGCCAATCACCGCTGAAGGAATATGCTTTAATCCGCCCAAGGCAACGCTTGCATCACGGCCTTTGGCATCGGTTAATTTAATGGAATCACTCATTGGTCAAAACAACCATCGTTAAAACATATCAAAATCAAGATCATCTTCTTGGAAGGCGGCATCTGCTGGCGGCATTAACGCTTGATCCTGTGCACACCATTCGGCTTCTACGGGGTGTCCAACAATGGCAAAATACCCTGATGGATTCGCCACCAGAAAGGCCGTTTCCACTTCCACGCCAGATGAATAATTAAACGGGCATCTGAAAATTTCACCAGCATCGAGTCTTGGCTTCAATCCCAATTCATCATCAAGCATCGTGAGGGAATAGATGCTCTGTACATCAAGTTTCAAAATATCCAGCGCTTCAACCGGCCCTTCGACTTTTTGCGGCACACCTAAAGTTGATGGGTGCAATTCAGTGACTTGTCCCTGATCATTTATGGGCACCATCTGGCGCCGCTCAACCCAAGCTCCCGTTTCCGTGAAATAGCCCTGCCCTGTACTCCCAGATACCAAAACAAGGGCGCCATCCCCCGTTAGGGACGCCCGGCTGCAGACACGACCTTGACTGTCAAGCGCCACTCGCTTACGCGAACCATAGAGTTTGCGGCGTTCCAGCAACGACACATCAAAGGACGTTGATTGTCCGTCTTTCTCAATGATGAGGGGTTTAGCCATAACCTATTCTTCCCACTCGATATCAGCGTCCATGATCATTTCTTCGGCAAAATCGAGAGCGTTTCCAACCGTAACCATGCGATCACCGCCCACCATACCGATAACATTAAATTGCGCTTGAATTGATTTCGACAGCGATAATGTTTTCGTATGATCAAATCCCATCAATGCATAAAGTGAATCCGAGGATTTCAACGTTTTAGGGTCAATATTTTCCACACCCAATTCCCGAGCCAGGGCAGCAATTAAATTGGGAACCTCTGTTTGAAAATTATCCAAGGTGATGGGCAGGTTAGGATCTTTGGGGTTGGATTTCCCCAACCGTTTCGATTGGATTGGTGTGCTCAAAGCGGCTTTTTGCATAGACTCAAAATCTTCTTTGCGGCACGCATCAAAGATGATTTCAAGGCTCATGCCGGCAAAATCTGATGGGCGGAAATAGTTAATTGATATTTCGCCCATGATCGTGCTGACCACATCGACATTTAGCATTTTCTTAAACGCGTAAACATCATCAACCTTATCATGCATGCTTTCGGACGGATCATCGCTAAAGAGCGAGACCAGCGACAAGCGAGCAAAACTGTCTAATTTATCGTCAGGGGGAACGGCGATGACAAAACTCACCAGCACATTAAGCACTGTCCCAGCCCAATCGTTATTGTCCCAAACTGTGAGTTCTTCACCAACGGGATAAATGCGAACATCACAATAAAGGTCATCAAAACGCTCATAGGTCATATCCGAAAGCGACGCTTTCAATGCAGGCGTCACGGTCTGATCCAATTCACGTTTGATTTCTGAGGCTACGGTGCATAATCCTGGTCCGGCGCGATCCGGGTAAGGGACATAGGTAAGGTCGTTTTCCTTTAATTCACGTTGCAATGCCTCAATGCCAGATTGCCCTAGCGTGCCTTTATCCATTTCATAGAGATAATCAAAATTACTAAGGGTCACAAAAAAACCTGATATATCAGAAATTATTAATATTAGTTCTCAAAAGGTAGAGTAAATTCTGCAGGTGTCAATCTCGGGTGATGACCATTCCTTCGTCCCGCAGAATCTTTGTCATTTCCATGACGGAATCGCGATCCTTTTGCTTATCTGCTTCGCTTAAATCGTCATAAGGCACCATATTGGGGTGGATTTTCTGGGCGTCATCGCGGACGGGCCCGAACCGCCATCCGTTGAGCGCCCGATCGGCCCACCAGCGGCCATGTTCCATTATGGACAATACCTCAAGTTCGTCTTTGCCCAATGTGGCTTCTTGAACCTCACTAATTGAGCCCAAACGACAGCCAATAGCGCGCATCTTAATTTCAAAATGATCAGCGACCATTCGATTGGCATCACGAATGTTTTCGGGCAATTCCTCCCACGGCCTGCTGTTCGGATGAATTTGATGATCTGGGTTTTGCTCCGTCATGGCCAGATCTTTGGCGCGATACGAATCATGAATAGACCGGGCTCGCGTATCATCAATATCCGTGAGCAAACCGCCTGTCACTGCGGAACCTTCGGCATTGCCATCGACGCCTACAAGCGAGAACAGATGAAAATGCCCGCCATGGTTGCCATAAATGTAAAAATCCGAAAGGACAATGCCGCCGGGTGGGTCCAGCGCCACGACATCTGCAATGGTCATATCCTTTTGCCGGGAGTGTTCAATTTGCCGATCCAACAGCAAGCGGGCGATGCGCAAGTTTGAAATTTCGTTTTTACGGCAAACATAAACCATGGTGATCGGATCAACATCTTCAAGCCATTCATCCAGCATTTGTGTCGTGATATGATCGACATCAATTTCTATTTTTTCAACCAGCACCCAATCTTCGACAGCAGGTAAACTAAAGATCAAGGATGACCATTTGACCTCAACATCACGATCAACAATTGTTATTTTTGGCTTAAGGCCACTGCGGTAATGACCCATTCTGGCCATTTGCTGAACAATCGCCTGCCCCACTGAACTGAGCCCAACCAACAACACATGGACACGCTGTTCGGTTTCAGCGACGTTAGCATCAGGAGGGAATTCACTGAAAATACGGCGGGCAATCAATTCCGATTCATTAAATAATCTTAATCTTGAAAGCGTTTCCGCCTCAAAATAATCTTCAGGCCGGAACGCTCGTTTCTCTGCCAAAGGTTCGATCATGCATTTGCATTGCAGGGAAAGGTTTTTGAGTGAGGGTGATAGCGCTGCACGGCAAAGGGTTACGTTATCATCAAAATGATCGCGCATGGCAATCAAGGTTTTGGCACGAGCCGCGCCAACAGCATTAAGCATATCGGTGAAATGACCATCATGAGTGACCACCTTCACGCCACTATCCCACAACTTCGTTCGTTGAACTTCATCAATCTCTGGAGCGGTCAGCACAATGGTTTCCGTTGGCGCCAGCGAATACGCCAGATCAATGGCAAGAGCGAGCTTACTGCTGGGTGATTGATCTTCTTTGCCGCCCTCACCATGCGAGCCTGCCGCAATCACGATATGGTTGCGGGTCATCCGGCGCGCCATGATGTTATCCCATTTCAACCCCACCGATGCCATGTAAACTTTCACCGCCGCCCAAGCGAGCGTCACTTTGATGGAAAAATTCATGTAAAGGGTGAAACCATCTTCGGGGGAATCTAATGTCAAGGCCTGAACTGCGGCTTTGAATGCGGTCATGGCCGCATCTGCAACCATTTTTTCATGTACACTGAGCGAGAATAACACCAGCACCAAAAAAACCAGTAATGGCAGGATCCATCGCTCTAACATGATCAGAACTTTTTTCATCAAATCACTCTTTTAAACTCAGCCCTTAATTCGTCCTTGAATCATATCATTGAAACTAGATTTAAACGAAACCGTGAATACCTAATAATTGTGCAATGCATTGATGAAAAATAAACAATTTCAACCACTAGATCAGGATACAATTTAAAATTCAAGAAAAGATCTTATAATGATTAATTTCAGCTAAATGCACTCTGTATTCCGGTTTACTGTTTAATTAAAAGTTGTCTAAATCTAGAAATTCAGACCATTTTCTACCGGAAGACTGGCTTCTATTACTTCTCTCGTCGTGTTCCGAAAGAATTGCATAACCAGTGCGGTCCCAAGCGCATTGTGCTTACGCTGAACACTCGCAGTTGTGCTAAATCCAAGACGTATGCAACTCAAAGGCACTGGTAAAAACAAGACATTCCCTGCGGGAGATGCTTCCCTGAAGATAACTTTTTTTCTCTTGTTACTTCTGCTCGGCAGAGACCGACAAAAACCGCCTTAAGAACAGCGGAGCGATGAACCCTGCAAACGCCGCGAAGCATAGCCAAATGGTCATGCCGCTATGAATACGCACATCAATCTCACATAGCACTTTTAAAATATCCTCGTCTTCGCCACGCTTTCGGGCCCAAATGCTTTAATCGAG